>Ga0126336_10002015_pt1 | contig 11277 bp, 8 predicted proteins | sample SidCmetagenome_FD_92530 | JGI IMG/M metagenome (GOLD analysis project Ga0126336, IMG submission 92530) | Coral microbial communities from El Islote,Puerto Morelos, Mexico - Siderastrea C C metagenome | ecosystem: Host-associated > Invertebrates > Cnidaria > Coral | place: El Islote,Puerto...
ATTTCTCGAAATTTTTTAATCTCCATACATTTCTTTGTTGTTGTTGCGTTCCCTTCGATGGTCAATTTACCGCAGGATTTGTTGACCGTGGGCTCAAATGTCTGCGATTTCTGGATATGTTTCGCCATCTCCTCTTCATATTTCTTAAAAGAGACCGTATTCTTTCTGAAATAAGCCTCTCCTTGCTCCTATCCATTTGAAATGAAGACGCCTCTCGTACCTTTACACCCCTCACATCTAAGAAAAATATCGGGGCTTAGGTAATAGCTTCCTCAATGACGATATACTTAACTACTCCGCACGTAGAAATTCTTAACTAAATCAAATTACTAACAAAAGTTGGATTCTCTTACGGGAGGGAGGGGGGTGGGTCTAAGGTGACGACTCCATCTGACTTGTTTCTAGGAAAAATCAACAATCTGTAAAGCAAATTGTGTGATAACTGCAGATAATTTGCGGCAAAGCTAAGGAAAATGTTTAAGTTTGCTTCTTTACATTCTTGTTAAGAGAAATCTCAAAGAGCTTTGATTTTTTTCAGGATGGTCCAGAAACAGGAAGAAGTTTTTTTTATAACATCCATTTAAACGTCAGAAAAAAAAAATCATAGATAACTATCTAGCTAGAAGTGTAGCTAGATCTAACAATCTGGTACTCGTTATTGTGCGCACACGACGCAACACCTGTTTGGAAATTGAAATCCTATACTCAACCACCAACAGTGCAGTACATCTCTATAGAACTGAAACCTTTTATCATATTTTGTTACTTATCTCAGTCAATAGGACGTCAGACGGCTGAGCGGGAGCTGTCACGGGTTCGATTCCTGCCAAGAGGGTACTAGCTGTTTAGATCACATTGACAGCTATTTAAATCTGAGGATCTAAAGCCCTTATGGAAATATGGGATTATTTCTGAAGGTCATCAGTTATTTCTCCTGGATGACTTGGAACGTTATAGCCTTGGCATACCTCATATCTCGATTCCTTGCTATGACAACACAAACAAGGGAGTTTCCAATAATGTCCATGAAGACGAGTATAGAAAACAACGTTACTATGGCAACCTGGGCTGATTCAGAATCCGCGAACAAGGTCATCACTTAAAGTTAGTAACATTCACGAAGAAGAACTGAAAAAGCAAAAACAAAACAATTACTAAAAAAAGGTAAAGTTTAAAGGAGGTCACTCCAGAAACCGTATATTTATTTGTACTCACCAATAAATAGAACGCACGGAGTTGAGTTACTGACCGTTGTTTGAGCTTCCACGGTGCATCCGATCCCAGTGAAATTCCTTTCCAAAGAAGCAAAAAATTCATCATCGGGCGCCGCCATTTTGGATTGCGCTTAGGAGCCTGGCCGCATATTCGTGACGTCATTCCGCCCAACTTGTCAGTTCCAAGATGTTTGTTTGTATTCTGATACGATGGCTGCGCTCAAACCGTATTTTTCGAACCAGAACGTACCAGTAATTCCAAGGATGATGAAAGTGGAGATGATTAAATGAAGGAACGTACATTTTGGTGCCCTTGCGAAAGATGTGAAGTGATGCCGACTCCGCGAGAATGCGTTTGCTGTCGAGAACAGCCTGAGTCGAAACACAAAGATGGTAGGTACACTTCGAACGAGTAAGAGTCGTATTTGTTAAAGAAGAAATTTGTTATCACTTGCACATTGTTTTTAAAACCAAACTGTGGCTTAAATCGAGCTGCAGTAGGTTTGTGATCTTAATGTGAATTGCCTGTGTTTATTTCAATTTACTGCTTGTGGTGAAATATGCAGGTATTTCTTGCGTCACAGAATACGAGGACTTCTCTCTTGTGTGCTTAAATCCTTAAATCCTTCTTCGGGTATTTCTACCCAGGAGTTGGTTTCAAAGCAGTCAGCATTAAAATGCTCTTTAAAAAGGGAACAAGCTTTCCAGTTTTTCGGAAAAGCCAAATCGCTTCTTATGGCGAAGCTGGTCAAGCCACTGCTTTGCTGGGTCTGGATTTCATACTGGCAACTGGTGAAACGTTATACCTCTTTCCTTATCGTTTTCGGACATATTGCTTGTTTACCATTTACAACACTTTTCCGGAAATTCCGGTTGGAAAGGAAATGGCACGACTTTTCGCGTCGTTCCAGTGGAAACTTTCCGGGAGCAACAGAACGTCTGAAAAGGTAGTCCTGTTTTTCCGGACGGAATGTTCCAAACGGAAATTCGTGTACCATTTGTTCAAACCTAAACTTTGATACCAGTTTCAGACTCGCGCGGCCATTTTCTGTCCCAACAACAATTAATTAGGGAGCTTAACGGGAAGGAAAATGTCACTTTTAAAATGACTTCACAATCTTTGAAACTTCTTGGCGATTATTCCGACTCGTTCAACCTGTCTAATGCAGTCGAATTATCTGGAGCTGAATTTGTAAGGACGGTGTATCAGTTCAGGAAGAACTTATTTAGAAAATTAATTAGAAAATAGCTGTGTCCCCAATTAGCGCCCGGTCTTTACAGGGTGTTAGATCACTTGACACGTGAATAAAGTTATTACTATTATATTATTATTTTAAAAACGAAAATTCACCGTCGTTTGTTTGCGTTCTACACACAAAACGTTGAATTTGGTCATTTCACAGTGTAGTTTTGCACAGTACGGCAAAAAAATATACCAAAAATAACGCACGTGCAGAGTCGTTGTTTTATTAATCAAAGCTTTTGTTTTGCGACCTTCTCGTTAGCCGTCGCCGTCGTGCAAATTTTTTAGTAAATGGCAGGGATTTCTGCAAATGGTAAGCGCCAGTCCCAATACGGAAATTTGCTTACCATTTGCCCAAACCGACCCAAACGGTAAACCGACCGGTTTGCCCGTGTAAATGGTAAACAACCATTGTTACAGTCTGGGACTGTGTAAGCAAAAACGACGGCGAGGGGTGACGAGAACGTCACAAAACAAAAGGTTTAATTAGCAAAACAATGACTGCACGTGCGATACAGATTTTGGTATATTTCTTTGGTGTCCTCTGCAAAACAACAACGTGAAAGAACCAAATTCAAAGTTTTATGTAGAACGTGAACACGCGACAGTGAATTTTCTTTTTTCTTCCTGTACTGTAACGCCGTCCTTACAGAGACAGCTACCGGACTACCGGCTACACTGGACAGATTGAACGAGTTGAAACTATCGCGAACAAGTTTGTAATATTTGGAAGTCATTTTTAAAATGATGTTTTCCTTGGCAAGCCGTCGTGATTGCTTAAGCTCCCTTTTCAATTCACAACGACGCCGCGAAAAAGAAATGAGAGCAGCCGAAAAGCTGTGTACTTGAAATTGGCCAGCCGCGTTTGAGCTTCGCGCCAGTTTCAATTCGGACGGAATGACGTCACGAATACGCGGCCAGGCTCCTAAGTGCTATCCAAAATGGCGGCGCCCAATGACAAATTTTTTTGCTTCGTAGGAGAGGAATTTCGTTGGGATCGGATACACTATGGAAGCTCAAACAACGGTCAGTAACTCAACTCAGTGTGGTCTTTTTATTGGTGAGTACAAAAAATCTACACTTTCTGGAGTGACCTTCTCTTTAAATTACGGGAAAAATATGAAACCCATGTGGAGGATTTATCTTACTTTTTAAATATCAACTGTCACTTGCTCACATGGTAAATGATCAACCTTTATTACCAAAACGCATATTTTTTTCGCATATTCACTTGGTTTTAAACATTAATCTTTCAGCACGAATTTTTATGCTATAGTGTTGAAAATATCAATACAATTGGATAGCGAGTATCCGTCTCTTACCGTCTTCGACGAAATGTTTGAGTCAATTGTTAACGAAAAACTGTCCTGAGCCCGTTACTCGAAATTCCAGATAACTCATCCGGCTCGAAAATGAAGTTTTGTGCGTAATATTTTTTTATCAGGGAGTTGATTTGATTTCGAAAGCTCAATTTTAAGCTCTCGTAGTTATGTGGAACACATTGGCAAGTTTGCGCTAATAATTTCAACCAATCGATCAAAACAGATTCGAACCACCCAGGGCCGGTAATTATAAGTTATAGGGACTTCCAAGGAAATGGCTGCATAACATTTAGGTTTTCTTCACGACGGACATCACAACAGGCAGTTCAAGCAGCCACGGCAGCAACGTCAAGTAAAACGTCAATTAAAAACAACGCCACTAACAAAATTCACGTTACTTGCACTACTTCCTGATTATTCCAATGTTTTCAAGTAGTACAGTGTGGCCGAACTATCCAGGAACTGAATTGGTAGGAAAGGTGTTCAAGAAAATTCCTCCTTCTAGCGATCACGTTCTCCATAAAACTTTTGGATTTGGTCATTTCAAGTCGCTGTTTTACAGAGAACGGTAAAGAAATGTACCAAAATGCATAGTGCACTTGTAGAGACATTGCTTTGTCTTTCTCGTTGCTGTCGTCGTCTTAGTTGCTTAAGGTCCCTAATATTTGGACACACACACGTTCTAAGTCGAGTTGAGCGGTAATGTTTTCTTTAACACTGCCCGTCAGAGAATTAATGAAAATATCAGCGAAAAAAAAAACTCTTTTTGTACTGTGTACTTTTAGACTTGTGCCCTTTAAGCACAACTTTTAGTCGGTTAAAACCCGATGATGGTTCTTTTATGCTTACGAAAAAACATGTGAGCAGAACTGAAGATGACGCCAGCACTTTGATTAATGAAAGTTTATTTGCTCTTTGTGTTTACCCGAGGCCTGTCAAAAAATGTATTAAAAGTGGAAAATAGTTCTTCTCTGACTGCAGCCACGAATGATAACCAATTTGATGAATGCAAGCAAAGGCCCAGTGAAAGGGCAACATTTTGTGCAACTTGTCGAGAACAATGTTGCGTTGCCAGTTGAGATTGTTTATTGGGCGTATTACCACCTTCTCGCGCAACAAATTTTCATGTTGTAAAAAGTGGACGTCGCTTTTACTTTTTGTAACGTGAAAATCTGTTGCGCGCGGAGGTGGTAAAACCTTGCCTGGAAGTTTTGCGTTCCACCCAAGACCCCAATTCCGTAAACGAACATGTTCAATTCCCACAAGTTTATTTACCTTTGGTAGCATCCCTGGAGATCAGCGACTGACTATGCATGCAGTGACACTGTTTCAAACAAACTCTGACGAAGGCAACAGAGAGTTGTCGAAAATTTAGTTTCTTATAAGTTTTTAGAACATCATTTTAACTTTTTATATTTTTTAGATCAGTTTCAAAATCGTTTTAAGTAACAAACAATCTCAACTTGCAACGCTAACTTGTTGCCCTGCAACTGAAGTTGCACGAAAATGTTGCCCGTATTGCTGGGCCTTAATCTTTCTAAGACAGGCAAATTCAAATACGCTCCTTCGAGATAACTCTATGCAAGATGAACTGTTCCAATGTCGTACATTATTACCAACAATTATGTTGCTAAAAGCCTCTTTTTACGGTGCATCTTAAATACGACTCCATCAGCATTGCGGTAACGTTTATCATGAAAAATGAACGTTGCTGTTGTTCTTGTGATATTGGTGGAATTTATTCATCGTAATCGACGGTACTCGACGGATGAAACCAATAGAACAGAACTCAACCTCCGAGTAAAAAATTCTTTACATTCATTACGTGAACGTTTGTGGCTGGAAATATAAAACCCTTCTAGATTTAGGAAGATTATTTACTAGTCATTACAAAGTAAAAAGTAATCCCTTAAAAGCTTTTTTGTTGGTACCTTGCGGAGATGAACAAGAATTCCCTGTTGTTTATGAAAGTAAAAAAATCAGGCTTATCAAGTCAAACTTCACAAATACAAAGAAAACTAAGAGGCATAACTGCGGCAATCCGCCCTGACAATCGCCGCCGACGTATCCGAAGTAAAGAATGGGCGGTTCTGTGTGGTCACGGTTCGTTTTTGCAAAAGTGTAGCTTAGTGTGCAAATTCTAATTGGCAGCTCTGTTGACAACGTAAACAACTGAGCAAAATTGAGCAAAAGATTAAAAAAAATGTTTACTCTTAAAGCCTTAACTAAAATCACCTCACCTTCTCAGTTTGTTTTATTCAATCTGAAGTGTCCAAGTTGGCTTATTTGTGGTTCGTGGTATGAACGATTATTCCAAAGTCTTCATTAATCGGGTTGTCTACGTTAATCTGTAGCCTATAAATATGAAAATAACAGAAAAATAACATTCATGTGAGACAAAAAAATTAACAGTATGAATTAAAAATTGCCAGTTCCAGTTTGGCTTTCTAAGACTTCAACAAATAAACACATGTTTTCCCCGTAACGTCTTGCCAAGTGATTGTCTGTTCGATTAACCCTTTATTTACCCAATATGTACCAAAAAGCCCAGTTTCAAAATGTTTGTGCAACTGATTTCAAAATTTAACATTCTAGAGCGGAAACATTTGAAACATTTCCAAACTGTTGTGACAGCACCTGCCTACGAATAGTTTCCAATTTGACGGATGCAAGTGAACCTAAAGATAAATCCTTCAACATCAAGCTTTCCCACTTATTAGCTCAGTTTAAAAATAAAACATCATTCCGGGTATATAACCTCCTAGATATATACATATCACATCTCTTAAGGTGGCTCCATAGGGTTATTATTGATGGCGTGATGCGCGCCAATACCACCAACAAAAACTAATTTTCTTGTTATTTTCTTCCGTTAGTTCTCTCAAAACTACGAAAATGTTTCACAAAAGAACAGAACAATGTTCTGCAACCATCACTATTGAAACATCGGCTTTAACCATGAAACCAGATGCACCCAACCTTAGGCGTTTGCCACTTCTCCGAAGGCTTTGATTTCGATTTGCTTCATTCTCCTTCCGTGATATTTCCCAGATTTTCACAGTACATATAATTTGGCAAGAAGAAACTTGTAAGGCCGAACAAAGTAGGGGTCAAAAGGTAGGTCTTTCGTTTTTTGCAGTTTTTTTGCATTCCTCTTCTGGCATAAAAATTCGTCATTTGAATTTTCTCGATAAACAAACCTCAAGTAGAGCAAAATGTTTCTATACTCTCTGCAGAATTTAGAGGAATTATACCGAAGGAAACTCGAGAATATCTAGAAAAAATTACTGATATTTTTCATTAATTATTGATTGTGGGTGAATACACATACAAAATAAGAGTTAGAAAAATACGAAAAGGAAGAACAAAGGTGCTATGCGATAAAGTAAGGAAAATGTAAAGTAAAGGTAAAGTAAATTAATTAGCTCAAAACTTGCATTTTTTTCTTAGATACAACGCGCTTTTTTTGGTAAATATTTCTTATCACTTCCATGTCATGAAGGCCAAGTTTTTGCCGAAACGTCGGGATTTTTAACATTTATATTTATATATTCGAAAGCAAATGTTTAACCAGAGTAACGTTTAACCTCGTACTGTGAATTAACCTGGTTACAGGTCCATTTTTGAAGGCAAACAGAGTCACGCTTGCACACACACCTAAACCTGCAGTAACACTAAACACACTCACAGCTATTACAGCAATACAACATCTAAATGGCAATACCATATCCTAACATTTTATTACAATTGAATCTTACAATATCAGTTAATCGAAACTGATAAACACACTGAAACACACTGGCACTCATTAACTTTTTCCCACTTTTTAAGATGATTGATTATTTGCCCCTTTTGTTTAGTTTATCCATTTTTTCCTGGCAATATGGAGTTTTCAATGTTGCAAATACGCCTTGTCCTGGCAATCAAACCTTGAAGGGAAGGCATTCCATTCTGACATTTCCGAGAATAACTAAAAACTTACCAAGGAACAAAATGTGATTTCTCCAGATATTTTCAACTTCTATATTACCATAGGCTTCTTGCAAGAAATATTTATCGACACCAGAATTAGCAAGCCAGCAAAAAATGGCTTTTCGCTAGCCCTTTTTAACGACCATTTAATGACATAAGATTAAATTCAACGTTATCTAAATAAGCCATTTCCTTGTTTTGAACAGGTTATTATTTTCAATAATCCAACTTAATACTCACTGGAATGTTTTGAAGAGTACGTAGGCCCGTAGATCAGTGGGTTGAAATAGAAGTTATTATGGTCACTTAAGTGATCACAATAATTAACCTCTTGTTCCATTTGAGTGAGTATTAAGGTGGATTATTGAAAATAACAACCTGTTTAAAACAATGAAAAGGTGCATTAAGTGAAAAGTAATGACTTCCTGTTCCACCTCAGTGACCACAATAATAATCTCTTGTTCCATTTCAGTGAGTATTAAGCTGGATTGTTGAAAGTAACAACCTGTTCAAAACAAGGAAATGGTTCATTTGAATAACGTTGAATTTAATCTTATGTCATTAAATGGTCCTTAAAAGCCAAGAGCCATTTTTAGGTGGCTTGCTAATTCTGGTGTCGATCTATATGTTTTTTGCAAGATACCTATGGTAATATAGAAGTTGAAAATATCTGGAGAAATCACATCACGGGTGACAAGCTACTAATAAATAAATTTATAAGGCAAAATTTTGGTGGAGGTCTTACGTTAAAAAACTTTGTATCTTGGACGTTTGGGAGCTGATTCCTTTGAAACTTAACAGAGGGCTTGGAGAATGGTGGAAGTACAACAAGGTTGTTTTTGGTTCGATAGATTGCGCTTCTTTGCGATGCTATAAGTTCCCAAAATTACGATTTTGTAAAACGCGACTCCGTGTCCAAGTTTTCTCGTCGTGGAGAAGACAAAACGTCTTGATTTTACCACTCATTGATCAGTTAAAAGCTCTATTGTGTCACAACAGAAGCCGATTATAGGATTTCGAGTTCCATTGAAATGTGTAAGCTTTTAAATGAGTAAAATCGTCCTTGTTTAAATTTGAAGCCTTCAATATTTTGTTAAAAAGCCTGTTGGAAAAAATTGGTTCTGTTGTGGCAATCTACAATATATCCAATTTATGTGACTGTGGTGTCAGTTCAGGAAATTCTATATCTGCGCTGTATTCTTGGACAGAAAATTGGTGGTTTTAGGGCTTCCGAAGGCTTACCGAGTAAACACGAATGTTTAAGGCAAGAATATGCTAATTATGGAAATTAAATGCTAGCAGCTATTGTTCACTGTCCAGAAAAGAACAATACGTTGCAATTTAGAGATCGCAATTATTTGGATTGAAGAATATAAGCCTTTCCGAAGCTCTATGTTAGGTATAAGGAGTATCAATTTTTAAGACAATTTTTTAAATTTAAACTAGTGAGCAGGACTCTGCGAACTTGTAGTTGTAAAACTTGTTTATTCTCCTACGCGTTTCGTCTAACTATCGTAGACTTCTTCAGCCAGTTTTACAAACAAATGCTAAATGCCTGTATTTAAGCAATAATAGCGGCTATTTCGAGAAACACGGACCGCAAAGGTGCGGTCGGATTGACGATAATGGAACAGGCGAAGCTGTAAAATATTTACGCAAGGCGTGAGAGTTATTTGGGGGCCACGACTGTTCCATTTTCGTCAATCCGGCCGCACCTTTGCGATCCGTGTTTCTCGAAATAGCCGCTATTGTTGCTTAAAAACAAGCATTTTAATAGCATTTGTTTGTAAAACTGGCTGAAGAAGTCTACGATAGTTAGGCGAAACACGTAGGAGAATAAACAAGTTTGTGCGAGATTACCAATTAGTTTGAGTTCGAAATCCCCCGGCCATCACCAAACTCGGCGCACCTAGCTCAAACATGTTAGGCGGCTGTGACAGAAACTTGTCGAGTCCACCGTCCAAAACAACTTCTTCTTTCCTGTACTGGTCCGCTGCCCGTGGCAGCGAATTGTCCTGACCGTCGTCCATCATTTCGAACAAACGCCGCTTTCCAGGGTATCTCGACATATTTACTCGCAACAACATCCACTGGAAAACTCCTGAAATGACAATAATAACTAAAGACATAAAACTGGATACCTCAAATCCTTGAGAAAAGGATTCATATTTTGACAAATGAAGGCTACATAATCCTGACCGAACTGCACTAGTGAGCAAAACGTTGCAGCAGCCTATTGCTTTGTTTGTTCTTAAACAACGAAAAGGTGTACTAAATTGTATAATGCCCTCGGTCCTCAGCCTGTATAGCTGATCCCGACCCCGAAATGATCCCCAAATCGACCCATTTTAAAGGAGGCCTCGGAGCTCAGGCATTATCCTATATTTATCATATGCCTAGAGCTTGTAAATATATAACACGCACTGTGATTGGTCATTACTTAGGGCCAGATTTTCCCGTAATGCCCACGGAGAATATGAGCGATGATGCCCGGCTGGTAAAGGGCAGGAAACGGCGTGGCGTATGATTTGAACGTAAATCAAAAGAGATAGTGTTTTTAATATTTTCAGGTTTTTTTTGCAATGCATTTTTTGTGTAAAATAAAACTGCTAGGTGACTATTGAATGCTTTCCGGGTAGACTTTTTATTCATCCCAATCCGCCACAACTCACTTTTGAAGTAGTAAAGTGTTAGGCACAGTCATATAACGAACTTCTTATGAACTCTCACTAGCTCGGGACGGTACTGGGAGAATATCGCCCTCAAGCTTTCCACTCAAGAACCAAATAACTGCTGGGGCTTTTGTTCGAACAACTGCGTCGCCACCGAAAGCGCGTATGCACGGAAAACCCTAATGAAGCTTGTGAGACAGGGTACCAGTAACCAAGCAGTTGAAACGGTCATTGAAAACGAGGTCATGATATTTGTCAAAAATTAAAGCATGAGCTTGAATGCTGTCCCTTATTACAAGCATTTGAATGACACCCTTCCCCGGACGTCGCGTTCAAAACTTTATTACTCCCAGTACAGTGATTGAGCACTATTTGTAACTCTGACAGTGACCTACGATACCTTGTATTACGGCCGTAATACAGTACCGTCTCAAAATGTAAGCGAGCGTGCACCCAGGGAGTGGAAGAAAAGTGTGCTTCACGCGCGCATCACGTGCGTTTGAACATCCAAATATTTTGAATCGTGGTTTAAATTAATTATTTATTTTAATATTTTTTATTCTTTAGTCAATTAGTGAACATACATCCACTTTTTTTACTTTTTATTTAAGGGAATGTTATAGGGTTAACGTCGTGTTTCCTTTTCAAGATGTATTTTATTTATTTATTTTTTCTCTACATCTTGAATAAACTTGTATTGTATTGTATTGTATCGTATATATATGTTATTTACCGACCTAGGCCGGTAAATAACATATTAATTTTTTTCCCAACATTTGCGAGTTTGCAGATCAATCTTGAAAGGTTGTCAGAACGCGCGTAAGTTTCACTGAGTCAGATGGCAGGAAACCGTG
>Ga0126336_10002016_pt1 | contig 11275 bp, 3 predicted proteins | sample SidCmetagenome_FD_92530 | JGI IMG/M metagenome (GOLD analysis project Ga0126336, IMG submission 92530) | Coral microbial communities from El Islote,Puerto Morelos, Mexico - Siderastrea C C metagenome | ecosystem: Host-associated > Invertebrates > Cnidaria > Coral | place: El Islote,Puerto...
GAAGTGTTGAAACCCCAAACAGAAACAAGAAAAGAAGAGAAAGATGTTGGGAAATTTGGGGTAGAAGGGGATTGGGGAGGGGGGGGGGGGGGGGGGGGGGGGGGGGGGGGCAAGACACAAGGTGTAAGTGCTGACTTGGAACATTTATAACTTCTTTTGTTATGGAACCAAAAGCAACCAAACTTTGTGACTTTTCCTTACATTTATCTAAGAACAACCTGGTATCCCATGTAGTTTTTCATAAAAATTGATTTTTCTAGGCAAACAACTTTTGACAAGAAGTTTTTTCAGTATTTTGAATTTTCTTGTTTTGAATAAAAAATTCTTACTTACTTTATTGTAGTAGCTTGTACATTTCTAGATCAATAGAGTGTTCTTTGGTTGATTTTGATTACTGTTTGGCCAATTTTAGCGTTTTTCTGAAGTTAGGCAAACATCAAATGGGTGGATCCAAGAATAGATGGTTGCCGTTTGGAAATGACGAAGTAATTCCCACGTCATGAGAGGTCATCATACCCTCGAAGTTTCGCTCTTATAGCTTTAATACTATTGAGGGAGCACTTTATGCTCCCATCAGGCTCAGAAACTCCAAAATTATATATTACTTGACAACCAAATCAAGGTAAAGATATGTAAAGATACCGGTCCTTTAAGCAATGAGTCACTATCAATGATCTTACCTACCCAACTTTTGTGAACCCTCTTAAAATGAATAAATTAATATTTTTACGCATTATGTGTCAAAAACGTGCGAACAAAGTGAAAAATGGCCACAGGAAGGACGTACAGACAGACAGACACAGATCCACAAACAAAAGGACGAACAAGGGTGATCATAGTAGAGTTGTTTACCTTCTCCGTGTTTTTTTCTCAACGAAACGGAAAGCATAAGTAGCACGCAATTCCCTGTTATTTTCCGTTTCTTATGTCATTTCAACTTGATTTTTTCAACCTCCGACACACGCAACCGCCTTTAATGCTCTTCACTGTACACAAGGCAGAAAAAACGTGAATACAAAAAAAAAAAGACAACGGCTTTTTCTTGCAAAACAAAAGCGAAAGCAAAAGCAAAAGAAAACAAAACAAAAATCAAACTTGAAAATGAACAAACAAAAGGCGAAGTGGTTTCGTGAACACCTGTTAGCTACATGGGTAGCTACAAGACGATTGACATACAAGAATCAAGCTAATATACAAAATGACTGTGTACAATGATGCAAAATGCTTCTATACAAAATGGCTGTGTACATAACGGAGCGTAGTTCATTCCAGTCACACCTGACAGTTAACGTGGTCAGTTCGGAGAATATTGACGAGCACCGTTAGTCCATTCACATCTCTGATGGCCATCTGGGTCATCTCCTGAGTTAAGTTGAAGTCCGTCAGACCACATAGTGTAATGACCGTGGCGACCTGGTTACCAACCTGCACAACAAGGCTCTAATTAGGAAATAGATCAGGCATACATCGACACAGACACAAACCAAGCGGGATGAAAATCATCAAAATGAAGGCTAGTGATTTCCAAACATCAGAATAATTTGTTAAAAGTAAACATAAACACTTGGTTAAAAGTACAATTATTAAGTTTGCTACAAGCGTCAGAAGTTGGTCTGAGTTAGACATCCTTTAAGCAAAATCATGGTTAATACTTGAAATTAATTTATACAACGACTTCCTTCAATCCTGCCGAAACTGATTTTGTTTAAGCAATCGGCTTGAGCGAGTCCTTTACGGTGGTGGGCCCATGAACGTCCACAAACAGGCGTCAAGTTAGCACTCTCCATTAAGCCTTTAAGCCCTAATATCAACATGTATATTCTCTTCACTGTTCTCCATATATTTCTTCTGGTACTAGTTGGGAGAAGTTGATTAAACGTCAAAAGATTTTATCTTTGGTGATCATTTACTGTGTTCTTATGACCTGTATGTTTTGATGACGTAGTGTTATTGTAGGGAGAAATTAGATGCTCGTCACTATTGGGGCTTAAAGGGTTAACATCCTTCACTTTATCACCTTTAATTTCGCTTCCGATATAACTGCGCTCACCTTCAAAAACTTGACAAGCCTTTGTATTTGCCAATATTCCGATGGAAGGTCAGCTACACTCTGAACAAAGAAATGAAATATTGGTCAGACATGGCAGACAGTACTGATAGGGACATAAAAGTTGGCTTGTAAATTGAAAGAAGTACTTAATTTTTGAGCTGCGAGCAATGATTGGCCGTTGTATCCGATTTTGAAACTTTCAAGTTTGTAAATCTTATGTAACACAGACACAGATTTTGCGTAATAGTAACAAATATTTTCACAAATATTTTTTCCTACTTTTTTTTAGTCGACCCAAATGTTCTATTTAGAAAAAATTCTGAAATACAACCAATAAGAAATATAAGCGACGTTTTGATGTCATCTTTGCACCATTAGATCAGAGCGGTTTCTAATTGAGCGTCGAAGGTAACTCGCACTTTGTGTTACTAATTACTCGCTCCACTTTCTCAACCAACCAGATGTAAAACCAAAACCAATCAAAATTGCCTGCATGCGTTTTCCCTCGCTTGGCGCCGATTACCTGTATTTGTCTCGAGTTCTGATTGGTTTATTGTGTTCAGTTTGTGTCCGTTGTGATTGGTTAGAGTCACCAACTGTCACGCGAGTGGTTAATTTCATCAAGAACAAATGAATAAACGCCGTGTTTCCTGAGTGAAATTGACTGAATGGCAAACAAACATTGTACTTCAATTTTTAAGAGATCGCGCTCTCATCTGAACTTTTCAACCAGCAGGTTGTACGTCGTTTCTTCAGTATTTTACCACCGACTACGTATTGACATAAAAAGAACAATTTTGCCCTCCAGTATAATCACGTGATAGTTTGTTGCAAAAGGCGTATTTAATATTTTGGTTTTGGTTTCACCACATTCAATTGAAAACCACTCTATGAAGCAAAATGTGACGGTCAATTTGTGAATATATAAAGTTACATTTTGCTTGAAAGTGGTGCCAAGATGACACCGAAAGGCCGCTCCGTTTTTTCGCTTATGTGATCCAAATGTTGCTCCTCACGCGCACCAAAAAAGAGCAGTGATTTGGAAGGGAGATTGATTCAAAATGCCATGAGATTACTTACCACTTTGCCGTCCAGCACTCTGTCATCTTCCTCCTCACTCTCGGTTGAGCTCTCTGCCTGCTCGGTGGGAATTCTGGGAACTGTTGATCGCCTGTGCAAGTTTTGCCTGTTGTTTTGGCTTGTTGGATAAATGGATGACCAAAACAACGATAAAGTTTAATAAAATAAAATAAAGTAAAGTAAAGTAAAGTAAATCAAAGTAAAGTAAAGTAAAGTAAAGTAAAGTAAAGTAAAGTAAAGTGAAGTAAAGTAAAGTAAATCAAAGTAAAGTAAAGTGAAGTAAAGTAAAGTAAAGTAAAGTAAAGTAAAGTAAAGTAAAATAAAGTAAAGTAAAGTAAAGTAAAGTAAATCAAAGTAAAGTAAAGTAAAGTAAAGTAAAGTAAATCAAAGTAAAGTAAAGTAAAGTAAAGTAAAGTGAAGTAAAGTAAAGTAAAGTAAAGTAAAGTAAAGTGAAGTAAAGTAAAGTAAAGTAAAGTAAAGTAAAGTGAAGTAAAGTAAAGTAAAGTAAAGTAAAGTAAAGTAAAGTAAAGTGAAGTAAAGTGAAGTGAAGTAAAGTAAAGTGAAGTGAAGTAAAGTAAAGTAAAGTGAAGTAAAGTAAAGTAAAGTAAAGTAAAGTAAAGTAAAGTAAAGTGAAGTAAAGTAAAGTGAAGTAAAGTAAAGTAAAGTAAAGTAAAGTAAAGTAAAGTAAAGTAAATCAAAGTAAAGTAAAGTAAAGTAAAGTAAAGTAAAGTAAAGTAAAGTAAAGTGAAGTAAAGTAAAGTAAAGTGAAGTAAAGTAAAGTAAAGTAAAATAAAATAAAATAAAATAAAATGCAAATAAAGTAAAATAGCCGTAACAATTAATATTTTCCGTATTATAAAACAAAAGTTAAAGGGGCATAGTCACGAACTGTGCTAAAATTATCGGTAGCTAACTTTATCCATGCCCAACTTTGTGTTTGAACATTTAAAGGGACATATTAACTTAATTTCATTAAGCGAAAACAAACCATGACCATTTAATATCGATTTAATGTCAACACGCTTAAAGATTTTGAAAAGTTAAGCCTGATTTTTTCAAGTTGCAATCTATTTCCATCCGTGCCATCCGTAGCAACAGACGACAAAAAATAGTTTCAGTGAAGTGATATAGTCTTTAGTAACAAAATTAGACCACTATTTGTGGGCGTTCATTGATGTGAGGACATATTTTTGATTTTTAAAGTGAACTTAAACAGCATGACTATGTCCCTTTAATATGGTTGAAGCTACAGTTTGGTCTTTTTGAGCGCGATGTTGTATTATGATAACTGAGCTAAGTAAAATTATCTTTTTCGAAACAATATTACCTTTCTTTGCGAGTTTGCTTGACTTTAGGAGGCGGCTTTATTACTTGCCTTTCCTCTTCCTCACTGTAAGAAGGACATAAAAACACTCATCATTCCAGATCATTCCAGACTTTTCTTTTTGCAGAAACGGTACATGCCATAAGGGAAAAGTCTTTATTTAGAGGGGGTGCAAATGGAGGGAGGCCATGTTCAAATTCTCCTGACCCTCCCCTTTTTGAGGCACATTTTTTGCTGACCCTTCCCCCTTACACCCCGTGCAGAAATTTATGTGGCCCCCCTTTTTCCCTGTATAAAAGTCATTGACCCTCCCCCTATTTGCACCAGCCCTCCCCCACCTCTAACTAATGATCGGTCCATAATGCTTTGTCGTAAGGCCCAGAAGGGCGTGTCGAGAGCGTTTTCTAGAGATACGTTTCTGGGGGTCGAACTTGGTGTTAACTAAGTACACTTGGACAAATACACATCAAGTAGATGATGGCTTGATGTTTAACTTTTGGTGGGGCTAAAGCACTAGTTTTGTGAGATACAACTTGAGAAACTACAGAGAAAACGATGAATTATTCCATGTCATTGAAAGAAAATTTCCATGTCAAAAGCTTTTAAGGTGACTCAGTTGGAGGAACGCAGTCGCATTCAGGGGTTTTGAGATGAAAAAATTACCTCGTGTGCTTTTGCTCAGGAGAAAATGTGTCCGAAATAGCTAGCTCGCCGTATTACTGAAGCTGGTCGTAAGGCAAGGTAAGAGTCTTTCGTAAAATGCAGTTAATTAAATTACCTGTCTTCCCCAACAACAAGTCTTAAGTTTTGCCATCTCATGGACGGTTTTCGTTGAGAAGGCGGTTTTGCGTTTTTAGGCTTCTTTTTCACTTTCTTTTTTTCTGGCTTCCTATTAAGATATAAAGATAAAATTATAAACGAATTACGTAAAAAGAAAGCAAATCACACGAAGCTCTTCATACGTGATCTGCATGTTCAAAATCTTCAGAGGGGGAGGAAGAGACAGGGCATCTGAACTTTCCGCTTCCCGTACCCTTTACACTCGCCACCCCCGCCCCGCCCCGCCCCGCCCCTCTTCTCCCTTGGTGGCTTCCGCCTCTTTGTGCTTCTGCAATTGTAAAATACTAACGTAAGCAGCATTGTTATTTTCTCCTAGTTCTCTTAATTTCCTCACTTTATCCCGGTTTCTGCCATCCCCCTTTCACCCGGCTTTCCTGGGCCCCTGTACTCTCCCCTCCCCCCTCCTCTCTCTTGGGCGTCAGGGTACCAAATGGCACATATGGCCCCTTCTCTTTTCTACAGAACAACACCTAGAGTTTACCAATCACTTGAAATTCATCTTTGTAAGTACTACCCACCTTTGTACTTGTGTTTCCTTCTCCTTTTCCTTACGTTCTGTTTCCTTTTCGTCCTCTGACTCACTGTCACTCAAATACTTGTCGAGATAAGAATTCTACAAGGAAATGAAAGAAAGATAAGATTCAGGAAAGTGGAACAAGAAGGAATCGACAGACACTTTTCTCCTAATGAGGGGCATTTTATTACCAGCCTCTTAAGGGCAGGAACTTATCAGTAGCTTTCATTAATTTAAATGGTCACCTACCACGATTTCAAACTCAAGCGATTCTAGAACAGTATCACAGAAAAGGGTTGCTTCAACAGCTTACATTAAAAGGTTAATACTTTCAAAATTTAATCACAGAAAAGTTAGAGCTGCATTTCACGTCGTAATAAACGGCACAACAGAGAGTACTGCACATGTATCTTTTACTTCCTCTAATTCATAAATGTAATTTTTACCCGGTTTTTGTGGATGTTGAATTGTCAGTCCATTGTACTTGTGTTTTAACTCGTAGGATGGACTGAATAAACTGTTATTACTATTTGAATGGTCACAATTTCAGTACGAATTCAACCACAGACTCAAAAGTTAGGACCACACACACTACAACATAAGAAACAGCACCACAGAAATGTACTCAGCTTAGTAGCTTTTATTTGAAAAATGTGGTGGCATTTTTATAAGATCTTATGCACAGACTGAAAAGTAAGAACCTCAATACACGAGTTAAAAGTTGACCCTGGGACTGAATAGTTTAAGGCAGGCGAAATGAATTTTTTTTTTAGCTAAAAGGGCGCTGGACTTGGATCCAAGCCAACCTCTTTGCAGCAGGCGGATTATTTCGACCTAAAACATCTTTCCCCTTAAATGATACTCTTAAAATTTTGTCATAACTCGTTAAAAGAAATAGAACGTACTTTTCGGTCTTGCACGGCGTCTTTTTGTTGACTTGGAGGTTCATCATCCACGATCTCCTATCAAGCAAATAGTACACTTACTTATTTTAAATATTAATTTTGCAAGTGATGAGGCATTCTATAGATGTAAACACCACTTGGGTCTGACTGTTCAAAGAACATGTGAAATTATCGTGAAGATAAAATGCAACCATCTGTACAAAGTTTATTTACCAAATAGAAGATGGTTTCCCATGTTCTCTAAGAAAATAATACATGCTTGAGGTCCAGGAAAACTGTCAGAGGAAGCATGAGCGGAACGCACTGCACGGTTTACAATGCTTACGGCTCTTTCTCGGCCAAACTCCATTTTTTTCTGCATGTAGCTGTGTAAATTCCTCAAGGCAAATTTAACATAGGTATAAAAATCCCAATAAATTCAGTTTAAGAAGACTACCGGAGAACGCAATGCATGTTTTAAAATCAAGCCATGCTCTCAGTACTTTCGCGCGCTTTTGAATGGCAATGAACGTGATGCCAATCCAGCTGAAAAACAATGCACGCTCAGATCCAATGGCACGGAAACAGCGGCTATATTCTATCCTCTCTTGATTCTAATTACTGCATAGGGAGTTCTATCCAGTGGTTAAAGTTATCTTCTCTTTGAACAACTTGAACGGTATGGCGTAGCCGGCGTAGCCGTGGTTGGCTCGATCCTTTTTCGCCATCATCGCGGATTGCCAAACCGTGTAATAACATTTGAGCTTTACTTGCTTTCTCTTGGTGAAATCAAACAATGTTGGACGATAATATGTTGGCACATTAAGCCCGGCTAAACGATCAAACATTTTTGTCCAACATCGTGTTTGTCACGCGAAACGTTCGGTGGCTCAAAGGGCAAACAATGTTTGATCAAACATCGGACAATGGAAAACCATTCAAATGCAAAGTTGAGAGAGGCGGCTAAACAGTAAAACATGTTCTTCTAACGACCTCCAGCACGATGTTGGGCGAAAATGTCTGGTCGTTTAACCGGGGCTTTATGAAGAATCCAACCGATGCTGGATGATTTAGTCAATGCTCTATTCTTTAGGTCGGGCCATGGGAGTATTACAACTTATTGGGAATAAAAGAATATAGGACGACCTAGGATGACCTAGGCGGAGGCTCTCGGTTAGAGCAAAAGGAGATCTGGTGGAACTTACCTTCATGTTGTTCGCGTTGTTATTCTCAGGTGGATTTTCGTCCTTCCTTGGTATTTCTTGACCTGCGTCCTACAAGATCAACGGATTTAGTTTAAAAAGTGCCACGTTTGAAACAACTGTTTTTTTTCCCTTGTCATGTTTGGTATGAACTGGGGTATTCTTTGCCTATAGATTTTTGCCATTTTTAGATAGAAATTGAAGGAAAGATTTTTGGAAGGAGAACTGACATAGGACACGAAAAACTTACTAGCAACATATTTAACCAGAGAAGTCCAATTGAGTAAAGGTGGTTTAAATGGGGTTCTAAACGTTAATGAATAGTACCAGTAACAGTAGTACCCATGCTCAGTAGCTTTCATTTGAGTGGTCCCAGGTGACTCTCACCGCGAAAGAGTGTCAGATATTTACATGCCTTAATCTCTGCGCATGCCTCTTTATCATTTTTAGATCTTGATGAATTCATTCGCGTTCCTGGCTTGCTTTCATTTCTTATTGTTTCTGCCAATTCCTGGTGGAATAAGAAAACAAGAAGGGTCTTGGAATTCAGTATCAGCCTTTCCAAAATTCGTATTCGGGACAGGGCTCAAGTTAACAAATTAGGGCCAGAAAAATCACCTTACCGGTTTCCAAGTTTGGTTCATTAAGTTGGAATTAAACCTTTTTCTGAATAATCCATGTTAACGTCTCTAATTTTGATACCCTTACAATATTATTTTTGTTCTCGACTTTCGAAAGGAATTTCAACGTAGTTATTATTGAGAATGAACATGCACACGCGTACTTGCAGACGCGTAATTCATTTTTGTTCTTGTCTGGTCTTACTACGTTATGAAAATTTTATTCCTTCATTTTGTTCAATTTTTACAACAGCTTTACAACCTTAAGACCAGAAACTGCCAATCAGTTAAAGTGATCGCTGTAGACCAACCTCAAACCTTGTATCCATGTCAGTGCTTCTCTCCGACATCTGCAAGGTAAGAAATGATTGAAATAAATGAGATTTGCTTTTTCTTGGGAAATTTTCTGACGTCCACAAATTTCAACGTCCAAGACAGAGGCGTTTTTCACTAGGTTTAGGTAAAAACTGAACATCACATTTTTTTTCTCCAGAATCGCTGAGTAATGCTTTAGTTGGGTGGTTGTTATTGCCTATGATCGTATTAAAACAGCTACTGCTGGGGCAATAATTTGGTTCGTTATATCCGTTGTTCGCTCTGAAAGTAACTTGAAAACAAAAAGGTTTCAAATTTGAAACAAAATTTTCTCTACCATTGAGATCGTTCACAGTTAGCAACAAAATTTTCCCTTAAAAACAATGTTAAAATTACCCCAGAAGCAACAGTGACAAACGCTTCTTGATATGTTTCATTAAAGTAATTATGGCATACTACCGCTCTGTTTGAACTGGAATTAAACATTTGCCGGTGTATTCACATGTGAATTTAGACTAGCAAATTTTTGCAACAGAAATACATCAATTGGGATTTCAGTTTATGGGTGGAAGATTGTCAGTCATATTGTCAAAAAGTCTTTTTGAATGGCCGTCCTAATGTTTGCCTGGCTGTAAGTTGTCCTGAGTAAGCCGGATCGATTAACAGTGGCACTACTCCAGCCATTAAAGTCGACATGCTAAATTCTTGAAGAGTATTGTAAACACGGGCAATAAATTGTTGCGGGAAAACAATTAGTTTTTTTCACATTTCAGGTGTAAATCACCGAATATTTGCATTTCTTGTTAAACGTCAGTACGCCAGTAATTTCAGCAAATCTAGAACGGACGGCCATTTAACTGAACTTGGTGTACAAAAGTCTAGAAACGTAAGAATTCGTTGCAGTTTCCTTAAATAAAAATTGCTTTAATTCCGCATTTTAATCGTGTGAACAAGAGACAAACAATTAATTTTAAGACGTTGGGATACCACACTGAATTTCGCAATGAAAACGCCAATAGATTTTAATAAATTTAGAACTTTTTATTGAGAACTTAGTAATACCTCAGGTTTTGTATCTATTTTCACATTAAAGAAACTGTCAAAAACATTCTGAAAAAGCCGAGCTCGGAAAAATATTGAAATTGAAATTTGTATTGAAATGCAGGTAATGTTTGTAGTCACTGTTAGGAAACGGTCAACACAAAACTGAACATGTCAACACTGTGGCCAAGAATCTTGTGGCCGGGTGATTTAAGTTTACGATGTAAGTTTTTGCCATTTCCTCCGTAGAAAACTAGCGATTTTAGAAATGCATTCTCCAAAATATTTTCTTCAAGACTAGATTTTAATATATGAAGTTCCATCATTATTGTTATCATAATGTCAAACGAGTATTTTCCTTTGCGATTTTATTTTAATTTTTTTGTTACTTTGGAGTTTTTGATTTGCCTGTCGATGTCAAACTTCTTGTAGTCTTTTTAGCACATTTAAAATCCTAATGCTATATCTCAGAGAGATGAGTCGTGATACTAACCTTGTAAATATTCAAGTTGACGTTTCCGCTATCCAGCAATATTAGAATATTACTGAAATCCTACGTTTCTTGTACGTGAACGAAAATCGCACATCAACACTTTTTTCTGTAGCTTCAAAACGGTTTTTGCGAATAAAGGAATAAACTAATTTTAACCCTTGAAACTTAAGAACCCCAATACAGATAACCGATTGAAGTAAAATAAAAAGCCAAAATATACTGCACTTTGTTGCTAATAACAGTTACCATAGCAATAAATGGATGCCGTTAGCAGGTGTTTCGACTAGGTTTAAGCGCAAACGAGACACTCTTTTGTTTAAGGTGATAAATATTAAAGATATGGCTATGTTGTTTAAAGCAGTTAAGCTAGCCCAGAATTACCGTCAATTTTGACTTCACTTTGAAGCCTTAATGATGCGGACTGCCATATCATTACTTTTGTCGGTCTGCGTGTTGACCTTGGCTGCTTTCAAACTGTAACTTAGAATTGGCAATAGTTTCCTTCTAATCTGGACAATCGGCTTCCTAACCATATTGTGCGATATTGTGATTGCTTTATCGGACTTCTACGTTTGAAAATTGTGGTTCTCATGTCAGTTCAGTGGTCGCTAAGACACTGGTCACAATAGTGATTCTGACTGTAACAGTGTTTATGTTAGAAACATGACCTCAAGGCGTCCAGGGTGTATGGAGCGAAGCAAAGAGTGCTTGCGACGAAAAAAAAATGTAGAAGGGCAAGACGGGAGAGGACTCCCACTTCTTCTCTGGCAGATTCTTTTTCCACACGGGCATCATCATTTCCCCTCTCCCGACAATCTGACCTGAACACCTGGAACAGACTAATATGATGGAAATATCCGAGTTTTTCTTTGTAAGTTTTCAGTAGAATCTCGATAACTAGGACCGCGGTTA
>Ga0126336_10002017_pt1 | contig 11272 bp, 10 predicted proteins | sample SidCmetagenome_FD_92530 | JGI IMG/M metagenome (GOLD analysis project Ga0126336, IMG submission 92530) | Coral microbial communities from El Islote,Puerto Morelos, Mexico - Siderastrea C C metagenome | ecosystem: Host-associated > Invertebrates > Cnidaria > Coral | place: El Islote,Puerto...
GCCTTTGCACGACAAAATAAAATTGCAAACTTATGTTGGCAGTCTTGGGTGTGTGTGAACGTGACAAAAGCAAACACTTAGCGGCTAATAGCTCAGTTGGTTAAAGCGCTGCACCGGTATTGTAGAGGTCATGGGTTCGATTCCCGTTCAAGCCTGAATTTTTTCAGGTTTCTTCTTTTCAACTGCTTAAGTTGAAAAAACTTCACTGCGATGATCTTCATATAGTTTTATCTAGTCTCTATTGTCGCCGATATTTTTCTGTGAATGTTTATCATCAAACACGCTTTTTTCACTTTCAACCAATCAAGCTCTGTGCTGTCTTCACGTGACTTGTGACGACCAACAAAAAAATGACGGTGGAAGAACGGGAGGTTACATTTGAACTCGTTGAAGAAATTCAAGATTTTCCGGGAATATGGTCCTTACGAAAATGATTTTCGAACGAAGAGGAATTTGCTGCTCTGAGTTCTTGAACGGTCGTGTGATGAACACCAAGGGAGGGAATTCTCGATATGCACGGCCTCATCCAAAATTTTCTACTTTCCAACCGCTTACTCTTTCTTTTTTTCGCCAACGAAGAATAATAATAGATAGGCAACAAGAAATAATTCTTCCTGTGTGCCATTGCGACACGGCAATCGTGGGAGACGCCTCTTGGTAATTTAGCTTTGACGCGTGAAAGCACGCGTTTGCCAACGTTCTGAAGTTTGATAACCCGAAGTTGCACTCTTATGTTTGTGATGTTAACTCGCGTAGGCTTGTTTCAATGGTTTAACGTTTCATTTTCCGAGTCTAATGCAAATAAGCGGAAAGAAAAACCTTTGATCGTTTGCGTTAGAGTGGGCGCATAAAACGTTTGACGTTTGAAGCGAGCCTTGTTTCATGAATTTTAAACGGCGATGTATGTCGACATTTCCTTCAGCTCAAAAAATTGTTTTTCCTTGAAACATGTTGACTTATCCCTCAAATTTGTGCTCAAAAATTCTCTCAATAAGGTAGTTGAAATTAACATTCAGGACCCGGTTGTTCAAAAGGTGGATAACGCTATTCACCGGATAAATCGCTATCCAGTGGATACATGATAACAAAACAGAGTACGCTGTCCACTGGATAGTGATTTATCCGGTGGATAGCGTTATCCATCCTTTGAACAACCGGGCCCAGGATACGTAACTATTTTTTGTACTTTTTCAGGAAATTTTGAAAAGTGTGTGACACTGTTGCGTGACAAACACAAGAGCAAGGATCTTGGCCCAGTTGTGCAATGCATATTTTCTCATGCATCTGTGGCCAAGAAAAATCAACTGACGATAATGCTGATAGTGAGTAATTAATAAATCTTGTTCTTGGGATATGATTTTGGATACTACACTGTGAAAAGGCATTAAATGTTTTTATATCTTTTTCACTAACATTTCTCAGTGAACGAAAGTAACGATAAAATTTGGCGGCATTTATTAAATCCCGAAAGTACATGTAACGATCCAGTAGGCCAGTACTTATAGCCTTGAGGGTCCTTAAAAGTTAACAGAAAGACATTAGCGCTAAGTAGAAACCATAAATGATAAGTATAAACTAGCAATGTTCTTACAGTAACTGCATTTATATAATCAGCTAGTGGCTTTTTTTATTTCGGAATAGTTTTGCAGCAAAAACTGTCTTCGTTCCTGAACGGATGCAAACTTTTGCAAATTTCTCACGTTTCTGTACGACGCTCAAATTGACCCCTATTCGGTCAATTTGGCCACTTTCAGAAATGTTTGCACCGCTTCCACTGCCACGTGCAACTCGCTGCAATCAACATCAGTCGCAAGGAAACAGTCTTTTATTTTGAATATGCAAATTCTATTACACATTTACCTATAAATCCATTTAGACTTTTCATATGACAACGTTACTTCAATCGAGTGTATAAATGGGTACTGGCGACATACTGCGGGGGGTAACCAGGGGATGGACCAACATCCCATCCAGGGGGGAGTAGCAATACTCTCAGTTGCTTCATGCTACAGGAACCAGTCCGCCCGTGTGGGCCTCTTGGGCGTGTGTACGACTTTACCTTTATAAATGTGCAACCACTGGGGATTTTCCGTGTTCAAAAAAGTAAAAAGTTTATACATGAAGCTATATGCACTTGAAAACGTTTGTTCATGTTTTCCAGGACCAGTTGTGTGGGCGTCAGACTGGTTTGTCGGATGAACTGAATCACATTTTACAAGAGCTTACCACGCTCAATAGACATGATAATGCCAAGGTTGCGCTTAGAGCGAGACAGGTCGGTTTTTTTTCTCTTTTGCATCTTTTAGCTATTTGTGCGTTCGTGTGTAACTGTGGAAGCTCTGACAATTTTGCTGATGTTTTCTGTGTTTTCTTTCAATTCGTTATTGTACAAGACTAGTTTCATTAATTATTAACTTGAAAAAAAACTTGCTGTGCCTAACTTTTGTCGCTGTTGTTGTTGTTGCACGTTGTGCATTTATGCAAAGTGTAGTGAACTAAGGTACACCAGCTATTACTGCTTAAGACATTGTAAGTTCGTTACAAAGGTGGTTGCAGCGAAGATCTCAGATGTCCCTTTTTATTATCCAACTGTATTAGTTATTTTACAGAAAGCGCGCGAAACGAGTACAAATATCCCACGATATTGTACAGTTGGTTATTGTACAGTACCGTGCGCGCGCTCATCCTGGTTACACTTGTAGTTTGCTTTCAAGTTACAACTCGTGAAAATATACGGCGATACTTCACACCGAAACATCTAATAAGATGCATTTACTCTTTCAGGCACTTCTAGCTTCTCAACAGCCATCTTACGAGCTCCGTCATAACCAGGTTGAGTCTCTTTTCCTCTCAGCCATTGACATGTATGGCAACCAGCTGGCGTCTGATAGTTTCCAGGTACCTTTGTTAATGTTGCCATGTTTTTAGAAGCTAAGTAGGTCATTATGTCTTCGCAAATAAAGGTGCAAACTTCGAGTAGAACACACCCTATTATCTTTTACAGAAGGTTCCGTACATTTTCCGCTGGTCAACACAGACTGTTTACAACCTGAATCCTGTTATTGAACTATTTAATTTTATTCTATTCTATTCTATTTTTCTTTTTAACTTTCATTTTTTGTACGTTTTTCCTTCAATATTGGATGAATTTAGCTGAATGTTAACGATTCCAACGAAAGGTCAACTGGTCCAGTGTGTGATATCTAGCAGTAGTCGGTATTATCTCTTCTTGACAAATAGCAGTCGTTTTCCATGTTGTAACATGTGAAAGTAGGGCAGAACGAGAAATGCAGGGAAAATATCGAACGAACGCCGTTGTTTTCCCAAACATTGGAGGTGATACCACCCAGCATATTTGTCTTCCTTTTTAAATAAAGTCGCTAGTATGCCGGATGACTATTGTCATTGGTCCATTGCAGAAACTTATCCTCTCAGAGAATGCAATATTTGACATTCTTCCAAGCTTTTTCTACCACTCGAGTGAAGCAGTGAGAAGAGCAGCTCTAGAGGTTGGTGACTACATGTCTTATTGTTTATGGCCGAATTCTTTGCAGTCCCGAATTTATTGCAGACACAAAATCAATCTTCAGTAAGATAAACTACCTGCTGCTTTGAATAAAGTGGGGACGAAATGGTGTAATGATCAATAGTGCGAGCCGAAGTCTCTGTCATGGCCTTGTTTCTTTAGATAGACTAGGAACATTGCTCCACGCTGTCTTTGCCCTAGTCTCGCTCAACAACTTGTGACAAACCGCTGAAGGTTGCTGAGAGAGATTTGTAGCCTTACCTTCCCCCGTAATCTTTTTACAATGTTATGTGACATAGTCACGCTTCGATCGGATTACCAAATAAGAACAACAACACGTGCGGGGAGAAAGTTGAGTCTGTGAGCAAAATTAGCGAGTAATCGGGTATTGTACCGCGAGTTTCTTGGATGAAAACCACGACGCAAAGTGTGATGGTGGACCTTGTGTTGGAATAGCATCCCATCCACATGGAGTAACAGTGCTCTCAGTCGCTTGACACAAGCTCCGGCCGCCTGGGTCGCCAGTAGCTCGTGTACAAAAAAAATAAAATAACCTATCCCGCCTGGCATAGATGGAGGGGCATAGAATATCCACAGTTGTCTTTCAACTTAGTTTTCGTTGATGAATGATCGACATAGTGACCTTTCCTCCTCAAATATTATGTTAACCCTCCCCCGTTAATGTTGTTCCGTGGGGGTCAACTTCAGTGCCTCTCTGTGACGTTGCTTTCTTCCTAAGTCACACCCTATTTCACTTATAATAGTTTTTTTTTTCCCGACAGGTTTACATTAGGCGGAGTTACCAAGCTTATGAGCTCACGACTCTTTATCACGAGAAGGTAGTTTTGCAGCGTCGCATCGTTGATGTAAAACGCCTACCCTTACTCTAACTTACTTAGACGTTATATGGCAACACAATAGTGGCAGTTTCTTGGTTGCGGATGTTGTGATACTAAATGACGTTAAACAAAAGATAGAAAAGACAACTGGCAGACTTCAACACAATAGCTAATCAATAACAGTTTCTGTAACGCCAAGAAACAACCAAAATAATGCTGCTTTTTGTTTGAGGAATGTATGTTTATCTTAGAGCCTAAGTGTGTACGTTTATCCCAACACTAAGCCTGACTTGTCGTGAAATACGTCGCTGTCTGTCTGACGTTGTGGTGGTTTGACCAGGTCGTTACCAGTTATATTACATCGGCAAAGAATGCAAACAGCGAAAATGATTTTACCGCAATACACGAAAACAATAAATAGCAGGAACATGACAGCGCTGTGTTAATTTTATTGTATTCTTGTTTTCTTCTAGATTGAGGATAATGTCTTGGTTGTTCAGTTCCAGTTTATTCTTCCCAATGCACATCCGAACAGGTTTGTCTTAAGTTAGCAGAAAAAAAAAAGCAGCGATGGCTTGATTTTAAGGGATGGGCTTCAAAACGAAATGCAGTTTTTGTCTTTTTTTTTTTCTTTCTTTAAGTCTAATGATGGCTCGTCATGGTTTTTCTTCACCAAAACCTTGGGGTGTATTTTCTGAAGTTTTTTCACTAGGCCCATTAACATTGGACCAGTCTTATTAGTGGGCTTAAAAATGTACCTTTGCAATGTGTATTAGTATAGAGAGAAAAAAGCACGAGAGCAAAATGCTGTAATAGCTCCTTAAATTCGAATTTCAAAACATAGACAAGGGTCGATGATTAACTAATAAAGACCAAATCTGTAAATGGTTTGAACCCAGGAGTCATATCATAATTCCGTAAATTGTGATCGTCCGGGTGAGTGTAGTCCTGAGAAGGACTGTTTGACGTGACATTGACTGACGTTTCGACAACCTGAGAGGAAGTCATCATCAGAGTCAAGTAAACTGTGAATCGTCAGTAGATGTTATAAGTCTCTGGTCGTTGTCCTGATATGGTCGACGATCTCGTGATGTTATTGGTCGTCTGTCAGTTAAGCCGTAAACAATGTACACACTAGACAACGCTACACTAGATAAAGATATAGTGTTTTTCCTCAGTGTAGCGCTGGCCCTGGAGAAAGCTAATTTTGATAGCCGAAATATTGGTCGTTAAATAGTGCCAGCCTTGCATTCAGTTTTGTCGTACACACTGATTAAATACTTTGTTGTGTTTATAGGCTGCCTCAACGACTTCCATCCAGTAAAACGGTTCTAGCAATGCCAAGGGTATGTAAAGGTTTTACCGTCAAGTGGACGTTTATGAAATACAGGACATTGATGATGTTATTGCGTGAAAATAGGTTTTCTTATGTATTTTTGCAAGACTCGACTCTGAATTTTGTTACCTTCAGAGCTTGATAATAATTCTTTGTTTGCGTTTAGCTTGATTTCGTAAGCCCCGGCTAAACTATCTAACATTTTCGTCCAACATCATGACGAAAGAACATGTTTTTACCGTTAAGCCTCCCTCTTTGAACTTTGCATTCAAATGGGGTTCCATGTTTGTCCTAGCAAACATTGTCACCCAAAATTTTGCCTTACGAACAAATGTTTTGAACGATGTCATGGCTTGAGCGAGCGGGAAAAAGCAACCAATCAGAAACAGAATTTGGATGACGGCGTAAATAGTCCCGTCAATATTTTTAGGGATAGTACGCTCACTTTGTCCAATGTCAGACAAACATTGTTTGACAAACAAACATGTTGGGCGAAAATATCTATTGCTTTATTGTACACAGCTTCTTTGAGCATTAGGCGGGGCACTACCATATAACAAACCGGTATACTCGATTCAGCTCTACAGGTTGTTAAGTGGTCCTTGTATAAACTGGAAGCTAGGCGCTCTCTCATTGGCTAAAAAGTTGCCTTTTTCATAGTTTAAATCACTGAAAAGATTGTTTATGGTTTTGAGGCGCCTTCCGAGGGCCACAATTAAAACGGTTATTGAAGTAAGGCGTTTGTGACATGTACATCTATGAAAAGGTACACTCTAAGTAATTTCAAAAAAAAAACAAGAAACCTACTGAGCAAAGAAAGTAAAGCTTTTAACAAGAACTCGTTTTACCTCAGTGTTTGCGTTTGGATAAAATTCATATCATAAAGCCTCCAGCTTGTCCTTTCTACATTTGAAAAGCCAAAAGGTATTATGACGTTAAATACACTGCGAGTAGTCTCTAATTTTGGCGATGGCGGTTGTGGGGTGGGTGCAATACACACGCACGCGCGCGTCTCCTCGAAATTTCGCGCGCTTGCGTGTGTATTTCACGCGCCCCACAATCGCCATCGTCAAAATTAGAGACTACTCGCAGTTGAACGATATATAAGTGGTTTTGCCCTCTTTATTTGTTCATTATTTTTATTTTGTAATTTCTTAGGTTCGCAGTCTTAGTGAGGATATGCATGACCTCATAAACCAGCCGCCTTTGCAGCCGTGTCAGAGAACTGGTGTTATGGCGGCATTTCAGTCTATTCTTGAATTTGAAAGGTAAGGTTTTATTGCATCAGACTTTGTTCCGCTGTAAGTTTTTCACTTGAATTTCGTTCAGGAATATGTAAGGCCTAACTAAATGAAACTGCAGTGGAACCCGATGTAACCAATCTCGGTATTACCAAATTATTAAAAACAAAAGGTTGTATAAAAAATCGTTTAAAAAATCGTTCATATGCCGCTGATGAAGGGCTAAGCCCGAAACGTTTGGCTTTGAAAACAAAACCTTTTTGGCACTTTACTACCTTTTGTTTTTAATACTCTCATCTGAATTAGTGCTACGCAGTACTTTGAACTTTTGTTCATAATTTATTGATATAACCAAATCTCGCTATAACGAACGATGTTCCTCTGCCAGGACGAAGTTACAGTAAAATGTATGGGAAAGAAGCCCGGTATAACAAAATCGACCATGTGACGAACACAATCCAGATGCCCAAACGTTACTGAGTTTGAATGCATAACAGATCAACAGAGAGTCATGAAAGTCATGAATTAAATTTAATTGTTGAACATCTGGATAGTAAGAAATTAGACGATTCAACCGACGGCTGAGTGGTGGAGCACAAAACTGTTTAAAAACTTACTATCAGGCAAACCCTGGCATAACGAAGGTTATGGCCCCACAAATTCGTTTATTTATACAACCTCCGTTACACATTTTCACTATATCGCGGTGCCACTGTATCTTTTCAACTTGAATACTTTTTGTGTTAGCTAAACGCATTTTAAGCACAAACTTATTATTTTTCTTTACCGTTATTAGACTTTGCTGTGGTTTAAGTGACCAACATTTTACTTTTCTTACAAAGCGAAAGCAGAATTGTTTACTCTACGTTTAAGTGGAGTGCACATTTCAGCTTAAAAAATACTGTCAATTGTTTAGGTATCATTTATAAGCAATAAAATGTATTTGCAGGAATTTTGACGAGATCATGAACCGTTTTGAGCCAGCAACGCCCGAACAGCTGTCTCCGTCACCCTTGGCACGCAAGAGTGGCCTCGATCCAGTATGGGAATTGGGAAAAAGAGCAGACGTGAGTAAAAACCACACCTACTTTGTATTTGTGTTGCAATCGTTAGAAGTCTCTTTTGAGACTGTAACTTTTCACAGCGTAGAAGAAGAAATCCCTGGAACTTGCAATTCAGTCTGCACCAACTGTAACGGTTAACGCAGCCTCATGCGTCCTATTACATTAAGTTCTTCTGCCAAACGTGTACATTTTTGTCTGTGATTGTGTCTGTTCTCTAATTATGGCAACGAAGTCAATTAAATATAAAATAGGAATGAGTGGGATTTTAGAACCAAGCAGCTCCGTATTCCTCAGTTCTTGCAGTTCAGAGGGGTGCCAAAAAGGTACCCAAACGTACCTGACAAATAACTTTGTCAAGGGCCAATGTTAGCACAAACAGCATTGGCTTGAAATGTCTCTAGGAGTGAGAAACGCGAGTCAACACTATGACTAAGAAAGTATTAATGCAAAATGTTTTGTTGCTTGTCTCAGCCTGATACCAAAAAGGAGGAAGAACCTGTTCACATAATCAACATTGCCTTACAAATTGAGAAGAATTGCAAAGATGTGGAAATTTGTCGCAAGATGGTGTACGAGTTTACCCAATCCAAGGTGAAGATTTGATTGTTTTCGTTTAATGGGTGGAGGGGTGGATTTAATAATTCTGCGACTGAACGGGAACTGGAATTGGATTTGGTATTGGAATTTACTTCTGAGGGAGGATTATTGAAGAACCCTGCAAGGAACCCTGAAAACAAGGACGAAAACCAACAACAAAATGAACCCACTCATGGTGTCAATTCCGGGATTCGAAACCCAGGCCACTGTGGTGGGAGGAGAATGCTCTTACCATTGCTCTATCCCTACTTACACTGTTGTGAATGTTCTACTCCTAGCAAACTACTCTTTTGACCTTCATTGCAAAGCATCATGCTTCTAAGACACTTTCCACACCAATGTTAAACCACTATTAAACTCGTTGGCTCAACTCTGCTCATATTCAAGAAAACGTTTCTGACTATAAGGAATGAAATTGTACTGTACGCTGTGTTTACTTTCCCCGTCACTTACGACACAATTTCACGCTTCATGCTGTTGATCGTAAATTACCGCCTCGGTTCCGAAGCTTAAAAAGCAGAAAAATAGCACTTTCAAACTCACATTTTTCTCAAATATGATCAGTGAGACAGAAAAACTCTTGTTTTTCACATCTGTGGCTTACAAAAGATGTTTTTAATTGGATCTTCAGTTCTTCATTAACTGTCAAGTTTTTTTTAACTTTCTTGAAGTTTAGATCTTTGGTTAATGTTTTCTTTACTCCTTTATTCATAATCTCTCTTTTCTTTGTCCATCTAGAAAGAGATTCTAAAGAACAAGGGAATCAGGCGAATTACCTACTTGCTTAGTGACTGCAAGGTATTGTAAGCGTCCATACGGTAATGCTAACTTATCTGCAACAAAGGGTTTGTTCTTACTTATCAATGCGCCCTTTAAGTTTGAAGATTTTTTGATGATGAATTGGTGGACTTGACTATGTCTGAAACCAGAGCTATCCGACAGTTTAGAATATGTAAAATGAAGAAAGCGAGGCCGAGATTTGAAATCGTTGTAAAGACCAAGTTGAGGTTTATTGAAGAAGCTATGTCACTGTATTTTCATTCATTGTTCTGATATAACAAAATTACTTCCACATTGAAGAAAACCTCAAAATAATAGTTTCACAAGGTAGAAAAACTCCAAAGAAATAATAATATTCAAACTAAACAAGGCTGGTTACGACTGAGGGAGATTACGACGGATTACGAATGACAAACTTACTTTAGTAAAAGAACTTGCCAATTTTTCAAGATGCGTTATCCGTGACGTAGCTCCTTAAATAAATGATAAAATAAAATATTTCGGCTCTGTTTCAGTCATAGTCATGTGATGATAATGTGTTACATTAGTAAGCAGCTTATATATCAACGAAAATTAGGAAAGTTTATTTGTAAAGAATTACATTTGATTGGGGGATAAGATATTATCAGTTGTTGTCTTCTAATGAACCAAAACTTGGTTTGTTTAATGATTTCAATTATGCTAACTATGTTCGTAATGATGGAGACTTTGACCGTTACCGAAGACTGGAGTTTCCACTAGTCAAAGCTTGTTGCCCTGTTGAGTTTAGGTAGGCCAGCCTTCCACGACTTGTCTTGAATATTAGCAAATTACTGCCACGTCAAAACTCTTTTCGATTTTCATCTTGGGCAAGTTTTCATTATTTTCTTGGTTGCGTTTTCTTACCTGCTCAGTGGTCTAATTTAGTTTTGATCACGGTGTATTAGCACTTTAAAATATGTTCCTGTTGGCCACGCCCAGGTTGTTCAAAGAGCGGATCAATCAAGCTGTCATTTGCCCTCGTAACGTCTGTGAGCTGTAAAGTTCTTTGGAAATTCGTGCATGCATCTAAAAAGAGTAACAAGTAAGAACTATAAAGACCCACTTAAACCGGGAACAAAAACTGCTGAATAGAATTTTAACTGGCTGGAATTCAACTGTCGGGGGCGGGGGGGAGAGTGGGTCAGACAAAACATTTCTTGAGCGCTTTCAGGATTTGTAACAAGCGCGAAGCGCGGGAAAACGCGTACAGCGGTTTGGTTTTAGCGCTCAGGACCCACCCCCACCCCCTCCTCCCAATTGTTTTGGTAGCTGTAAAGCCGTTGATAACTTGTGATTTATCTCACAGGGTATGATGCCATGGTTTTTCACCTTTCGAGCGAGAGATGATGTAAGTATCAGGGCCAGTTAAGACGGTACAACTTTGTTGTTTGTGATACGCTGATAAACAGTCTATTACGTTAGTTGTTTCCTGTAAATCAAAGCTACAACTTGCTCACGATTGTCTCGCACGACATAAAATATTTCGTAGGATTTTGAATTTTAAATCTCACGACAATCGTAGCCAGAGGCAAGGATAAAAGATGAGGTTTGTTTACGATGTTTACAATGACGTGAGCAGAGCGCCCTTCAAAAGTCGCGTACGACAGTTGGAAGAAAAATTAGGCCGCAACATCCAAGTCGGCCCTTTGATATCTGTATATCTGTAACCAAAATCATTATGAGTTTAATCCAGAAACCTTTAGTCGTCACATTTCTTAATCAAGGGGGAATACTTTATTATTATCATTGTATCTTTCAGTTTCAAGAAGATTCCATTTACCGTCATTTGGAGCCAGCGCTTGCATTTCAGTTGGAGGTTAACCGTCTGAGAAACTTTGATTTGGAAACAGTTCCAACCACAAACCACA
>Ga0126336_10002018_pt1 | contig 11271 bp, 6 predicted proteins | sample SidCmetagenome_FD_92530 | JGI IMG/M metagenome (GOLD analysis project Ga0126336, IMG submission 92530) | Coral microbial communities from El Islote,Puerto Morelos, Mexico - Siderastrea C C metagenome | ecosystem: Host-associated > Invertebrates > Cnidaria > Coral | place: El Islote,Puerto...
CGTGGTGCAATCCTTGCAACCAGCTTGGTTTGTTTACACTTTCAGTGGTGTCTGGCTTATGCATCTTAACAACAACAGCAGGAAACAAAAACAGCAGTACCGTTTATTTAATTTATGACTCGTAGATAGCTGTTCGGGGAGGGGGGGGGGGAAGGTGTTAGAAGTGGATGTTAGAATTATTCCACACTTGCCGGTGTGTTGATGCAGTTCGAGTTTGGATCACATGTGTCGACTCCCTCAGTGCATTCATCTATTTCCTCGCATTTTTGTTTATACTTCTTTGCATGCTCAAGTCCTACACCTGAAGGAGCGTTGCCACGGTAACCGGTTGGACAACCTCCACAGCGATACCCAGGAGACAAGTTCTCACATTCACTGGGCTCATAACATGGGTTCGCCAAGGCACACTAAAATGGAGAAAAATGGTTCTTTAGCAAGAATGGCATACCATGCTGATAATCAAGACAAACAATGGCGATCTTGTGAACAAAACGTCAAACAATATGGCGGATAGAATGGTCAATTCATACCATGATTTGGCTTTCTTTTTATTTATAGATTAATCAAGTTTGAATCTTTGCAATCTGAAATGCATAATCTTCGCACAGAGGAAGATTATGTTGTTCTGATTGTTGCCGGTAAACTAGGTTTCGGCTTTCGGCTCACTTTTTTTCATCGGGGCAGCCACTATGGGCGTGGTCGTTCATAGCCTACAATACATGAATCTGTTTACAGCTTATTTTTTCCTAGCGAACGAAGAGAAACAAACAAAAAAATAAAAATAAAAACAAACGAAAACTACAACTAGAACGAAACGGTCCCATCTAAATGAGATCACAAAGGTATAAGATTGACTACATTGGCCCAGTATTGGTGGAGTACCTCATTAATATCAGTACATGTTTGACCGTCTCCCTCAAAGCCATCAGGGCAGGATTCACATTCAAATGTCCCGTTTCCAAGATTGTGGCAGTTTACTGATGGGAAGCAGGGATCCCCCATACATGGACCTACAGAGCAAACAGAATACAAGAGGAAGGAGCTAGGAGGTATATTATCGGGAGATACGTCGTGACACTTAAACTTCGAAGAGTTTGGGCCTTTTTGCACATAAAACGTCGGAAAAAGATTTTTTAACGTTTTATGTCATTATCTCCTACATTGCAGGTATATAATCCATGATGGCTACAGCTTTGCCATGACCTCAAGATGCGGACGTTGTTTATTTATTTGATGTGTTGTTCTAGGCATATTGTTTTTAGACTGAAACAGGCCAATGCTATTTCGGATGATTTTCAGAATCGCTGATTAACTCCTTTAAAAAGACTGAAACATTCACTAAAACAACCATCGATTTATTGCTCGTAGTCTTGTCTACCAATTTTTCATATCCAACAAAAAAAAAAACCAAAAAAAAAAACAATAGCAATTTACGATCACATCTAGAAAACCAACACCAGTATTATATGCCAAATAGTTGTGTTTAACGAATAACATTATTTCTAAACAAAGCGGTCATTAATAGGTATTTTAGGTCACAAATTAGGTGACTTGAAAGAGTTAGATGTGGATATGTTGATATGATGTTCTGTGTTTACTTTTGCCTGTTAAAACGACACCGTTATAAGTTTGGAAATTTCAATGTTCAGGTGCTTCATTTGTTGAAACGTATAAAATTTCGAAATTTAGTCCACTGGTTTCGATCTTGCCTGATGTCAACGAGATAATTTGACTGTGGGCACGTTAAATCTTTCTCGTCCCTAGGAAATGAACAAGCAATGTTCTGTTGTTGATATCATGAAGCGACCATACAAGCTCGTTCCCAGGGTCTTTGGGCTAAATCGTTGATTCAAAGACACTGGAAACGAGATTGGCGACTTAAGGCAGTGCTCTCCACTGGATGGGAAAGAACTTTACACTGTTCTCGACAATTTGTCTTTGGTGTTTCCCTGCAGTAATATTGGGAAGTGATTGGTTTAAAACCAGGATTATCATTATTTGATCTAATGTGATAATCCGGTGAGCTCTGAAACATTTCGAAGACTGACGTACAAATTTGAGAGATTTCACGTCGTATGAAGAACGTGACTCCTCCCGCGAAAACCGTTTTTTGAAATGTGGAATACCTGAACAGATGGATGCGTGGATTATATTCAGTTTGAAGAGATTTGTATGGGAAGAGTAATCTTCCCCCTTATCTATTGGACGAAAAGAAGTTTCTCTACCTTGTCATCAAATAGTGGTGACTCACTCCCAATCTTTACCTTGAGCAAATTACTATCTGTTTGAAAATTATTCTTCCTGGCTAGGTTGTTCAAAAGCCGGTCAACGCTAACCTGGGGTTAAGGGCTAACCAAGGTTTCTGTTTCTCTTGTTATAAAGCGTTTCCACTGCTAATTTTAAGTTACAGTTCAGACAGTTTGAAAGAAGCCAAATTCGAAACTTAGGACATAGGGAATTTACAAGAATCCACATAGTTGCGCTATAAAATGGAATTTATAATTGATGCTAACACTGGGTTAGCTTAACCCTGCTTTGAACAACCGGGACCTCAACGGCTATTTTTGTTTTAAAATGATAAGGATTAGAGTAAGTAAGAACCTTTATTTATCCCCAGGATAATCCCGTCACTATTTCAATATCATATTTACTCGAATAAGCGCCGCATTTGGGACAAAAAAGTTAATAAGCGCCGCGGCGCTTATTCGAGTAAATCTATAGGGAGGCTAGAAGAGCATTAAGGACGTTCGCGCGAAAACCTAAGTTTAAGTGGGTCTGTCAAGTAAGTAATTTGACCTGGTGTCATCCTCTCAGTTAAACTCAACCTTTAAAGTGGGTTTTTGCCAACACGTGCAGCTAAAATATCGCTATACATTTCTTTAACAGCGCGCACGCTCAAGTGAGTGACGTGGCACCGTGAATTGCGCGCGCAGTAAGGATGCGCCCAAACAGTTAGCGTGAACGTCCTTAAACTATAGTTATTTTATTTTGTTTATGTTGTTACAAAAAACCCTCTGGAATTTGTTTGTATAACGTGTTTTACTAGCACATACGAAGGCAATTAAAAAACTGCACATTTTTTGTTACTTACATGATTCTTTAGAGAAGCAAGTTCGACAGAGTGTACACTTCGGGAAGGTTCCCTGGTCAGCATACTCGTTGGCAAGGCATGCGCGACACGACGTCTTCATGTAAGTACTACTGTAACCAGATCTGCAGCAGTGGCAAGTCTCCGCTCTGGTTATGTTGTTGTAACTTCCTGGCGGACATATCTTACAAGGAAAACCTGAAAAAAAAATCAAGTTTACAAGAGGTCACAACGATGAGAAAAGCAACAAGCGACTGCAAAGTAAGCGAAGATGATCAAAGCTAACTCGCCACTTTGTTTTAACCTTGTTTTAAAAGATTTTATAGTTGTACACGTTAGACTATAGTTTCAGATCCGTAGCTAGCATGATATTTAGAATATTGACATTTTAAACCGATCTTATTTTGGAAAATGTGTGTAAAAAAAAACCTGACATCAGTAATTGAGAGATTTCATGAATATCAGTACACCAGCCTACAAACTGGCTGGCTTGGCTTAAGTTTGTTTAACGCTACAAGCTAGCTTTCATGTTAATCGTTGTTGAAAACGTCAAGAATTTACTTGTTGGATTTTGCTAAAAAATATATCTTATTAGATGTTTCGGTGTGAAGTATCGCCTTGTATTTTTATCTTTATACCGATGTGCGGTGCGGGCTCGTCAAAATACAAACAACGAGTAAAAATATACGACGATACTTCACACCGAAACATGTAATAAGAGATTTATTGTTTAGCTTAACCTTTTTCAACCTTTTCCAGTAACTTGAAAGAAAACTACAAGTGTGAGGATGAGCGCGTACTGTACAATAACCAACTGTACAATATCGTGGGATATCTGTACTCGTTTCGCGCGCTTTCTGTACAATAATTAATACAGTTTGATAGTAATCATGTTTATTAAAAAATGCCTCAATTTCATTCTTCTTATGACATCATTTTCTCGTAACCAAAGCAGCTGATTCTCTCCACGTTTTTCCAAAAGGTATCTAAGGGATAACGGTAGAGCGACTAAAAACGGTAGAAGTTGACTTGAAAAAAGTAAAGAGGGAATGGGGAGAGTTCTAAGCCATGAAGCTTAGTATCCTCTAAATTATTTGCCCGTGGTGGCCTTTTTAGTTCATTTTCCCACCAAATCGGTTTTGTCATATTATTTACCCTCAAGCATCGCAGTTTCGAAAGACTGCCCCCCACAGCAGTACGAAAATTCACATACCGCGCAATGCCTTTTCTCTACCAATTCTAATGTTTTCTACTGTTAATTTTATCTTACCTGTCAATCGAAAGACGCCTTAAAATAAAACTTAACGTAGAAAATAGTTCAAAATGGCAGACAAGACTTCAACAGCTACGTTAACGATATTTTTTTACCATTAAATCTAGATTTTTCGAGCGCTACGAGCTGAAAACCTCACAAATGGCATCTGTGCATGTTAATTTTGTAATTTTTTTTGTCACCAGAGAAGTGAGAGAAATCTTCGACTGGAAAAACAGAACATTCTTTTCAAGACCACAACCGGTGTTCTTTCAAGTTCGTACCGAACAAATTGAAAATGCTCGTTGTAGTCGCTGCTTCTACAGCGGATAACTAGGCTAGAAAAGAGCCAGTCTTTGCATTGCAAAGGGAAACGATAGGGCAATAAGTTATGTCAAATAGAAGTTTCTCTTGGAAAGTTAAAATTTCAGGATCCTAGTTTCCTCTCTAAAATTTTTTAAACCTTAGTAACGTCTCTTTCAATCCCAAACCAAACCAACTGAACAAGTTTTGGGCCGACTAATTTTATGATTAATTTCACTCTTCGCATACTTATTTGTTTAAAAAATTCTTCCCCTGAGGAGCTTCGAATAAATCCTTCTAAACACCTTCTGCATTTTCGTGAAATAGGCGTTTTGCCGGATGTTCCAGTTTTTCTTGTTCTTTGCATACATTTTGACGCCTCTAAATGATTCATCTCCTTCTTATCAAGCACAGCCACTGAATGTTTTCCTTCCTTTGGAAATTTTCCCTTGAAATTCTTCCTTTCCCGTTATCATTCCATCAGAAAAATAAAATTAAAACAAGAAAAAATAAAGGTAAAAAGTTGAAATGTCTACCCACCAGTTCCATCGCTGTAGGTTCCTGGGTGACACTCGTATTGTCTTCCTTCCTTACAAACAGTACCAGGCTCACAGGGAAAGCACGTTTCTGGGCACCACTGAGTCATGAGCCATAACAGGAGTCAATTTATTGGTTAGAACTAATTTAGCCATCAAAGAGTAATGAATAAAGACCTGTCTACATAAAACATAGCCGTCAAGATTTCGTTTACTTACCGTTGTGTTACATTTGACGTATGTGTTTGGTGGGCAAGGCAAGGCGGTACCGTTGTGACATAACTGGAAGAGAAATGGGTAACAACTTGACTGCATTGTCATTTATGGTCGTATATAAAACAGTGAGCTATTCTACAGATGAGTTTTTCCCTTTTAAAAGATTGTTCATTTTAAGCTTTGGGGTAAATAATATATTTAACATTTCCTTATTGAGAGTTCGAACATGAAACGATGTTCAGGTGTAAAATACAGTCGAGCATCCCCAACCAAAATGTCAGAAAAGGTGGTCGCCAAGGAAAGGTGATCGCTAAGGAAAGGTGGCTGCTAAGAAAAGGTGGTTGCTACGGAGAGGTGTTTGCTCAGAAGAGCTGGTTGCTAAAAAAAGGAGGTTGGCAGTCTGCCCGCCCAGACTTGGTTACTTTTTCCAAAATTATCTGGAAACAATGTTGTTCAGCATGTCCTTGCTCCTCAAATTTGACGTTACCACGGCAACCACAATTTGACAAGCAGTTTTTTCAAAGATTTGAATTTTCCTCTTTTTTTTTAAAAATTAACTTTGTTGAGGTAACTTTAACATGCTTAGGTCATTTTAGTGTTCTGTTATTGGTTTTGATTACTTTTCGTCAATTTTGGTCCTTTTCAAAGGTTTTGGAAAAAAATCAAGAAATCCAAGATGGCGGATCCAAGATGGCCAGCGTTTGAGAACATGACGTAATTCTTACGTATTATGACGTCATCAGCTCATGTTGTGGACCTCAAAGGAAACACCTTTGGACGTACAAACTGTCTTCTAGGTTTCGAAGAAAAGCCCGACCTGAATAGGGTTAAAAAAGGTGGTTTTTAATGCGAAAGCGTCCTTCAGGAAGGTTAGGAATTTGCTGAAAAATGCCCCCAGCCGGCTGTAGTAAATTTGATGAAGTACAGGCATAAACGTGACGTCATTCCTTACCCAGCCCTCCGGACATGCGCTGCAGTTTGTTGCTCCTCCAAATGAGAATTCAGTTGGTGACGTCATTCCGCACTTTTCCTCCGTTCCGTCTCCTACACAGTAGTACCCAGTTCTACAGCGGCGACACTTGGGTTTCGTCGTTGAATTTCTGGCTGAAATAGCAAATATTCTATTTTACTTGAAATCCACATAACATATTCTTTGTTTTCAGGACATTGATTCTTTCTGCGCTTAAAAGGTCTGCACTGCGTTTTATTAACTCAGTCAAAGTGTACATACAACCTAATTACTAATCAACTCACGATACTCCGATCCCGTCATGCCCGGCGCCCTGAAGAACACTTCTCCGCTCGTTTCATTCACGAAAATTCCTCCTGACTCCTGACAAGTGGCGTTGAAAGATATGGTCAGCGGTATCCTGTCGCCTCGTTTTGGAGTTCCTCCGTCCACAGCGAAGATGTAGTATTGGTACGTCCACTCAATCGTCTTGTTGCTCCAGATGAACTCGGTACCATTCTTAACCGCGTATCTTGTAGCTTCAATTCGAGGACTGCGGAAGTAACAAATCGCATGATGCCCATCAAGGAATCCTGGATAATTAGTATTATTATCCAACTGATATACATTATTAAACGGTTTAGTATGTAGTATCGTGGGATATTTTTACGAGTCACACCGTATTTTTGTAGGGTGAGATAAAATACAAGAGACAAGTAAGAGATTTATTATTCAGCTTAGCTGGGAAAATGGAAAAGTGGTCCGCTTGTAAACTGTCTAAGTTACGTGACAAACTAACGTGACTTCTGAGCAGCGAGTGAGCAGGCCAGCGGGGCCAGGTTTGGCGCGCTTGATGTGAGGTTGTTGTTGGTCAAAAACGAAAACTTGTCAAATCTGTCAATCGAGCAAAGCATCGTGATTTTATTTCAAACTTGCAAGGAAAACAAAGAAGGAATAAGGCAAAACTGAATTATTTTCGGGTTGATAATTAGATTAACAACAATGTTCTCGGTCACCGAGTAAAACTACAAAAAGAAAGAACTTGATAGAGCAAACCGAACTCGAAAGTCAAGTCAAACATAGTTAAACAACAACTTGTTAACAATCCAAACGGACTTCAAGCTCAGTCATCTTCGTCCGAATCAATAACCACGTGTTTTCGTTTTGGAAGAGGTAGCGGTGGAGATTTCTGAGCGACAACAATAGTGCAGTTGTTGAAGACAGAGTCCGTGGAGTTTCCTGACTCTCACGGCAAAGAAATGACATAAAAGATTGTTAAGTTCCTCAGCGGGAATTTCTTCAATGGCCTTTGTTTCTTTAACGGACTCGCACCATTGCTTCCATACTTCGATGTCAGTTTTAGTCGTTTTTGTTGTATTCACGTTTCGATTTTCTTCAATAAATAAAGAAATTTCACTGTCTTCTAGGTCATTTCTTGTCTCTAGGAACTCATTCTCGTTACAAACCTTAAAGTTTGGTAAGTATTCGTTGTTTTCTTCCGAAAAAAAATGAGCGTTTTCGGCCATTTTTTCATCGTCCACGTAAACCTAATGCCTGACGTGACACTTGTAGAAAACCTGTCAAACTGGTCTTCTGGAGTACAAATACCCTGGGTTATTTGTACTCGTTTTGGGTGTTATTTGTACTCTACTAAACGCAGTTGAATAATAATATTAGTTATTGTACAGAAAGCGCGCGAAACGAGTACAAATATCCCACGATATTGTACAGTTGGTTATTGTACAGTACTGTGCGCGCGCACATCCTGTTACACGTGTAGTTTTCTTTCAATCTACTGAAGAAGGTTGAAAAAGGTTAAGTTGGATAATAAATCTTGTTTGTATTTTGACTCGCCCCGCGGGCTCGTCAAAATACAGTACAACTCGTAAAAATATAGGGCGATACTTCACACCAAAACATCGAATAAGACATATATAAATATATATTAAAATCCCTACAAAAGATGCGTATGTGATAAACTACCTTAAACAAGTGAAGAGGACATTTGCTATGCTAAGTCTTGGATAGGTTTCCTGGCCTACCTACATGTACTGAAAAAGAAAATCGCCTATCGCCAGGAATACTTCTTTTGAATATGAAAAAAAAGCCCTCTCAGTTTTTTTTATTTGACTTACATCGCTTTCAATATATGACTTCTCTTGTACGTAATTTTCCCATTTATTCCGCTATCCACATCGGTAGCTACGGCAACAAAGAAGGCTGCTTTTTGAAGCGGAGGTATTGGCTTGAGGTCATAGTCGACATTTGGTAGGACGGGGCAATGATCGTTGTAGTCCAAGACAAATACCTAATAAAGGTGAAAGAAAAATATGAATCCATGCCTAAATAATATCGTGACCCTAATAAAGGTGAAAGAAAAATATGAATCCATGCCTAAATAATATCGTGACCCTAGGTCAGTCTTTAAGTCCATCAGATAATTACCTTTTCAACTTATATACACTTGATAGTAAACACCAACCGCTATGCCATTTACTTTCCAAAGGGTTATTAGATTTGTTTACCTTGATACTGATATTTCCAGATGGTTGTGTTGCTTTTCCCGTATCTGTAATCTTTAAGGTCAATACGTAACTTGTTGTGTGTTCGTAATCTAATGCAGACTTGAGAACCAACTTGGCTGACGGAGTGTGGATAGTGAAAGACTCAATTCCTAAAAAAAACAAAGAAAACACAGAATTCTAAAACTTGCCGAAAATTCAAGAAAAGAACATTAGCTAACTGGGAAATGACGAAGAGAATCCCCGATTTTCGATTCCTCTTCACTCCCCTTTGGAGAGGAGGGAGGAGGAGTTGCTGGAATAAGAGGGAGTTGTGAGTAGTATATTCTTATACACATCGATGCAGCAGTTGTGATTGATTGTGGTGGGAGGGGAGGGTGGGGAGTATGTTATTACACACCTGACGTAGCGGTTGTGATTGGTCGGACTGTCACATTGGCCGTTTCGTTTGGACATAAGAAAACTGTTTCACCATCCAGCACAAAAGAAGGAGGAGCAGCTGTGGTAGGAGGAGAGGGCGGGGAGTATGTCTCGTCCTTAACGTGGAATCTGCGTTGTTCGTTGCCAGACAAAATTTCGACTTTGTAAGGTCCTGTTGAGAAGGCATCTGACACCAAAAACTCCTGCATAAAGAAATCGAAAAAAAAACAAGGCAAGACAAAAACAAACAAACAAACAAACAAAATAAAACAAATTAGAGTGGAACATATTGTGCCCAGCGTTACCAAGAGCAAATAAATGCGCTTCTTGGTTTGTTTGCTTGGACAAAAGCGTGTTGAAATCACATGAATAGGGTAGGGCTAAACAAACGTCTGTTTTGTTTACGTATTATATCCGTCTTGTTGGCTACATCAGAAAGACATGCAATATCCACATGGTCCGTGCTCAATGCCCAAGCTATTAAATGCTGTAACAACCATAAAGCAAGTCATAAACGATGCATACTATATCAACCATAAGTCGAATAAATGTTTTTCTATATTTATCGCTTAAAATATTATACCTGTATCAACGCTCCCACATGAGTATTTTCACTGATATCAGAGATGTAGTCACCAGGCAGGGTTTCTTCCCACTGTCGCACAAATTTAACGCTGCTCGTATGAAGAAACAGGATTGAGTCACACTTGAATCGCTCAGCTATAAATACATCCAAGCGGTACGGCTCGCCCACCTGAGAAGACAAAATAAAGATGAGTTTCTAGCAACCCAATTTAATGCAGTGGAAAACTGTATACATAAAGTAAAAAGGCACTAATAACACCTTAAGACAATCTGTAGATACAAAACGACATTTCTTAGTTTTATAAAACATGTTTTGATATATTCAATAATTGGTAACACCTAGGGGTAACCATTTCACCTGAATTTGAACACGTCCTCCGTTGGTTTGTCAAAACGCAGTTAAATATACTTTCATCCAGAAAATTTCACTAGATAAACAAAGACAGGCTCATGAACTTCAAAATATTGGCTTTGATGGATCAATTCTAACGTAAAATATTGTCTCGCTGGTCTTTGTATATTCAATGCGTGATAATTTTGCGCGTACCCTCTCTTTGTTTGCCTTTTTGTTTGACAGGGAAATACAACTTTTGAATTTAAAAAATAGACAGCAAGAAAAAAATTTCTTCAAAGTAGATCTATGTCGCTTCAACATTGGTTTCGTTTATGAAATAAAGAGAACATAGCACAGACGCTCCCGGGGCACGGACGTCAACTGGAAGTTGAATCTTTCTTTGTTGGCCAGCTTCTGCTTCTCACTAAAGTCTGGAGAACTCTTTACTTTGGTGTCTGGTGACTTGCCATTTTGGACGGGTGGCCTCAAAATGGGTTGAAAGAGAAAAATTCAACTTCTGGTTTCCGTCCACGAACGCTTTTACTTACCCTTAAAGTCAAGTTAAATGCTTGAGAACTCAGATATCCTGATTCTTGACACTTTCCACCAACAAGAACACCGTGCTCAGGAACGACTTCCCTTTCACCTTGGAAAAGAAGAGTGTATTTACTTGGTACACTTCTCAGAAAATAGCTCATGAACAGACTCATTAGTTTGTGAATTATTAAGTGAAAAGAGTTGTGCAAAGCCCTGGGGAGGGGGCAACAGATTCCTCACTAAGACCAAGGCCAAACGTCGAACTTTGCATGAGTCGAACCTAATGCAAATGAAGAAAAGCTATTGTTTTTGCTAATTTGCATTAGGCTCGACTCATGTACGGTAAAGTTCAACGTTTGGCCCTGCCTAAGGAGAGTGTTCATGAGAAAAGCGCTTAATGGAAATGACCACGTACCTCGTATTTTCCTTGTAAAATAATAATAATAATAATAATAATAATAATAATAATAATAATAATAATAATAAGGTTCTTATAGGCGCATTTAAGATTCGCAACGCGCTTACAGTA
>Ga0126336_10002019_pt1 | contig 11264 bp, 6 predicted proteins | sample SidCmetagenome_FD_92530 | JGI IMG/M metagenome (GOLD analysis project Ga0126336, IMG submission 92530) | Coral microbial communities from El Islote,Puerto Morelos, Mexico - Siderastrea C C metagenome | ecosystem: Host-associated > Invertebrates > Cnidaria > Coral | place: El Islote,Puerto...
ACGTAATATCCCTGAAAAAAAACCATGCACCCCCCTTTTTTGGCCCCCTTTCCGACCGGGGGGGGGGGGGGATTCTGCCCGCACTGACTTTGGATGTTTATAAATTTTTTAATAAGCAAGCTAAAGCTACCAAACTTTGTGACTTTTCCTAACATTTAACTGAGAACAATTTGGCGTAGCAAGTGCTTGTCCGTCAAGTTTGACATTACCATGGCAACCACTTTTTGACAGGCCGTTTTTTCCGAATTTTGAATTCTCACTATTTCAATGAAAAATTTTGGTTTTGATTACTTTTTGGTCAAATTTGGCGATTTTCAAAGGTTTTGGAAAAATTAAGAAATCCAAGATGGCGGATCCAAGATGGCCGCTGTTTGAGAACCTGACATAATTCTTATGTCATATGACGTCACCAGTTCATGTTGGGTACTCAAAGGAAACATTTTTGGACGCACTATCTGCCCTCTAAGTTTCGTTGTCGTAGCATACAGGGGCGTTCCTGCCTTTACGCGAAATACGCAAGTGCGTACCAGAATTTATTGTTTTTCTTAATTTGACGGTTTATAATACAGGATAAATGGAAAATTCATATAGATGAAGTGAAAAGGTAATATTGTGCAGTTTCAATACTGACAGTTCCTTCATCACTGACGCGGAAGAATGCGCCCGGGCGTGTTGTATTACCCCTTCCATTTATTGCGCGACTTATTGCATGGCTGTGGTCGCACCAAATGTTAGTTCACTGTCTATCAAGCAGTTGGATTCCATTATTGCTCTTTGCGTCCCAAGACGTCTTGTCCAACACAATTGCCTTATCCAATATGCTCCGAGGAGAGAACGACAACCTCATACAAGTAACAAAGGAAGTGGGGGTAATGGTAACAGTGTAATGACGGAAGAAAGAAACAAACCCATGGTTTGGAACGAATTTTATTAGGGCGCAGAGGAGATAGCAGCCGAATTTGGCATGGAACCCACCATGCTGCGTTTATGTGTAACGCAACGACACCGCATCAATGTGCCAGCAGATATGAACCCCCAAGCAGTATTAGCGCAGATTTGCCCAATTCTTCTCGTTGGGTCGCGAATCACGGCTCCACTGTCAAATTGCTTGCGCTTACGATTCAATAATTGAGCTTGCTTGCAAGGTTCTAGGTCAACATTTGTTGCTCACTTATGTTTCGTTCGCAAGCAAAGTAATACTTGATAAGATCTACAACACTTACAAGAGCGATCTTTACGATAAAGTGACCTACGACAAAGAAGTTCTAAGATGGAAGACAAAGAGGGCGCTTGCTTCCAAAACACAACATAGTGGACTGGTGGAGACCATGGAAACTATCAACAGTTCTCGCTATTCTTCTTACAATGCCTATCATGTCCACTGTAACGCAAGGGTGTTCATTTAGCATCGTGCACAGAATCCAGACCTACAAACGTTGAACCATAAAAACTGAGCAGCTCTCTTTTCTGGCGCTTATGCAAGCTTATAGACACACTCCGATGGACACCAAAAGTGCCGGTAATATGAGAATTTTGCGCTAAGTAAAACAAAAACTTTTTGTTTTTTATTTGTAAATATTTCCTGGCAGAAGTAATTGTGTCGAGTTACTTTTCAGTTACCAAGAAAATAAGAGAACTTATTTTGTAGTCCTATCAGAAGAACTATTTAAACGTGCAGTTGCCTTACACAGGAAATCCAAATACTGCTGGAAAGCGTAATAAGCCTAAGCCGTTATGTAAGAACAAGAATGCCATAGAAATAATAATATGGCTTTCTGACTGTAATTGTAATGATAACGGTAATTATGTTTCACTTCCCTTGGCTAAGTGTCGGACTGGCTTTATGTGTACCGCCAAAAATTGCCTAGGAACGCCCCCGCCCCCCGCCCTCCCCCCCCCCCCCTCGAGACGGCTCCCAGATCCCAGGCCCGGAAGGTCTGACTCGCCGAGCACTTTTACTCCTCTCTGCTCCGTAGAGGCTCCTGTTAGTAAACACCAGTGAAAGAAAAAAGAGGGAAGCGGGAGCGCGGGGAACGATGGGAAGAGGAAAAAAGCGTTCCCCGCGCGCTTAAATTTTTCCCTCTTCCCAGCCTCCGCGCGTCTACCCAGTGCGACTGTAGGAGGCCTCTGCGGAGGAGAGAGCTTTTACTCTAAACCACCGCACCTCGTAGGGTAGACTGTAAGACGTCAACTCAACTCTAGGCCCATACAGAGCTAAACGCAAAACGAAGACTGACTAGGCATGGCTGGTGTACACCGCACCAACTACACTGATATAACAAACGCCTTTTTAAAAATGATATAAATTTGAAATGCATGGTGTAAAGACTGTTTCACTTCAAACGTTTTCTTTCAAACTGCGCAAGCCACCTTATCTTCTATTTGCTTTTTCTAGTTATGGTTTTTGTTAGTTTACCTCGAGTTTATCCACTTAGGACGTTAGCAACCCCGGATCCGGCCAATCATTAGGGTAAGCGATAAAACATACGCCTATATGATCAAAGCAATTTCTTCGCCTTCATGAGCGGAAACGCGGGAAGAGAATGCGGGATCGGCTTGGTTTATTAGCAGACACAGAAATAAGAAAGGAAAGGAAAGCAGTCAAAACAGAAGTAGTCTAGTCCAATTTGTTTAGTTCGTGACAAACAAATACGGGTCGTATCCTGAGCGATATGTTTAAATTTACAAACAACAGAGATAAACTTTAAAATACTGTTCATAGGCTTAACAGTTTTCAAAAACCACAATTGCAATCCGTGTTAATCTTCTTCAGTTTGGCCCATCCGTGCCTTCTTTTGTATTAGCTGTGTTATTAAACCGCTTTCGTCCACGTCAATGTTTTAAGCCTTTATGTTTCGCTCAATTTGGTGGCCACGTCTCAGTAGCTCGTTTAAAAACTCCGGATGTTAACTTTTTCGGTAGGGAAAAAGTCTGTTTATTCAAAACCACAACAAAGCTATATGGATAACAAAAATTCAAGAATTCAATAAAAGATAGCAATGCAACTAAACTGGAACTTCTACACAAGCAACACTTTTTCACTAAAATACTCAGCAAGAGATTATGATAAGAATCTCGAGTAAATTCGCGCCAAAATTTACCACGTTTGGGAAATTGTTCCTAATTATACTAAATAAAAATAGTAAAATCGAAATTACGAAAACAATCGGTTTGTAACAGTAAAACGTAATTATCATTCTGCTCAATGAGATACTCGAAATTCTCCGATACCAAAAATACTTGCCAACTCAAGGTAGATGATTACACGGCTGCCGCGTTTGGGTCGAGCAACTTTTTCAACTTGTTCCTAGTTTTGTTGACAGTTTCGAGGACAAAATCTAAACTTTCCCTCAAAGATTTGGCCGACTTTTCAAGAGAATCAAGGTTGGAGCGGCAGGTTTTCTCGTGATCTTTGCTTTCTTTAAACTCTTCGTACAGCTGTTCAAGGTTCTGTACTTGACTGGCTCTCAGCTCGCCGTGCAATGCCTGCGCTAACTCATCGGCCAATAGCACGTTCCAAACGATAAGGGCCTCTTCTTTCCCGGCGTTTGGCACATAAATTTGATACTGATTTTTTTCTACATCAAATTTCACTTGGAACCTTCCATCTGACGCCTTGCTGGCGATTCCACTTTTCATTGAAAAAAGGATGCCTACTTTGACATAGGGAGAGCTTGCGAGGTTTTTTTTGAAGCGATCAATTTCGTTCCGAGGCACGTTGCTGGTTTCGCGATTTTTCACTTCAATCATGATCCTGTGCTGCCGTGGGGTCTCAACTAGTATATCACCACTTCTCGGTTTGGTTGACACGTCTGCAACAGTGAAGGTCGGGAAGCGATCTTTCAGAATGTTTATCACTTCTCTTTCACCAACTGTGCCTTTAACTTTTGGCCTTTCCAGAGAATTACAAATGGAATCCACTTTCTTTGTGCATTCTCCCACCATCTGGGAAACTCGAGTTTCTGAATCACTTATACTTCTGTTCAACTGGTCAAGAGGCAGCACCTTCTTCGCCACATCCTCCTTTAAATCATCCACGTTCTTCGTGAAGTTTTTCATGTTGCTGTCAACCGCTTGAGTGACTTCTTCTTGCACCCTTTTCACTTTCTCATTTACTTGCTGTTCGATTCTTTCGACACTTTCCTGAACCAGTTTCATTTGGGAATCGAGTGCATCTTCCACAAATTTCGAGTTGACACCCAGAGTCAAGCTGACAGATTCCATGACTCGGAGTCCCATCTCAAATATTTTGACGATCTCGTCGTCCGAGTACTTTTTATACGAGCTCGCAGATTTCTTGACTCTGAGTCCCAGTTCAAATATTTCAACGAGAGCGTCGTCTGAGTACTCTTGACACGCACTATCGTACCTGTCCATATTTAGCTTGATGTCGCGTACGTTTGTAGCCCCTTCTTCCAAACGAGACCTCTTAGAGGAAGGTTCTCCGTTGTTAGATGCCATTTTCAAATGTAAATTCGCAACGCACAGCTCAGTTCTAGTAAGGTGACACTGTCTTTACTCAAGGAAGAGCCAGTTCGTGGAAATGAGATTCTTTGAAACTGAAAGCAAGTTTATTCACTGAAATCATACGTCAGTATCCGGTTCTTTGTCTAACCAGGTATGCAATTGGTCCACAATGTTATGATTCATTGAAAGGGACTATAGCAATTAACTATTAATAGTCACAATTCCCAGAATTGATGTTGAAACATCGTATTTCCTGTATTTAGAACATGTTAGGTCAACATGACGGATTCCTTCCTTGCTCACGAGTTCTGCAGTCGAAAGTCTTCGTGAAATATACCCACTCTTCACATTTCCACATGTCGAGGGTAATACAACGACAGGCATCGTCCTCCTCCTCCTCTAGGCTTCTCTCAAGAGCGCGTGTTTTGTTTATTCAGTATTGTATGAATAAATTCGTGGAAATCCGGTTTCTCGGAAACAGACAATACATGTATCTTTTGTAATTGCCTCCAGTTTGGGCCTTCAGCCAAGTCATGTGATTGGCTCATGTTGTATGTTGTCTTGGGTCTGTTTTCGTTTCGCTTGGTAAACCATCCCCCAAATGAGAAACCAGAATTGAGCGACTCATGAGCACGAGTGAGTAAACAAGGGTGTTGACAGGTTACGTCGTATTTTACCCTGAACTTGTCTTATGTAAAGTACACTGTCACCCAAGAACTGCTTTTCCAGTGTTATCTACTGTAATTAAACAGTTGTTTTAAACACCATTCGCAAAACGCATCGTTGGTTTGTTCAGTTGTATTTATCATGGCCACCGTCGAATGTTAATCGTAAACCACGAAAGTATGAATAGGCTTCCCAACGTTTTTCCTAAATCCATATTGCAATAAAATGTCGGATTAAGGATTCTGTACGCGGGAGAAATAAAGACGCAAACAACATTTTTCTGAGCCACATGAGCAACGTTAATAAGCACGTCAACTAGAGAGTACACACTTACCATCTTCTCTATTGAGTTGCATGGAAGAATCCTTTGATATCATCATTTTACAATAACTACAGTGACCATTTCAAAATTCTTTGCATTCTTAAAAAAAGAAATTTACTTTTCTGTTGCGCTGTGCAATTTATTGTATGTTACAGTTTCTTAAATTGTTGTTTGACTTGTGGCCGGTGCAAATTCACTTGCTCAGTCCTTGCACACATTAACAGACGAACATCACGCGTGGATAAATACCCCAAGAACAAACGGGCATTGTTCTCTGAAATATCCGCGTGTAATTGTAATTACGTTTTGTATTTTCACGGCTCTCTGGAAGGACAGTTGTAATGAATAAATGTGACTGCATGAGTAAATAAGGATGATGATGATGATGATGATAATGATGATGATGATGATGATGATGATGATGATGATGGTGGTGGTGGTGGTGGTGGTGGTGGTGCATGGTGAGTATCTAACAAATTTTTTTTCAAGGTTTAGACCACTGCAAAACCGTGTACGATCAAAGCTTGCTCTACGTTGGATCACTAAATCGTGACCAGTCAAAAGAAGATAAAATATAGAAATAATGCAAAGACTGGTCAGACAACATGCAAGTAGCCTCCCACGCAGTCGTTTTAGGGAAGTCGTATTACCCTCCTCCTCACAAACGCAGGCGTTTGTGAGGAGGAGGGTAATACGACTCTCCTAAAAACGACTGCGTGGGAGGCTAACGTGCAAGAGGCGTAAATACAATATTTTGGCTGGCCAACACCAGCCTTCTTCAGGTTTATTGAATGAAACGCGAATTTACATGGCCTTTATATAATGAACCGGAAATAACAGGACAGGGCTACGTGATGTGTAAAAAATACAGAAAAAATAATAATAACTGTAAAGGAGTAAGCTTCTTGTCATTGATGTGCCCTCTCAAACTGAGTTCCTCTGAGATAAGAAGTGCTCCAGTTCTTGTTCAGCTGCGGGCCACAAACTCCGTGCGTTTACGACTGATCCAGCAGATTTCTCTCTGAAACGTCACGTGCTCTGCCGTCGTCTTTGCATGTCACAGGACGGATTCACTGCCATACCTTTTGGTATCTCCCTTTCCGTATTTCCCAGTTTTAAGACTTGCTGGAATGTGGTGGTACAAGGCCATTTAACTGAGTGGCATGACCACTTTCTGCCAGTCATTCCTACAAAAACCAAATTTCACAAATTAATTGTATGCAAACTAGAAACGATATTACCCAATGTCTCTAAAGCGGCCTTCACACATCAAACTAATGTTGGCCAACTCATGTTGGCAAACTCAAATTGGTGTGTGTGTGAACGACACAACAACATGTTAGCAATCTGTTGGCGACAAATAGAACTTATCTCTATTCTCGCCAACATGTTGAGTCGTTCACACGCACCAATTTGACATGATTTGAGTTTGCCAACACTAGTTGGCCAACATTAGTTTGACGTGTGAAGACCGCTTAAAAATGAAAATTACCCTACACTTGTCGATTCCATCTACTGAAACAGTCTCGTACATCAAAATAAACAGCACCAAAGGAAAATAGCACTCAATAAATTCATTTGAATGGTCTAAGTATTTTATCTGCACTCAAAAGTTGTTATTTGAACAAACATTTTATACAGAAAGTATACCATTTATGGAAGTTAAACTGAGATCATATAATTATAGGATTTATCATACATTCATTGTCATCTCATTTATTTACTTTACAGACTATCTGAACTCACAATTGGCCGCTTCCAACATATGAGGCCTTGGTAGCTCAGTTGGTTAAGGCATCACACCAGCAACGTGAAGGTCACGAGTTCATATCTCGTCCAAAACCTCGACTGAATTTTTTTCAGGCTTCATCACAATTTCTTTAAATGGATACATCAATACGAGGATCATATTCTCAACTTTATATTTCATTCATAATACAACAGCTGTATCATCAAAGACTCCCAACACAATCTCTTTCCTCGGCCTCTCCCCAGTTTTAGTTTACTCCACGTATCTACACTCTCCCCAGGCCCCTTTTGAGAGGCAGCACTCGAATGACGGACTATTTTCTTAAATACCTGAAACCTGTCCTATACGTCTTTCGGTGGCTGTCTCCTTTGCGCTTTACTTAGGATGATGTTTCCACAACTTGATATCAGTTGTTTATAGCCCTGAAAGTATACAAACGTTAAACGATCTCTCACAAAAACCAAGACAATCATAGAGTTGGAAAATCAACCGTACCAACAGGTGCCAAGCGCGGAAAAACACGTAGCGAACTGGTTGCTCAAAAGCACCGCGCGATTTCCCGCCAAGAAAAGATCATGCATTCTCCTCCCCCGTCGGGTTGCCTTGGGACTTCCCTCCCCCTCCACCAGAGTCTGTACAGATGGGTGGGCGTACGCTGACGTCAGAACCAAAATTTCGCCTCCCTTACAAGGGAGGCAGAGAAGAGAGACCCTGGGAACGAGGTTGCGATAGGGTATCAAACTTTGCTTACCAATGGTGCTTTGCTCTGCGGCCTTGGGCCTCGAAGGAGCTCCGCTAAACAGGATGTGAATCATCTTGTAAGGAAAAACCAAGACCAAAGTTCAAGTTCCAAAATGTGTTTAACTGACCCAGCGTAGCCTGCGCCGCAGACGGAATATTAGCCCCAGTTATTACCGGGGCTCATAGTTCCTTCTAGTCTTATTCTTGCTGCAAAAGTCGTTCCATAGCTATAGCAGAGTGACACAAGGACGAACTGTTTGCAGAAACGAGTTTTATTTCCGAACCTCATGCAGCAAGGGTTACCGACAATACTTTACCGAGAACAATATAACTGAAATACCCGTCTAATTCGGTCTACTCTAAATATTTTAAGATAGTTATTTAGGCAAACGTATAAATGTACATAGATAAGGGATTAGATTTTGCCTACTGAAAGAAAATTTTCTGAGCAAGCAGCAATGTACTTATCAGTGTCTGTAATACGTTGACTGAGAGAAGCCAAAGCCGGGGGGCGGGTGGATCCACCGAATTTTTCGAGAACTTTCTTGCCCAGATTTCGAAATCCCAAATATACCTCGTTTTCTGTCTTTATCCCCTCCTTTTGTGGTATGTTTGTGTAGAGGCCAGTGACGTCCATTGAGACCAGGATAACGTCGGCAGGCACACTTTGTCTTTTCCACAAAGTTTATAGAGTCTGTCGTATATTTGAGATACTAGTCTATCAAAAAATGATAGAATACATTCTGTTAGACCGTTACACCCCGATAGACAGGTCTACAGACTAGAGTCGGTTTGTGAATCTTTCTAAGTGTGTAAAAAAACTGGAGTTCTCGGCGGATTACGGGATTAGGTGTGAGGGAAAGCCACTTTTCCGTCATTGAGTCAATGTGTTCCTCTTGGCTGAGGGATTTTTCTGGCTGTTGAACTTTTTGGGATGTGGATTCTATCATTGGCTCAACTAGGGGCCGGTAGTTATTTCCAGTGTCGTCAAGTAGCTAGACTCTGACCCTCCTTAATTTTGCCTTGTCTGTTCATTATAACGACTGCGGTTCCCTTATTTTCTTTTTTGAGTACGATGTTTTTGTTGCCTGTTAAATCGTTTAGCGCACGTCGCTCTCTGTATGGCAGATTATCTTTTGGTCTGCGCACTTGAATATTCGCAAGGCTGATCTTAACCTCCATGTTCTAGATAACGTCTCTAGCGTCACTGACGGCTGGATAGGTGGTATCCAGTCCGATTAGACGTGGAAAGGGTGGAGGTCGTTATATTTCCCGTGAAATGTATACTGTAGGCGCTTACGTCTTGTGAATTGCTCGAAATCCCTCATAAGCTGGCGCCTAACTGATTGTAGAAAAAAAAGCTCGTTAGAATTTACCTGGACGCTCGCGCTCCAATAGAATTGAAAAACACCGGCTAGACTTTATGACTACTTTCAATGAGTAAAAAGGGGCTATGATTAGCTTAAGAGCTCTCCACTTTTGCCGGTTACTTGGAAGCCGTTTCTCCGGCCTAGGAAGTACTTTGCTTAGGTTTTTTTAAACATTGATTTCTGGAACGGTCAAAACATCTATTTTGTTTGGAGGGATTTTTAGGGTATTGCTTGGATTCCTCCAATATTACAAGTCTGCTCCTATCTGGAACTCGACTCAGTAACAGAGTTGTGCGTAACATGGTTAATGATGTAAACAAAATTAAGTTATCAAACGTGGTCGAAGCAATGGAATTTCTCGGCTTAATAATGCAGGGAGGCAAAAGTTTAGGTAGGAGGGAGAAATTCCCCAAAAAAGTAAGGAGGAGGGAGAAATTGGCTGAAAAAGTAGGGAGGAGGGAGATTTACCCTCCTGTCCCTCCCCCCGCCCCTCTTATCTTAATTTTCAGTGTGTTAAGAGACGGCACCTTCTGGGCTACAGTCTCGACTCTGCTTGTCAAATCCTGCTTTATCTCTTCCACGTTCCCCGTGAATTTTTTCATGTTGCGGCTAACCGATTCAGTAACGTTTTCGTGGGCCTCTTGCACGTTAGTAGTATCATCGGCTATCATACGTACCTTTTGTACAATTGATTTGCATACACACCCCTGAGATCTGATTGGTGGAGAAAGGAAAAAAGGCAGCCATGTTGGATTTTTCTGGCTTCTGATTGGTCGAGAACCGAACCGGAAATGAAAGCCGGAAATGACGTCAAATTTTTTTGCCCAAATATGGGTGAGCTGACAACCTGAATAAAAAGTTACATATGTTAGCCGATGATAAAACCATTTTGATTGGTCGAGAAAGGAAAAAAGGCGGCCATGTTGGGGAAATGAAAAAGTGGCGATGATACAACCGGAAGTGAAAAAATCACCATAGCAACAAAGTTGAATGCCAAAACATAATTTAATGATTAAAACACGAGACTTGGTTTTACAAGCGGGAACGTGTGCCGGGACCCGAGTGGTACCAGCGTCCCATTCTTGAGAAAGAGTTCAAAGTCCAACTGGTTAGGTGCAGGGTGGCCGCGTGGTGCCTGGACCCGAGTGGTGAGCGGTCATCCACAAGGTGGGTTCCGCATCCAATAAACCTGTTTGGTCACAGATCATACTGAGTCCTGGTACTGTTTGGAGGGCTTGACAAAGGGTGGGAATGTCTCGCTGTTGTAAGGCTAAGATGAGATCTTCCGTCTGTTCTTTGACGTCTTGATACCAATGAGGAAATAACTCTTTGATTTCTTGGATGGTGTCTTTGTAAATGTTTCTTTTCATCAAATTGAGTTCATCTCTTTCTTGTTTGGTCTAGTTGAATTAGGTAGTATCCTGGCATCTGCTTGGATCGATGACTCTCTTGTCGTACACATTTTGCTTGACTTTCTTTTCTTCTTTCTTCTTTACTTGTCTGCTTGCTTGGAGTGAAGAATGAAATGGGAAGGCCGAGTGGTTTGGTTTTATAGAGAAAAAAGGGTCACGTGCCATGGGTTGACTGACCAATGAGAGATAGGTATCCCCCTCTCCTCTCCAGATTCCCATCATCCTTGGCGATCCACAAAAAAAAGGTGGGAGGTACCCCCTCCCCCCTCTCTATTTTCCCATCATGCTTGGCGAATTTTCTGGGAATAAAACCCTAGAGGCGCACCCCTGGGCTTCACTCCTAGCTTTCATTTGTCAGCCTTGACTTATGTCGGTTGGTGAAAAAGAAAATGGGGGAAAGAAAATCGTTGGGTTGCCTGTCCAGTTATGTGAATGTGAAGGGAGAAGAGGCTGTGGGAAGAAGAGGAAGGGAGGAGAGGACACATGTGGAAAGAGTGGCAATGAGGATGGCGGAGAGAAGGGAAGAGACGTGGCGA
>Ga0126336_10002020_pt1 | contig 11262 bp, 8 predicted proteins | sample SidCmetagenome_FD_92530 | JGI IMG/M metagenome (GOLD analysis project Ga0126336, IMG submission 92530) | Coral microbial communities from El Islote,Puerto Morelos, Mexico - Siderastrea C C metagenome | ecosystem: Host-associated > Invertebrates > Cnidaria > Coral | place: El Islote,Puerto...
AAGATTGAAATCGAAGTAGTGAATGCTGATTGGGTTGTTACTTTCATGGGCCAAAAGTTCACATGCGAAATACGAAACCGTTGTCGGCTGTTCGTTTCAGCCGGTGTGACATTACAGGGAATTTTTCTCAATTTTCAGGAACATTTCTTGTGCGTTTATAGCACACGTGTTTTTAAGAAATTACAGTATTCTTCAGTTTTATAACAGCAGACTGCTTCTTCACGCGTAAAAGTACTTGCGATTAATATTTTGTTGAGCGAACACAAATCAGGCCAGGTATGTCAAGCCGCCAACAGTCTGCTACTTGCAAGTGAACATTCGCCCAATGTCAATAATAATCCAATCAGCATTCCTTATTTGGAACAAGGCTACCGTTGGAACATTACAATATTCAATTTGAAAGTGGAATTTTGGTTCCAGTAATGCAATCCGTTCCCGATTAATGAAAGTCATTTCCAAAGAACAAGCGGAACACGCTGAGTATTTCGACTGTAACAGAAAGGTTTTTCAAAGGGAGAACAAACCATACTCAGTTTCTGGCGATTTTTTCCAAGAAACTAAGTTTCAGAGAACTGGTAGAGTAACTTTAAACTAAACTAAACCAGTATTTTTGGGTTTCCTTTGGTTGCAAGTTGTCAAGTTGGTCGAACCATTGTCGAATTGGTCGAGCTGATCAAACCGTTGTCCGCCTTTCTACTAGTTGTGTTGAGTCGTGCAACGAAGGTACAGGAAAACTGAGAAATTTTAAGTCAACAAACTAGAATAACAAATAAGAGATAGATCACAACACAACACAAGACGACGCAATACAAGACAGACAACAAAACGCAACGCAACACAACCAGTCGGGGTAAAGCTGAGCTCGACCAAAAACTCCACACAAAAAATTGGTCAAAAAACGCTGCACATTTGGGGAGGGCAGGAGGAAACAAGGATGCACAAAGATCATAAACAGGCAAGGTTGATCTGCCATGATCAGCAAACATGTATGATCCCCAAGGATCAGAAATGTGACTGGCCAAGCATGCAAAACACGAATCTTGAACAAGTCCGGGAGAACACCCCAAGAGCTGCACTACAGATTGCATACTCTACTAGAAATCTGCCTTGAGGCTAATCTTAACTAGCTTACACTGAGCCACATTTCAGATACAAAGTTGAATTTTGAGGATAACATGTTGGTGGCCCATATGGCCAGACCTTGATCCCATTTCTGTGACACAAGGAGGGAGACAATGTGGGGTAAGGTGTCTCACATCTGTGAAAGCTGAGACCAACCTAGCCTTGATTAAAACCAATGAATCTTCTAACAGGTCTAACCAATTTGCAACATGATAACCACTGTGCCATCGTGTCTCCCCTCACCCAACATTGCATAACAGTACTTCATCATCATCACAAGTCCTTTTTGTGCCCAATGTCGCATAGGCAGGGTTTTCAATAAGGGCCGGCAGCCGGCGAAACTCGCCGGCTATTCCACATGAACTCGCCACCTATTTGATTGAGAAATTACCTTATGTTTTGTGACTAAAAGCAGAAACATTCGGCACAAAACACAAGCCTTGGATCGGCCAAGATTTATTCATGAAAAACAAAAGAATCTTGCCTGAATTCTGAGTAATTTCAGCGGCAATTTGCATTTCCTGTTCTGTTTAAATACCCTTATTTCTTGCTCCAGAATGCAGGAAATGCATTCTAAGAGGCCCAAATTTTACCCGGACCCCCCCTAGAATCTCACGCCTTTGGCGCGAGCAGTTCATTCTCCGCCTATTCCTAAAATTTTGCCACCTATTCAGATTTCTATTGAAAACCCTGCATAGGGTACGCAAAACAGTACTTACCTTGTCTTAAATCTATCCAAAGCTGCTATTCCAAACATGTACATCTTGGAACCAAAAGGTTTTCTCAAAGCCTCTAAAACATAGCGCAATGCAATTCCAAGAGCCATGTATCTGCAATAACAAATTAAAGAAGTTGTGTCTAAATGATGAGAATTTGTGATTTGTTCATAGGTGTATCATTTAATCAAACAATGAAAAAAAGTCAAGTCCATGGATCCCACTAACAGTGACGTGAAAAGGTAACTTCAACTTACGTTACTAATCCTTGCTCAATAATCCCTCCAAACAAGCAAGCAGTTGTGTGAAGTTCCTTGTCTGGGTATTGAGGGAAGAACCGGTACTCTTCAAACAAATTTCGAAGCATGCACAAAAATATGTCCTGTAAATTAAAAAACAAAACAAAAAGAAAACATGTTTAGTGTGAAGGATTCGATCCCCTATGTGATGTGTTTTCCCAGGAGGTATACAAATTTACATGTGCTGGCTGTAATGCCTGCTATGTTAGTGAAACCACCAGACAATTTGGAACCAGGGTTCGCAAGCATCTATTTTTGGATTGTAATTCCCACATCTATAAGCATATGCAGGGTTCAGAGTCATATAAGATTCTATGTTCGGAGGGCTGAGTTTCGTATCCATGTCATGCCTTTTGTAATCAGCTATTTTCATTTGTTTCCCTTAGGTATTACGTACATGAGTAATATTTTCACAAATTTGTATTCCTATCACAATTTTTGTAATCAGATATCATTCCTGTAATTTTGTAATCAGCATTTCTTTGTTATCAACTTTATGTATGTGACAAACCTTGCAAACATCCTTGAACTGAAGATGGATACTGAAGTATTCAAAACATGTTTCCAATTGTAAACTCAGATGTTGTGTCATAAATTTGAACTGTTAAGTTTTACCTTCAAAAATATTAAAAAAAATATTAAGACATAGTGCATTCCAAAGCAATCTTCAATGCCTTTGTGCAATAGATTGGTAGCCTCACCTGTGGTTCATACCCTTTTGTTATGTAAAATTCCAAGACTTACAGGTTAGTTACTGGCTAATGGATTAAAGCAGCCAATTCATAGGAACATTTTTTGGAGGAGCAGGGAGGAGTCAAATTTTAGTTAAAAACAACAGAAAAACATCAGTGGGGTTCCAGATACTGTCCTATGGATGAAAATTTAAACTCCTCTAGAACCACCCAAGGTAATGAAAGAATGCAAACTGTGTACGTACCCTCTCCTTTTTGACTGGTGAATCTTTGAACTTCTTGAGCATTTCCAGCACCTCATCAATGCTGATAGTAGGATTAGGTGGATGGTTGTAAATCCTTTGGAAGTAGGAATTTGCTTCATCTTCCACCTCTTTTGTGAATGACTGGTCCATTCCTGGCCATACTTGAGATACATCAGCTGTGGAAGCTGAGAAAAACAGGAAAAAACTTTGGTATTAACGGGCCTGACCCAGCTATTCTTACCCTACAGGAAGTCACTAATTGTCCACTAAAGGTGCTGGCACATTGGACAATGATACCTGCAACTTGCAATGCAATGCTGACAACAGCATTGTGAGACTATTACATACTGCAATGTACCTTGCAATGTTGTGAAAAGTAGAAGACTAGTCTAATTTTCCTATAACTTGCCATTCAAATTTTTTTGTTGTGAGACACGTTAAAAGAGGGGGGGGTGCTATGCACAGAATTTTTTTCTGCAGCTTGTCTCACAACAGCACTGTGTTGGAAGTTTGAGGAAAAATTCCCACGGATGCACCTTAAAGCATATCAGCTTTGGCTAAATAAAACTCAAGAAATTGTCAGGGACAAAATATAAATTTTCAAGCACAAAATCCAATGACATGTAATCAAGACACAGACATTTCAGAAGACCACCATAGTCTCACTTAAATGTGATTGGAAAACAACAAGACCTTGTGCATATTACAAATTTCAGCATTCTTAAGGCATTCACAAAATTCAAGTACTTTAACCAAGGATAATAATTTATTGAAACTGTTACATTTCTAGAGTTTCCTAAGAGTGTAAGAATTATGTAAACAGCTGTAAAACAAAATTTGACTTTCCTAAAATCAGTATCTATCAAATTTGTTCAATTAGATTTTGCAAAAAGTTCTATTCAAACATTAACCCTTTCACTACCAATGGCCTGTTTTCCAGCCAAGACTAAAACAGGCTGTCCCGCCGATGGCTGGTTTTCAGGTCAAACTGAGTACCCTACGAGAACCTACATTTTTCTCGGCTCTACTTTCCTTCTATGGAAAACTAATTTATGCAGGTGAAAGCACCTGTTTGAAAGTCAAAATGGCCACTGGTTTTGATGAGCAGAACGGAGAAGAAGGCGCGCACAAACAGAAAATAAAACTTTCCAAGCAATGTTTTCGCCATTTTGAGCAACAAGCACAAGGGATGACTAACTTCAAAGGAGAATTTTGGGTTTGTTTTTACGAATTGAGAGGAAATATCTTCGTGATTAATCGATCAATGCCTACTGAAGAAAAAGCTCAAGTTTGAAGCCGACAAACAAACATTCAGACAAAATATCTGCTTTTTGTGTGATTGATGCATTGGAACATTCACTTCACATCGTGGTAAGATCGAGAGTTGTGACACATTTGTACACCTTTTTGACTGTATTGTGAATGAAATAAAGTTTACTTTTTAGACATGATTGTTCTACATGAAATCCGCTTTAAAGTTCCATATTTTTGTGAAAATTGGTTGTCTGCCAATTGAGCTAGCTTTGTTTGAAAATCATCATCTGCCATTTTGTGCACAAAAATGCCATTTTTGAAACCGCTGGTGTCCCAGGCACTCTTGTCACAAAATTGCAGGTGGTGAAAGGGTTAAACATGCAGAATATCTTTAACACACCCAACTAGCTTTGACTCCGCCCTAATGCCCATCCTTGAGGTTACCTGTGCGCAGTTTGTCAGCTTGGCTCCTAAAAGCCGTTTGCTGTTGTTGCTGCTGTTGTTGTAACAAGGAGCCTCCTCCAAGCTGTTTCTGGATTCCAAGGCCAGCTAACAACCTAGCATTATCCATGGTGGATCCACCGATGGGCTGTCCCAGACCACCAGCTTGGTTCAGCTGCTGTAACAAGGGGTTCTGCGAGGAGCCGAAACTTGGCGACTGAAGACCAGAGCTTGATGTCACTGGAGTTGAGAGAGGAAGCTGTCCCAGCTGGGACGGCGGCTTCTGTACTGCAGCCTGTGAAGTCAGACCTGAACCTATGCTGCCGACAGCTCCCAGACTGCTTGCGGGTCCTAACGTAGTGCCTGTCAGGGGGTGAGGTGGGAATGATGGCAGCTGGGAGGTGGGTGTGGCTGGGGTGGTGGGAAGTGACGAGGGAGGGATGTTGAGCCCTGTAAGAGGATCAAGCTGAAAGGGAAGACCTCAAATTAAATTCTGTCAACACACCTTTAGGCAGCAATTGAAAATGGTCATCCTGAAGGAATACAACTGTATTCCCCCTATAAAAATTTTAAACTTGAACTATATTCATACATGGTTAAAACATCAGTAAAACCAAAAAAATATTAACTTTTACAAATAGGAATTAAGTGTCTTACGTGTTTGCCATGTGGGAATCTGACAAGGACGGTAAGGAGTAAATCTCATGGAATTTATCGCTCTTACTATGGGTTGAGGTTTATTCCACGGGAGAGCCCTGCTATAGCCAAAAAGGTTTAAAAATTATGCCAAAAGGTTTTAAAGTTATGTGAAATCCTAAGTGCATTTTTCATTAATTTTTCCAAAAATTGGCTTGAGTTTGAGACTGAAAATACAACTTCCTATAGTGGAAATTGTTTGCTGATGCTACTGTCGACTTTTCTTAATCCACAGAATAAATAAGGACTGTTTTGCTATTCCAGTTATACACCCCTGAAAAGGCTATGAAAAAGGGCTTTTACATTAGCTCTGTTTCACCTACCTGGCCAGACAGGCTTGATGGCAGTTGTGCCCCATCCAAGCTTCCTTGTCGTTTGTATGGGATCCCCACCACAGCAGCACTGGGACGCACCTTGACTAGAGGACCGTGATTTGTCAACATTTGACTGATGGTTTCTGCCAACTCTGGAGATGCTTGCCTGTGAAATAAAGTTGAATACAGCTCAGTCTGTTTCAAAATAATAGAATTTAGGTAGAATAAAGAAATTCTCCCAAACCTCACATATCGTGCACACTTAATATCAAGTGTATTTTTTGACTGTAAAACAGTTGCTTTTTTCTCATTACACTCACAGAGCGAGGCAACTTTGTCAAGATTGCAAATACTTGCACTGCATGGAACACCAAAAGTGTGGATGCTTACAAGTGTGAACACTCAGGCACAAGCTTTGCATGACTGTAGGGAATTTACTCCCTCCATTGTTGCACTCACTCTGTACCATTTATTTTTATGTGGCTAAATAGAATTTAGGCAAAGTTAAGATCTAGCCAATACTGGTCAGTGGTATTACTAATATGTGGCAGGTCCCAGGGGTGCTTACATGTGCTTTCTGCTTTGCTGTGTTTTACTCTCGCTAGCTCACTTCCTCCCCCCACCCCCCACCCCAAGTAAGTATCTTAGGATAAGTACAACTTCCACAGCACATTAAGTGTTATGTTGAAGGGTGCCTGGAGGTGGGCTGTGGCCAGGTCGCCATGGAGGCCTCCTTGCTGCTGAGGACATTGCTGCCCTCCTCACTTGCTACCTTTACAGCACCTACCCTCTGATATTTCACTTGGCATAGAATTTAACAGACTACATGGGTTCTAGCAAGACCAAAATTAATGATGCAAAAACGTGGCCTATATAACACTCTAGTGTATTTTGGTAGGTGGTGCAATGCATGTTCCTTTGCAGGAGTGATTTCCGTTCTCACGTGCTCAGCCTTGTTCACTTGACGTTGCTCGTTGCTGCAGACCTTTTTGGTGTGTGTTGCAGAATTGTCTTACCTACCCTTCCCTCCCAGCTGTAAAGTACGTGTGGTAGGTGGATATGTGGTTTTCCACTGAGTCACTCGGTGTGACAGGTTCCTGGGTGGGTGACTGTGTCAGATTTGCTATGGATACCTCCTTGCACTGGAAGAGTTTGCTAGCAGCATACCCCCCAGGGCTGTCCTTTTTGCATAAATCTCCTGGGTAACCCAGATTTTATTTTTTGGAGCCTTTGGACACCCTTTTGATTCTTCTAAGATCACAGCCTTGCCCCTACAGCAGCCTTGTCTCCAAAGCTTATCTATCAGTGATGCATTCAACCAAGTTTTTGTTTTTTTTCCTTCTTTCTTCTTTTTTTCAGCCTGGCTAGAGCCTTAGCAAGCTTCAGCCGAGTCCTAGATCGACATGCATACAAATATGTATGAAAAACACAACACTCTTACCCCACGAATGACTGGAGGCAAGAAAGCATAGTCACAACTGTCTCTTGTGGCAACTGAACACTCTTGGGAAGTTCTTTATCCAAGGACAAACCCAGTAAATGGGGACAACGTCGTCGCAAGAAGGTAACACAGGCTTGACCAAACTCCTCCTGAAAGAGAAGATCACAGCATTTCATGAGTTTAGCTATCTTTGTTCTTTAACTTTTCTCTTGCACTGCAAAGGGTGCCCAAGCTTAAAACAGGGTAAATGTATCCAGAATTTACTTTGTTAGCTATTGGAAATGAAGACTTCCATAGGAAATACTGCACAGTAGCTTTTATTTGAATTGTCACAGTTCAAGACTTCAGATCCACATATTATAACCACCTTGTACAGCAAATAATAAACAGCATCACAGGAAAGTACTGCTCAGCAGCTTTCATTTGAATGATCACACATTAGGATTTCAGCCAGTGACTCAAAAGGTAGAACCACCTTATGTAGCAGAGCATTAAACAGTACCACAGGAAAGAAGTGACCAATATATTTTACTTTAAATGGTTGCACCCACAACGTACACACCCACAAACTCAAACCTTAGAACTTTTTTTACAGCTTAACAAGGTACTGCTCAGTAACTTTTGTTTTAATTGCAAAAAGACTTGAGACACTTGCTATAATTATTGACAGTCATTTGTGACATTCTCATTCTCAATACACATGTATTCCCCTCCCCCTTATCAATGGATTTAGTAATGACATTCAAAGTAACAAGCAACAACACTGAAAGGGGAGGAAAGGCAGGGTAGGAAACATATTTAAGTTTTCCAATTGTTTTCAAGACTGCGTTTTTAGATGGAAACCTAATTTTTGGCAAAAGTGTCTCAACAATTTTGCAATTTCATCTACAAATTCAACAGTAAGAACGTTTTGCCTATACAGCATAATTAACAGCCCCAGAGGAAAGTACTACTCACAGGCTTTCATTTGGAAGACAACACTAATACAGTGTAGGTTTTGTTAACAAAACCACCTTCTACAGCACAAAGAACAGCACCACAGAAAACTACTTCTTGATAGCTTTCTCTTAAACGCTAACAAGCTACAATATAAGATTGATCCACAGACTCATTAAACCAATTCAAAGTTAATTCGGTTAATGGACAGCAGATCCAAAACTGTTTCTGTGCTTGGAGTTACCTGGTGTTCCTTCAGTTTGTCTTTCAACCATTTGTCAAGCTTAAGGTATTCACGACGCGATGCCAGGGCAGCAAGGTCAATCACAAACACAAATGGAGAGCCGTTTAGTAACATCGACAGGGCCTAAAGCAACAACAGAATCAAATGCTAAGTTAATTTGCTCGTTTAAAGTGACAGTAAATAACATTGCTGGTGAAAAGTGTCAGCAAATACAAAACGGATTATTGTTATTAAAAATAGAGGAGAACAGCAGATTTCTCTAACTTTAAAGGCTGTACAACAAGAGGAAGAAAATCTGAGCTTCATAGCCATCATATGCATCATTGCATGTAATAATTTTATGAGTGGACGCAGGCAATATTGCTATTAATACGTGTACATTGCACAGGCCACAAGGTTCGTGGTGACTTCTCCAGCAAGTATCCAAATGAAGAGGTTAAATTTAAAAAAAAAAAAATCTGTAATGTTCAGCAAAATGAGGAAGATATTCCTAACAGCTACCATTATGAAATGAGATTGTTTGATGTAAGAGCTGATTTTGACTACTGATTTGTAACAACAATTCTTGCCTTTAGGTCTTGAGCTACATCCAGGATCCTTGACAACCTTCCCTGGTCCATGTCTCCTTTCACGTACCACTCAGCCATGGCCTGCATAACAAGCTGTCGTATTGATGCTGATTGACCCTATATATGATAAGTAACAAAGACAGACTGAACTGATAAGTATGTTAATAAAGTAACAAAAAATTAACCTTGGCAAAGAAGTAAGTAAACAGTGTTTATCTGTGAGTCACACTTGTGATACATAGGACACAAAAAAAAAATTCTGAAACCCCATGGGTGTCAAACCGACGACCTTATGCATGGAATTCGAAGTAAGGCTTTGACTCTCAACAGGGGCTGAGAAATGTGTCCTAGGTATCATGCTTTGTGACAGATGAAAACTGTTTACTAAGAAATAACAAGCTTCTCCAATAAAAAGAATAAAAATTAAGAAGGCAAAGAAAATAAGCAAAACCGTAAAGATTAAATAAAGACACAAAGGCTGGTGAGGCACCACAGCTACTGGACATTTTATGATGGCCCCTTTACACTAAAAAAGTTAACAAAGACTAGTTCATTGCAGCAAAAAGAGAGCAACTAGAACTGAACAAAAAATATATAATATAAAAGGCATGTACTAGGTTAAAAGGGAAAAAGTCAATAACAGCAAGGAGGGGCACATTCTAGTCTGCAGGCGTTATATTTAAAAAAAAAAAAAAAGACTTGAAAGTGCATGCATCAACTTGGTCATATACATACATAAGGCCACCATAACTTATAACTAACAAATCGCGAGGTGCTAGTTACTACCAAACAAAAAAGAATTTGCAAAATATATTATCATAACCTACCTGACCATGCCAGACATAGTGTAAAACACTGCCAGAGTTGGGATGGTTGGCCAGAAACACTGGAATGAGTTGGGACACCAGCTCATTTCGCAGTGAATGCCACAAAGGCTGAAAAGAAGCAGAACAGTAGTACAGTCTAGTTGACACTGCTGCTTTGTTCAAGAAATCTAGATAATCAAGATATTCAGATCTGGAGTTTTAATTTTCTGTCATCTATGGTAAAAATAATAATAACTAATTATTTTAAGGTGCACTTGTCAAGTTTCTTACTAGAACTTCATAAAATTTGTCTGAATAGCTCTAAATGGTGTCATTAGAACTAGGTTGAACCCTAGACTACGAAGGCAAATAAACATGATCAACCACATATGGCTAATCTTGTTGATTGTAAGGTTTAGGTCACAACTTTCTTAAACCCTACCCAGCTTCATTAATAAATAACCAGCCAAATGCATAGACACACAATAAAATAATTACAAGAACTCAGTCTAACATACATTTATCTGCAGTAAAGCTAGTAGCAGAACATCAGGGCAGTGCTTCAGAGGAAAACTGAACAGTGATTTGACTGTCTCATAATGGCCTGCTTCTGCTAATCTCAGGAGTGTTTCAGACAGGTTGAGAGATTTCCTACCAGAGAATGAGGTAAACAACAGATTATTTTCATAGAAAATGGTTTGACCTGAATTATTAAAGTGAAGATAACATGTATAAGGGGACTATCATTAGAGCAAAACATTATTACCAATAAAGGTTTCAACTAAAGGTTACTTTAACTCAGCATCTTGCTGATTATATCAAAACACAGTGAAATAAGTACATGCACTTGAAAAGCCAAACTGATGGGTGCTGTGCCCAAGCAAAAGATGACTAAGCTCTGCCTTGAAAAAACAGAGCTCCTCCAAACTGCCTAGCTACCATCATGTGCAAGAAAGGTACACCAGTGCAGGTTCATAATAGTGAAGATATATCTTGATCTGTAGACTTTCATTCAAAGAGTGAACCTTTCACTTTTCCCAAAACCTCTACCAATTTAACAAAAATGGAACAAAAATATGCTTTGCATGATTTAATAGGGGGTTTGGATTGAAGACTTCACATAAAAATAAAACAAAATAAACAGAACTGCACTTCTGAAGTATGACAATAAATCTGTAGACAATTTGGAACAGTTTGATTATATTTCAATGACAAAGGTTGCTTGTGTTGTAATTTACCATGTGGCAATCTCCCTGTTATCATCCTCCGGTGCAGTCTTCAGCAGATCAATCACTACAGTGTGACAAGGATAATCAGCAAAACAAAACACGTCTGGACTTGAAAGGATTTGCCGGATCCAGGACAGCTGGAATGGAAAACAAAACTCTTTATTTACATTTCTTTGCCTCAAACCTCTGCTCTCTTAAAGTTTTGGATCCAAGTTTTGGATCTAAGAACCAAATCCTACAGCTGTAGTGACAACTCAA
>Ga0126336_10002021_pt1 | contig 11261 bp, 8 predicted proteins | sample SidCmetagenome_FD_92530 | JGI IMG/M metagenome (GOLD analysis project Ga0126336, IMG submission 92530) | Coral microbial communities from El Islote,Puerto Morelos, Mexico - Siderastrea C C metagenome | ecosystem: Host-associated > Invertebrates > Cnidaria > Coral | place: El Islote,Puerto...
GGTTTAAGTAATATTTTCGAAGATAGCTCCCCAAAAGTGTTCTTCTGGCAAGTTATCAGGATTTTCGATTTTCTGAGCTTGTCCGCCGATTCTCGATATTTACAGTCAGAGCCTCTTAATTATTCATTTATTTATTTGTAAATTAACAAACCAGTTTTAAATTGAAGAAATAAATTGGAAAAGAATGTTGATGTTGTCATTTTTCTCTATCTACTTTGTGTCACTCAGTGACTAAGAAAATCAATTAGGACACGCTCTTATGTCTCAACAGTTTAGACAGGAGAAAATGCAGCTTCAATACACAAGCTTGCAATTTCACAAAGGCAGTAAGGTTTCAAAATCAGGCACGTAATTGGTCAGTGTTTCTTGCAGTTCTCTTTTTGCAATGGTGGTCATATCCTGGCCAGGTATACATTTGATTTGTTCATTGTTGAGTACAGCATCACAGATGATCTTGAATGAGCTAAAAAAACAGTCATTCTTTTGGATTAAGAAATAGCTTGATTTCTTACATTCTGGAACATAAGATTGAAGGATACAATTATTTGCTTCTGCACATTCTTCCTGGAGCTGTACTTGAGCAATATGAGCTCCAGTTACAGATGACAAAGGTTTCAAATTCCCTTCAGCCCGAGTCTTAATTTCTAACAGACACAATCCAGATAGTTTAAATCCTCTTGGCTTGTTTCATTGCGGGTCGTGGGTGACCTTCGAGTAAAAACATGTTGTCATGGCCAGGCAAAAGATTGATTCGTATCTGTTTTCCCGATGTTTCGAACTTTTTCGTCTTGGAGAATGCATAGCCGTCCGTTAGATGTTTTGTATCGGTAGCCCTCTTGAAAAAATGCCTCACTGTGAGCTGAGTGGGTGACAACGGGGATATTCTCCAGAGCTGTTTGTTGTCCAGTCGCTTGCAGGGACTTCTCCATCGAGTATTTTCTCCAGTACGATACGCTTATCACTGATCTGTTCTTTTCGTTTTTGCTTGAAAAATTTTCCGTCTGGGTCTTTTAGAAATTTCTTGTCCCATCCATTTGCGATGTATAACTCGACTCTGGCAGAGGAGAAGTAACAAATTGGTTTTTAGCAGTGATGTTTCCACTTCTGAATTGAATTGAATACATCTTACTTACATCTTACTTGTTTTTCAGCTCTTTGACATTAAGGTCACTCAATTTGCGGCATCCTCTACACTTTAACCACCGTACAGCCTCAGCTCTCGTCAGTTTTTGAACTTCTTTGGTTAATTTAGCGCCGGGGATGTCATCCTCGGTAAGCTGAATCTCGCCGGCAACAGCCGCCACGTTTGTTTACATTTGTTGAATTTTTGGTACATGTACATTTACCTACGATGCATTGCGTGACGCCATCTTTTTCGGTCGGTGGATTGAAATCCAATCGTGAAGTATAGTCTTATTTATTATTCAACAAACAGTCACTATGCCCATATATGGTAAGGAAGCCCTCAATAACTGTCATCCGTACATGACAGATATCCTGCGATATACGTAGATGACCATATTTGGAAGTGCACTGCAGATTTTCTTTCACGGCTTGTCTGGCGGCCATTTTGAAAAGCGAGGCAGTTTGAGCCTTGTTCTCCGGAAATTTTAACTCCCTGGAAGAAACTTTCCACAATTAGATGCTCTCAAAAAGTCAACAAGTATTTGCTTCAGCTTACAGAGATATCCAGAGGTTGACTTGGAATTTTCATAGTGAGAACTCCACCGAGAAAATGCTATTGCGAACGAAGCAGCACACTTGCTCATGGAAAGTTGTAAAGGTGAAAATATTTTAATCCACAGGATTAATTCCGCGCGATTTCGCAGGATAATTGTTAAATAGCAAAAATAATACCTCCGGAGTTCCGACCAGCGCTTTTCGATGCAGTATGCATCCTGTATTATAGACCCATACCCTACTGCTTCAACATCAGTACTTTGCAATTTGTTCCCTAAAGATTTAGGAATTAAGCCATTAATACTCCACGCAAAAAAGACAATTTGTCTGATGTAGTCAGACAACTTAACCCCATTTGGTATCAACTTTTTGAAAACTGAGAAAAAAATAGACTTTTTAGCCACATCCTGGTAAAAAAATTAAAATTAAACAAACGTCTTAACAAATCTTCAAAATGATACCGGTTCTTTGAAAGGCGGAAGTCAGATCATTACGAGGAATTAGTCAGATGTGAGTTGTTCCGTGGATGAATTTTAGAGGTCCAATCATAGAGAAGATAAGCCAGCTGACTTCAACACAGCAAGCTGTTCCAGGTCATCTTTAGATCTCTTCATATGCCAGATGCGAATGCCGAACGAAAAAGGAACATACCTTGTCACTGAAGAAGACACCGACTATCAAGCTAGCGTTAAAATTGTTCTGCAAGTGCAGAAAGATCATCCTTTCAACAAGAAAACGCTTATCAATAGCGGCAGCTTTTAGGCAGAAGAAGTGCAAGGAAGCAGCGGAAGAGTAAAGTAAGCCGAGCGATGCTTGGAAGACCATATGCTCTGATATCCGAGTATAACACTGACTTTCACTAAATGGACTGTTTGAGTACAGTGGAACCCGATACAACGAAGGGCCACGGGACTGGAAAAGTGTGTTCGTTATAACGGGGGGTTCATTATGTCGGGGTTCTTTTCCATACATTTTGCTATTATTGGGTTGAAGCCGGGATATCTTTCGTTATACCGGGGTCTTTGTTGCGTAAGGGTTCGTTTTATCAGGATTGCACAGTATCAGGGTCAGCTAGGATTTTTGGCATAAACAGGTGTCCGAGGTGTTTGGAATTCACTTAACGGTATTTTTGCCTTAAGTTTGGGTGCCTAGTGACTTAGTTGGCCAACGTGGCAAAATAATAAAAAGGGGAGGCGCAGATTTAGCCGGTATCTGGTGCCAAAATATTTTGACCTTACATTGGTATACTAGAACTTTCCATCAGCTCTATCTATAAGTCAATTGAGCAGGGTAAAATGTTCGCTGTTAGTAAGCAACATCTGAGAAATAGCGAAGGGGGGGGGGGGACATTTAAAATCATAAAATTGCGCATTATGAGTAAACACACGAGCAAATCTGAAAGCTCTTCAACACACCGTAACCATTATATTGGGCATGTTGGAGATTCTCAGTTCAGAGAGTTTACTCTTTGCCTCAGGGTCAGAACCCCACAGGCTTAAATAACTTCCTAATTTTTTTGGTTTCTTTTTACTTCAGCAGTAACTTCATTTTGATTGCAGTTTAGGAGTGTGTTGTGTTGTCCTTGATGTATATACGATTCATAAAAAATCACAGTCTCATAGAAGTCTCAGTTTCCGTTACCAATTTTATATTATTTGCTCCACAAAAAAAACTACGCTACATCCATGCTTTGGGATTCAACTAAGGAAAAACAAGAAGACACGTGATTTCTTGCCAGGGTTTTAACTAAAATCCATTTTTTTTTATTGAAGGATTACTTTTTTGTTTCAGAATAGCCTTTGCGGAGAAAGAAATTCAGTTCGTTGCTGATTGTCACTGAACTAAGATGTACCCCATGGCTTTGATGCGTTTGTCGCCATTATCTGCTTCATGTGAAGCGGCGTTTCCACATGTGTTGGAGTCATCTTGTCTTCCTCCACTACCAAACCCAATTCTGGAGTCACAGGTTACGCAGTCGTCTTCCTGGTTACCAAGGATACCGATTCTTGTTTTGGAATAGTGACTGTCGCTGGACACAACGTTGAACCCTTCCTTGTTACAGTTGGTCTGCAAGGAAGCCTGTGACCCAATCAGCGTCTTCCACGTGTTACGACCCATTGAGGTGGCGCGGTAATTACCATCAGCGATCAGTGAGTGCAGGGAACTGGCCTTCTTGTGGATGACAACGAATTTTACTTCATGGCCGATCTTCATACCGAGGCAGATCTTGGAGAAGGGTGTGTTCCAGTAGGTCGGCAGCTTGGTTTCGTGATGATCAAACAAAGTCTTCCCTCCTGGAAGGTTGAAGTCGAAATTGTTGCTCCAGAGTTTCGAATTGAAGTGGAAAGTTGGCTGAGTGGAAAAAAAGTAAAAAAGATTGCAATAGAATGTAGTTAAATGAAGAAAATCGACTGTTTGGTTGAACCATTCACAAATCGACTGACAAACCATTTTACTTAAGGTTTTGATTATTTCTACACATATTCCTGACAGAAGACAAGAAAATGCCATAAGGTACCTTATTGCCATCAATTTTCATGACCAGTGTCCATCCCCCACCTCCACATGCTCCGAGACCATGGCTCGACATGTGACAGTAGACAAAGACCTTCCCAGAGCGCATTTGGAGTGGATAAGCTCTGTTTCCTTGCGCCCTGGACAGAAAAAAAAATAAAACAAAATTTGCGCCAAGAGTGCGAATGAAGAACTCGACCATATATTTCAGATACTTTTATATTTGATTGAAGCTATACTGTGTAATCCGAACTTAATGGAATTATTTTAATTAAGCAATTATTACAGAGCATGTAACATAAATTTCAGTTGAGTTTGCTTTCTGCCCTTTAGACGATTCATGACTTCCTCATCAGTGTTGAACTTACTTGTGATTTCCGTAAATTTCCTTGCACGAAGCAAAGGACGGTTCTGTCAGAGAGAACATAATGAAAAAGTTCAATAACTGACAAAGACAGGATACCAGGAACAGTCCCTTCCCTCTTTTCTCCTCTGGATGCAAATTAAATTTGTACAAGCGAGACAGGGAATTGTCGCATTAAGGACCCCAAAGGACCTCGAGGACTCAAGTATATATACTAGCTGAAGTAGTCTTGTAGTCGAGCGTAGCGGCCAAGAAATGTCCACCCGTGAACTCGCTGCGAGACGCAAGGACTCGAGTTCTCTTTTGGTCGATTTGCCTCCCGATCGGGTTGTAATCCAGCATGATTTAAGTATACTTTACCGGACTTAACCGTGGGTTTCCCTGCAGAAATGGCGTTTACTGCGTCTATGAGCTTATCAAGCTTCTTGTCCAGAGTCGCTTCCAGAGATTTTATGGCTTTCTCGACGTTGTTTGATGAGGAAGCAGTGGCTATCGCAGCCGCAAAGAAAACCAGGATAAACCAAGCATTAACAGACGATTGCATTTTGTTGACTGTTCACAAAAACTCTTCCAGGACTTAAGATATCGCTGAGAAAAGAGTTGTTAAGAGCGCCCAGATGTTACTTCTTTATATATATATATCAGTTCAGAGATGTAAGGGTTAAATCATCAGAACGAGAAACATTTCCTGTAAGCTTCTACACTGACCAATCAAAGCTTACCACATCAGTAAGGTTCAGTTTATTCCACGTCAATCTTAAGTGATAAATCAACATTCAAAGTAGACGCTTTAGTATTAAAAAAGGAAAAAAAGTACAATAAATCCCTCCATCATACTGACTTTGTCCGAGCAGAATATTATCCAGTTCAGGAATACGCAAATTTTACACCACTAACAATAAAATTTAACTGAATTCAGCCACGACCGTATGCATCTTCAACTTATAATAACCAGCGCCGCGAAATGTTATGTCTTACGAGGTCCAACTAACTTGGTGAATTGTTCATAAACATACAGTGCACCTCTCGCCCAACATATATCTGGGAAAAGAGTTTTGCTGTTACTGATGTTAGGTTTTCTTAACATTCGACAAAAATCGGCGGGAGATTTGCATCGATTTGTAAACGCAACGAAAAGTTAACATGACATCGGTAGAAAAGAGATTTATGGCTGCACGTTTACGGTCTTTCAGCACTTTAATATCTCTGGTTTAGTTTGCGAAACTTGTACTAGACAGTTTTTGAGGCTGCAAGTTTTTTTTTTGTGTGTGTGTGTGTGTGTGTGTGTGTGTGTGTGTGTGTGTGTGTGTGTGTGTGTTTTGTTTTTTGTTTCAGTGCTTTGCTTGGCTTACTGAGTAGGTGAACAATAATTGTAACCAGCATTTCTTGCTTTCTTCTCTTTTAGTCACTCGTAAACTTTCTTTCTAGCATTAATTTTAATCGCTTGTTTACCCAGTATTCAGTCGTCGAACGAACCTGGCTTCAACACAGGGCGCGAGGAATACATGACACCTTTAGTTTTCGTTCGATATGTGAGTAGAACGTTACAGCAGACAAGACTAACAGCCATTTGGAATACAATATATATCCTCGATGTTAACATAATCACGCTGATGATGACTTCCGCTCGGGTTGACGAAACGTTAGGCAATGTCATCACAAACACTCCTTCTGAGGACTACACTCACCCGGACGATCATACCTCACCGACTTATGATATGACTCCTGGGGCCCGTTCAGTTCTGGAAACCCCCGATAACTTTCTAGGTTTTCGGGCTCATTATTTATCAGCTAATGGTAATTATTGGTGTTAACTTAGCGATGTGCTTCACGAAATTATAAAGATCAAAATTTAGCTTTCAAAATCAATATTGTGCACCGAAACTAGTTTTCGGGCCCGGAAAGTTATCAGGAAAATCGAGAAACGGGCCCCTGGGTTCAAACTGTTTTCAATGTTTTAAAGTTTTCAATGTTTTGAAGTCTTTATGAAATATGCGCTACCTACTACTGGTTTTCTTTTTTCTTCAGGCATAATTAATACATATTGCAATTATGATCGCGACAACAACATTTTCTTGTCATGTTTTATTTCCTACACCGCGTTTTGAAGAAATCTTTTGTTGAAAATTAGGCCCTTTTCACGAAAGTTACATTGCGGAACACAGTTGCACGTACGCAAAAAAGTTTGTTCAAGCTAGTTAAACTTATTCCACAGGAGAACATGTAAAAACAAAAAGAATGATACAGGCAGTGATAGCGAGAAAACATATTATTTGCCAGCTATAGTCTTCAATTTTGAAAGAAGACAGAAATCTGAAGTAACCATTCGAAACCCGGCTTTGATTTCCGACACTGAATCGTAACGACCGCATCGATGTTGTTGATTATAACTTGACATAAAAATTTTCTACACCTTAATTCAATAAATAAACCGGCAAAAGCGACTCGCTTTTCATGAAGTATGCGCAGTTGCAACTTCTATCACCCGTACTGTCGTTCTAGTTTTAAAAATGTGAATTACTTTGCACTGACTAATTTTATAGCGAGATTGAAGTGAATTTTCATCCTTCGTTTCATGAGCCTGTTTAACTGATTGTGTGGTGAGCGGCCCGAAGGAGATACTGGGCGAAAGCAATGTCTTTATTTAGAATTATCCATATTTTTGCGCGTGAACTAGTTAGTAGACATTTATAGGAACTACAACCGCGGCCACAATTCCTTGAAACACCCCGATCCCCCATTCAATGTTGACAAAAGTAAAACATTTTGGTGTGAGAAACAACATTGAAAAGGGGAAGGGGGAGCTCACTTGCACAAACTGTTTCAAGGTTTGTGGCCGGGATTGTAGGTAAGTCACATGAGAGTGCAACTCAGTTTTCAAAAATTCAGTTAGAAAACGAGCTTAGTCCTCTCTTTTTCCAGGCTTTTGCGTGTTTCATAGACGAACACACGTTTCCTTCCGATTTAATTTCCTATGTCCCAATGAAAACTCATCTTTGAGTCGACTCCGACCTGCAGTCACGCACCGAATTTCAGAGAAAATTTCTTCCGTGAAGGTAAATCGAAACCAGACATTCTGCTCCCCCCCCCCCCCCCGCATAGTTTCAAATACATCGATCGCTTGCAACATCTACACAAGGAAGTTTGGTGCCAAATTTAAGACATGTTGATTCCTTATATCGATAAGATCTGTTATGCGATCGAAATGAAAAGACAATCAGAAATGTTCGTGGAATATCCTACCTTAATGAAGTCCTCTTATTCCTTTAGGCCTCTATTCATGACATGTCTGGTTGCTGTGTTTCTCGTTCTCGAGACTTGTAACAAGCCAAACAGCATGCACACTTTGACAATATTTTGACTTTTTCCGGCATTTGATCAATTAAACTAACTTTTTAACGTAGCACAAGATTTCTGTCTTGTGATAGACATCCAGGAAACCTGAATTTCCCCCGGAATTATAATTAACTGAGAAACACCGTCGTTGTAAAGACAAAAATAAACTATGTGTACAAAGCGTTTCACAAAAAAAATGTTTATTCAAATTAAACAGCGAAGGTTATTCAACTGGAAACGACAGCATTGTTCTTCATAACATGTTAAAGACAACTGATGCATGTAAAATAACTCAAAGATAAAAACTGGCTCGTACGTTTTGTTTACTTAAAGAGAAAAATGTTCCCCAGTTAATGCGATTATTTTGGGCAGGACTAACTGTAGATATGACAGAGCCACTAGTATAAAGACACCAGAATTCTATAATAATGTGAATTCAAGAATTAAGTGTTTGCCGTTACCGATACCAAACGCTCGATACCCTGAATTGATACAATCGATATTGAGAATGCTTTAACAGAGTATCAGTATCGGTTGTTTCGCTACCGGTCGAAATGGCACATATTCATGAGTATTTTAAAAACACTTTGGAAACAAATAGATTGTCCATCATCCTCGCCTTGGCAAGTTTGGAATTAACAGGTTGAATAGAAGCTGAATAAATGGATTCCAAAAATCAAAACATTGACCGAGTTTGGATCAGTTTGCGTGGCAGGTCAGAGAGGAGACATCTGTGTGGGATTTTTTTCAGTTCTTTTCATCCAAACATTCTCAAACTTGCTAAGATTTTCTCTGCTGTGTTCGAGGAAAGCAATGTCCCTACAGAGCATAATCCCTTCAAGGCCAGTAGAGTTCTTTGCGATGTGGAAATCAACGTTGTGTTTTAGCGTGCACTTCTTTGGAGTTCTTCGATTTGTCACTTGGTAATTGCAATACCAAGAAAGAGAAATTTTATCCTTGAAGATAAATTGCATGGAGCAACATACAATACCAATTTACTGTACAGAAAGTTCAAATATCTTGCAACCTCATTTGTAAGGACAGACCCCCATAATCTCATAAGGGGGCCCACTATGCCCGTACAAGCCAAAGACTAGATTAAACCCTGACAAAAGGTAAGACGAATTTCTGTGATAGAGTGTAGGACAAAATAGTTGTTGTGGCCTGCAAGACACCGTGACCTCTATTCACACATTGAAGTTCTTGAACTGCACTGATGTCCATTTACAAACACAACATATTCCCAAACAAGGCACTTGTCATCAGTAGATCAAAGTTGATGCAACCATTCTTGTATTTGAACATCCCCTAAATCTGAAATTAGCACTTCTTTTTCTTCTTTTCTGAAGATTTGGTCAGACTTCCTTCACTCTTGCGTTTTTCAGTCTTCTTTTTTGACTCTTAATTGAAAGCAAAATGAAATGCATCAGTGAATAAATCAAGGTTGGAAATTCAAGTTAGTATATATACATGTAGCCACTTTTTCAGTGCATGGATTTTTTTTTTCAAATCCAAGTGATTTTCAAGGCTTTTTCTTCAGCCAGGACACTTGAGGAAAATTGACAGGTGTGCCTGCTAATGCTGTGAGACGAAGAGATGTCAGTGATGAGACACCAGCAATTCTGAGCACCACAAGAAGTAAACAAAATTGCTGAAATCTATCTATATGTCACATACAGACAATCAAATTTCCTAACAATCTCGGTGTGCCTGCTCCTGCAATTGAAGCTAAAAATCACCAGTGATCACTGGAGAGCAATATTATTCTGCTGAGTATAAAATCCCCCAGCTAATGTGTCACTGACTTGGTGCTAAAGAGGTGGTAGCTGATGATCAAGCCTGCACCTGTAGTTAGTAGGCAAATACGATAGTATAGTTGAGGGGGGGGGGGTGGAGATAGGCTTCCTGTCCTCACTATTCCCCTTAACCCTTTCATTCCCAGAGTCAGTTATGGAGACATTAAGGTGCTTCTAACTTCTGAGTCTGTGAATGAAATCCTATGACGTGACCATTCAAAAGAAACCTTGTCAGCAGTACTTTCACAAGGTACTAGTTTATATTTGAGTATTTTAGAAAATAAAATTTGGGATTCATCTTGAATTTTGATTTTAAGAACTCTTGGGAGTGAAATGGATAACTACATGTACACCCGCTACACAGGCTAGTGATAGTCACACACTGGGGCTTTAACCGTACACTCAAGTCAGTGGAAGCACATGCAAACCAGTTTGCAAATCTTTCATGAATATATGCATTAGAAAAGATTTCCAGCATTAGAAGTCTGCACAAATATTTCATCGAGAAAAGTATTTATCACCTTCTTGGTGTGAAGTTTCTCCAGCATCTTGGGCTGAATGCTCTTTATCTGCAAACCAAACAAACAACCTCAAATATTATTATTTCATGTCATAAAAATCTGTCATAACCACACAAATGGAATTATTGCTCCTGGTGGTATTCACAACTAACATACTGTAATAGTTTCTATTGACATGTTTTTAATTATAAATGCATGGCAATCCAAAATCATCACCTATACTTCTTCACTTTCCTTTCAAGATATTTGCAGAAATTGTAGGATTCAATCAATACTTTGTGTACAGCAAAGGGGTTGAAATCTTATTGGCATCTTCAATTTTAACATCTTTTGTATGAATTATTTGCTGTAAGAATCAGTTCTTCATATAATTATATACACCTGTAATTCAAAGTGAGTTCATTTGGTGTAAAGACCCCACTTACATGTAAATTAGCATTGACTTGAACAAAAACACAACCCTATCATGTTACCTGAAGGTGTCCACAAAGCACTTTTCACAAATCTCTTTGCAGCTCCTTTATCTATCCTTAGAGATGCTGTGCAGAAAAAAAGAACAACAACAAATGAGCTGTTTGATTACAGGTATAATAATACACATTTGGTGCCACTTGGGGACAACCTCTCTACTGAGCCTGATCGATTAGCAGTATGAGATTCTTCACTTCTCTACTCCAGAATACGTAGAGAAAATGGATGACTAGTACCATGTCTTGTATCTAATCCACTAGACTAAATAAACCAGGTAGCTTATCAACTGAAGACAGTGCCTTTGCTATCAGCTCTGTAGCATGGAGTGCAGGGTTTTCCCCAACATTAATTTTTGTTACAACTCCCTAGCCTCTACTGGTAACCATTTAACCCACTGACGCCCAATGCGCCCCTATGCGCCCTAGAATGAGCGGGCGTCTTGTTCCACTTGTGACATCATCAGTTTAAGTGACGCTAAAAACCTCTGATAGTCAGTCGATGCAACGCAAAAAGATCTTGTAAATGATGCCTGAACGACAATGATCGGATCAAGTAAACCTGAATAACAGCCAGAAAACC
>Ga0126336_10002022_pt1 | contig 11258 bp, 5 predicted proteins | sample SidCmetagenome_FD_92530 | JGI IMG/M metagenome (GOLD analysis project Ga0126336, IMG submission 92530) | Coral microbial communities from El Islote,Puerto Morelos, Mexico - Siderastrea C C metagenome | ecosystem: Host-associated > Invertebrates > Cnidaria > Coral | place: El Islote,Puerto...
TCCAGCCTGTCTTATCATGTCAAAATAATCCTTTTTCGGATTTTGCGTTTCTTTGGTGCCAAAGAATCCGTATGATCTGGGATCACAAATCCGTTTTCGGATTCTCCCAAAGAAACGCACCCTTAAACCACGAAAACTGGTAAGAATAAAATTAGAAGCCGCACGTGTTAGACATGTTTTATAAGGCTTGATACCCACTAGAGACATAACAATCATAAACATAATCATAATCATAACCATAAACATAAGGTTCTTATGATCTAGTGGGAACGGGTATCTAAAGGACGACATAATCAGAACCAAAGACACAATCATAATCATAAGAAAATGGTCGATCAATTTCTTATGATTATGATTATGTCGATCGTTAGCGCATTTGTGATTATGTTTTTTGGTGTTCCCACTTGGACACAAGCGACATATGGCTTTATGTTTGTGCTTACGATTATGATTATGATCGTTATGTCGCTAGTGGGTACCAAGCCTAAGAATCGAAAACGTACAATAGCATTTTTCACTGTTTTCGAAGTACGATCATTAAAATAAAACGAGACGGGCTTTCGGCGTCTAATTACCTGCAGAGTAGATATCTAAGTGTGATTTTAATCAAGAAAGGCCAAGAAATGATTGAACAGGAAATGTATGCGAAATATAGGTGAAACACCTTGCTATACTTAACGGCTCTTGTTTTAAGCATTTCCAGACATTTCTCGCAAGTAAACGCGGCGAGTCTGAAGATGTTATTTTACTACTTTTCCTCATACTGTACAAGTCTAACGTCATTACCTATACTCATTATTTTAACTACTTTTAATACTATATATCTCAATGTTATCAGTTGCGCTATGATTAAGGTTGCTGTCTAAACGTTGAATGATCTTTGGTTGTAAATTGTTTCTTGTTCACGTTATAAATTAATTACTATAATCTGGAACACAAGAAACACAATGGAACATGAAATCGAAGTCCATTCAAATTACAACACGTACATGTAAACATTGCTTTAAAACTTTGCACTTTCCAAAAGTAATCTGTGTGTCATTTAACGCGTGGAGTCGTTGTGTGGATGAAATCACAAAGTGTGACCGTTCAAATGAATTCTACTAAGTGGCACTTTTCTGTGAATTGTTTGTTTTGGGATATTTGCATAGAGAAATTTAGGATGTTAGTCTTGCTGTCACTTGGTCAATTTTTAGAGCAAGAGGTTTAAAATTCAGTGATTTCGGTCATTTTTGCTCGCAAATAACAAAAAAAAAAACAAAGCACTGAACAACAAAGCGTGAAATGAAACGACAATTTTTAACAGCAGGAACGAGAAGCATTGTCATGGCAACATATTTCTAAATTGATACAAACAGCGCTTAAATCTTTCACTTCCAAAATCACCCAAGATTTAAGTTAGAATAAGGTAACTTTGCAAAATGTCAAGGAATAGATAACAACAAATGAAAGTACATTACTCAGTAGCTTTCGTTTGATTGGTCACATTTTGACGTTTTACAATGACACAAATGTTAGAAATTTTTTGTGTCTGTGATACGTGACTATACGACAGTACTTTGAGCATTTAGTAGACAACAATTAGGAAGAAAACAACTATACAAATCACCTATTAAATGAATGGTGATGAAATAGCTCTCTTCATTCGTTCTCTCACTACTCAGTGCGAAAACTATAAGCTAACAGTCCTTCAGTGTAATGAATGACTACTAATTGACAAGTTGTATGTGAAAGTATATTTGCTTATTGTAGTCGTGACTTTTAACCATGTGGGTACAACCTTCTTGGTTTGAAGCACATCAGTTGTCGTGCTACAGGCAGGTCTAGTTTGTCAAAAACACCCAAAAGCAGAGTGAATCGTGGCGATGCAAGTTCCCAAGAACGAAGCCGACATGGATGAAGAATTGAGTTAAAATATTGTACTCACTATTGCCGTCTTGTCTCCGTAGTTTTCAAAGTTTTGGAACACGAAGTGTGACCACGAAATGTCTTGTGGAATGTCGACGTCAGCGAGCTTGCTTTTCAACCCCATTATCGCTAGCACTTAGCTCTAACATCAACTGGCAACCGAGATCGATCGATTGCGTATTGCTTTGATAAACTGTAGGAGCTGATGAACTGACGAAGCGTGACTTCAGGCGCTTGTCAATTGCATTTTCCTTGTTTGTTTCTTTGTGTTTGATGGCAATTAATTATGCCAAATGATACTGCATTTTAATGAATCAATTTGTTCTCACCACGTGGGTGACGTTACACAAAAGATTGTCGCAACCACAGCGAATGAGCATTTTCTCGCCCTCGACGACACATACAACACTAATAAACAAATTAAAATACGAGTTTTCTTTCGCCAGGTAAAGATAAACAAAAAATGTACGAGATAACAGGAGTTCTACATTGACAGTAGTAAATTACTGCACCGCAATAGTAACAGTATCCAAGGAAAACAGATCGAACATTTCCTTTTCTGCTTCCACGGGTTTAATTCCAGAAAACATTTATTTAGCGTTGTTATTAAGTCTCGTATCTTCGCAAATAACATTTGCCTATCAAAACATTACAACTAGGTTTACTTTTGCGTGTCGATTGCAAAACACTCTGTTTTTGCATAACAATGGCGCCGGTTCAGTCGAAGCATGATCAGTGTCACGAAATCCGTTGAATAAAAACTTTTAGTACAAACTTTCAGAAATCTCTGGAGTATGTGTAAAGAAACAGCTTTCCTTGGCAATCCCAAGAAAAATGTTTTAATGGTCACGCCTCTTAGCATGTGTCCGCCATGCTTTTTTTTTTTTTTGCTGTAGTTGAATTTGTTGGACGCCACCTTGAATGACGAGAAAACTGAGGAGGATTGGGAAGCGTGGAATTTTATATGGTGTCTAAACATGGGAACAAATTTAGTGCAGTATTGTAGAAAAAGTATTGTAGAATCGTCTGGTCGAACAAGAAGAGAGAACGCTCAGTGGACATTCGTGATTCTTTGCAACAATACATTAAAGACATTTTTCAACAAATTGTAGAAACTGACATGTTTTCGTGTCATGCAGAAAGTTCTTTTCGAGAAAAAACCCCTTCTACGACAAATAACAGACTCACAGCAAGTAAACAGTTTTTTTCTTAGTTTTAAATCTAAGTAAAAGTCAGGTTGTCCACTGCATCTTGGTGGTAGACCGTACATTAGCCTGCGTGGAGACGTCTCCTATTTCGTTTACTTCACGCTGTTGTCCCTTTTCAGCGTGGGGCAAAGGAAATAGGAGACGTCTGCGCGCAGGCTAACCGCAGATAAAATGATCTTCAGTGCGAAACAATGGTATTCTGAAGAGGCTAGGTAAGGCTACACAAGGAGAGAATCTGACAAACCGTTCAAACAACCATATAAATAATGACATGTGAAAGGAGTTCATACATAAATCGATAAATCGTTAAAAAGCATTTTAAAATAATCTCTGACAAAGAGTTATCTTGAAAACAAATACCTAACCAAAATGATACCGGTTCCTTTATTGGGTAAGTATTTAAATCACTCTCATTTTTCTTATCTTAATAACTGCATTCATTCTTGTTAAGTCACCTTGTACTATTAGTAATTCATTACTATCTCTGTTGTTATTCTGCAATAAAGCATCAGTCAATTCCAGCTGCGCCCATCCCCCCCCGGACAACTGCGGGGCATTTGCCCACCTTGTCAGTCCCAGGGGTGGGGCATTAGCAAATTTGGCGTTGCCCGGGGGTCGGGCATTTGCCTACCCCGGGGCTACCCTTGGGCTTTTGACACGCATGTGGTTTCCGACTCTAAATCCAAACATGGAGGATTCTATCGGAAAGGACCAGCAGTTCGGCAGATTGGCTTGTCTGTCAAAGTTAAGGACTGGACAAACTTGTGGAGGCTTTCTCGATTTTATGCATTAATTTTTTCATTGCTTATTAAGGTACAACTTGAGCTATCGGGAACGATCAACGTGAATCGACGTACGTATGCTACATTGATCACGGATTTGAATTTGAATTTAGTCGCGATGATTCTAAAACTATCATGATCGTTAGGGATCGTCTTGTACTTTTGCATATTATTAAAATATTCACAACAGATGACTTAACAACAAACTATTCTATAATGTCAAGATATTTTCACTAGCGAACTGTTTAACACAAAATAAATAACAATAAAATGAGAATCAACTATCATGTAGTGTTGTCTGCGAAGTCAATATCATTGCTTGGCGGTTTTAACTTTCTTAACCATAGGAGAAGACGGAGAGGCAAACCTACAGAAACGAAGGATCACACATTTAAATGCTAAAAATTGGCACTATTGTGCAATAAATGAAAACTGCTGCAGTGTTGATTGGGGACGTACGATCCCGGGGGACGGGACATTTGCCCTCTTCCTTCGTCCCCACCGCGGGCATTTTGCAGCTTAAGTGCCCCCACCCCCGGGAATGTGCCATCCAAGAAAGAAAAAAATGCTAATACCCGGGGGTTAGCCCCGGGGGGGGTAGTGGGCATGGGCGCAGCTGGAATTGACCGATGCATAAGTTTTCCGTTACTGTTGTCATTTAATTGTTAAAATTAGTTTTTTTGCTGTTGCCTTGTGAAATCCCTTTCTACTATACTTTACTATTTTGCGCCGATCAATTCGAAACTTCAACATCTCCCCCGGGCATACCCCGGGCATTTGACTGTGCATCATGCCCGGGGAGGGGGAAATTTGAGCGTTGCGTTGGAAGGGTGGGGAATTTGAACCGGATTTATCTCTTGTTCTGACATACATAACTGTAGTAACTGTAGTAGGCTGGTGAGTTTTTTTCGGTTTTTGCAGGGTGTGACGGATTTACAAGATAGAATTTCGCCTTTGTTATTGAATAACTCTTTCAAAAGGGTCTTTAAAGAAGTTTGAAGGTATTAAACATCATATCTCTCTCTGAAAGGCGTGTAAAGTGCTTGATTGAAGACGAAATTTGTCTTTGCGGAGAGGTAGTTCAGTACTAATTGGTGGGGCATTTGAACGGCTTTTTTGCCCCGAGGGGAGGGAATTTGAAGAAGCCAATCTTCAAACGTTCAAATGCCCGGGGGTTGGCTGGGGGGGGATGTTGAACTTTCGAATTGATCGGCGCATTTGTATTGTATCTTGCATCGTGTCCCCGCCTCGACTAGCAAACATGCTATTTACGGAGGACAAAAATCTTATTTGTTTTCATGCTAAGCAGTAAAGATTGTTTTTTTTTTATTATTGGTACATCCTATGAGTGTCATTCGTTTAAGTATTCTCTTAGATAAACTATACTCGTCACAAATTCACTCTTTCTCTCAGAGGTGACGGGCGAACTGAATTTAGCTCTATTTTTAAAATTCTGAGAGACCCTTTTAATTTCTCGTTAATAAATTATTTAATAAACTGCTTTATTATCCAACTGTATTAGTTACTGTACAGAGAGCGCCCGAAAAGAGTACAAATATCCCACGGTATTGCACAGTTGGTTATTGTACAGTACAGTGCGCACGCTCATCCTGTTACACTTGTAGTTTTCTTTCAAGTTACTTCAAAAGGTTGAAAAAGGTTAAGTCGGATAATAAATCTCTTATTAGATGTTTCGGTGTGAAGTATCGCCGTATATTTTTACTCGTTGTTTGTATTTTGACTCGCCCTGCGGGCTCCGCCTCGTCAATATACAGCACAACTCGTAAAAATACACGGCGATATACTTCACATCGAAACATGTATAAGATATATTTAGTACTTAATTATAATTGTCCAGAATGGGACGATTTTTCCCTATCAAAGAAATGACTGCTACCGCAATGGAAACTTAGAAGCAAGGTAATTATTTCTTAACTTCATGCTGAACTTTTGTTTGAAGTTTAAGCTAATATTTATATTAACGTCTACTTTACTTACTTTGAGAAATAGTTGCACTGTAGGTAGAAAGTCTTGCTTATGTACTGAAAAAGTGGAAATGTTTAGCCGTTTCTGTATTATCTTTAATGTTCAATATATAGTTAACGCATAAATGTCTCAACTTCTCATGCGTCAAATGCAAGGGTTGTAAGTGATGTTTGTACAAAACAAAAATGTCTGCTGGATATGCTAATAACCTTGTTTGCTTTATCTCACGAAACCTTTCAGGTACGAAATAAAGAAACACTAGGACTGTGTTATTGCGATCCATCACCAACCGAATTGAGCATGTATCCGGGAACCTTAAAAGAATAATTTTTACGTTGCTGAACTTTACTTAAAAAGAACTTTCTAGGCAGCTTGCTCGAAAGCTCTGAAAAAATATCGAATCATGATTAGTTCCTAAACACGAAGTAATTTCAAGTCCCTAGAATATTAATAAAATATGAATGCCTCGTCATCAGTTATTGCGTCATGCACTAAGCGATAAGCACGTGGTCATTTTTTAGCTAAGGCAGTTCTTGTTTTTACTTGCCTTTTATAAAAGACATTCTAACAAAAAACCACTTCGTAGGACTCATTTTAACTCCTTACCTCACAGAGATAATTTCAGCCTCAGTTGGCAAGATGAAGTTCGTTTTTTTCTCCCGAGCGGGAAGTACACCAGGAAACCAAGTAAGATTCACATCTTTCATTTTCTTTTGATCCACGCAATTATAACTTCCGTGCTTCATTCCATCAGATTTTTTTCTTTTTTTTTTTTGCAAACAGCCGTGGTCATGCCTTGTCGCTCCTTCTGAGAGTGATCAGTAAAACTTTAACAGCAATTTAAAGTTTTTAGCTAAAATATATTTGAGCAATAAATTTGACCCAGAAACCTCGTGAAACGTTCCGGAATGTTCAACAGAACGAACAAAAATAAATTTGGTCAAAGCCTGAGTTATACTAATTACGCTTAGCATGTGAATTGAAAATTCACTTATGCAGTTCGAGAATGAAGTTGTTAAAGCCGGTAATTTTAGATTAAAACTGGAAATTTTCACTTTCAACTAAAACAAAAACAAATTAAAACCAATTTTGCCTCGTAAAGAGTACATATTCTATGAGCTTTTCGTGGCTTTAGCCGGTGATGACGAGCCGAAGATCTTCAGGAAGCTAAACACGTTTGTCTAGAGAAATAAAGTAAAATCACTTGGATTTGATTACAGTCGAAACAGGGTCTGGAAGGGTATTCTCGGGATCCGGGATTTGGCCAAAATACGGTGCGGGATTCGGGAAAACGCAAAATATCTTGACGGGATTCGAGATTTGACTGCAACCAGGGGAGTGGGATTTGCCAACATTTGGGCACGGGATGCGGGATTTTGTTGCCTGTCTGTCGGGAATTCGGGAAGTCGTCACGACCCAAATAAACGTTATAGCGGCAAAAGCGAATCAACCAGGCGAGCGCAAAATATCAGTCGAAAGGGCCAATCTACATCTTAAATTTATTAGCTTTTGCAGAAATTAGTCTTTTTTAATTAATTTTGGGAAAGAAAAAATGGGATTCGGGATAGCGATGAAAAAAGTGTGGGATGCGGGATTCTCGTGAAAAAAGGGCGGGAATGCGGGATCAGGACCCCCCCTTCCAGACCCTGTCTAAAAGGTCCACGTTCAGAAGAATTTTGTTAGAAATAATGCGACTTCACTTGCTTGGGACGGAAGAGTCAAAATCTATGAAGTAAGCCAGAATTATTATTTTAAATCCTATTTTTGTTTTCAGAATAGTTTGCGCATCTCCAGGTACTCCCATAAACATCAATGTTCACGGAAATTGTGGAATTAAGGTAATAGAAAGTTATATTTCTTTCGCTTGCCGTTAATTTATTGAATTTTCTTTCGTATTTGTACCGCCGCAAAACGTCATCCACTGTTCGGTTCCATAACATATTTACCGTAAAAATAAAAATGTGATGCTCACAAATTGACTTTTAGGACCTAAATGGCATGAAAGGAGCTACAGGAACCAAAGGAGAAAAAGGAACACCTTGCAATTGTTCTCTACAGGTAAGAGACGAATATTCTGGCAGTTGGCAGTGAACTTGACTTTAGAGATTTCGATACTTGGTGGGCTGTTTTAGATTAATATTGAAGCAAACTTTTAGAGGAATTCTCATCCAGCTTACAGTAAAAAATCGGTTTCTTTATTCTAGAGGGTTCGGCGCACAGTTTTCATTTTTCGGTTAAAGTTTTTAATTGTTTACCTGTCAGTGTGACATGTTTAAAATTAAACGAAAATTTCATTTAAAAATTTCTGAGTTGGCGGGTACTTGCATTTCCTAGCTTTCCTTATCTTCTAGTTAGCAATAGAACAATGATTAATTAAAAAAAAAACACGAGACAACCTTTGAAAGACATGTTTGGCATAACTTATTCTATCTTCACATAGATAACATGCTGAGCTAATGACAACAATAGATAATACGAAAACCGTTACAACGTATCTGGTACAGAATGATACCAATACCGTTACAAAACAAGGTGCCTGGTCTGCCTGGTACTGTCAGATACAAATACCGTTACTAAGTGTCTGGCACTGTATGACACCGGAAAGAACAAAGATTAAAATAAAAAGGTGTTACCGACTTTTGTAAAATGCTTAGTTTAGTTTTAAACTATAAGCAATTCTAGCAAAATCTAAAATTTTAAAACGATCAGGCCCCAGTTGTTCAAAAGTTGGATAGCGCTATCCACCGGATAAATCTCTACCCAGTGGATAACGCAATTGGTTTCCCTAACACTTATCCACTGGATAGTGATTTATCCGGTGGATAGCGCTATCCAACTTTTGAACAACTGGGGCCAGATGTGTACAGGTTTTTACAATTAGGAGAACTGTTTAGGTGTGCTCTTTAATCCTTGTTGAGAAATGGCGACAGGGCTCACCAATATCACGGGAGTTACATCCTGCAAAAGAAAATTGATAAACAACGAAGGACTTAAGAGCGGTAGGAACAGGATCCTTAAAAATAACAAAAAATTTAATTTTATACGAGGAGAAAACTAAGTTAATGCCTAAGTCATTTCAAAACCGCCTTGCCGATAAAAGGAAGTTTAAAATAGCGGGTGTCACTGTTATTGGCATTTGAGGAACAATTATTATCGCTAATGGAAGTTGATTTAATTTTCCTTAAAATATGTTTAATGGTTTTATCGATGATGTGGGAAGGAAATGAATTGCGTTTAAGAGGTTCTGACAGCTTTCCTTGCTTTTCAGCTATCAGTAAACATGCACAATTACCTCAAAAAAAAATGCATGATGCCACCTCAACCACATTCTGACTTATCAGTAATTATTAGACACGTATCACCATCATTTTTGTTTCCTTTCTACTACAGGATCCAAGCAAGCCATCTGCTCACATCGAGGCTGCTAATAGGAGAACGTTATCCTATCAGGCTAACGCAGGTATTTAGGGTCATTTAATTAGAATCAGAAAATTTGTAATGGACTCGAAAAACGTTTCTGTTGTTAAAGATTACATAGATGGGAAACTAATAAAGAAACGCTTGATTTTAAAATAAAAGGGGTTGTAAGTTTTTTCGAGAAGGGGGTGTAAGTTGTAGGTTATTTCGAGAAGAAACTGATGAAATCAGGAGTAAGCAAAATACATTGAATCTTACAGGCCAAAGTTGGAAATCGCAGTTAAAACCCAGTTGCTTTCAAGATTGTGATAAGTAAGGTACAAAATCGACAACAAAACTAGGCGCTTTTAAAATTATTTATGTTGCCTTTCAGTAATCAAAGACTGGTCTCTCAGCGCCCCTCACAGCCATCTTGCAGGCGGTATGACATATCAAGACGGAAAACTGACTGTGCCCACCCCTGGACGGTACTATTTCTACGCACAGATTTTGTACATAGGTACTGTAAGAGTCAATGTTAATGTGAACAGCAAACGCATTACGATGATCCAGTCGCCAACAGCGGGAAAAGACCATGGCACCTCCAACGCAGGCGGGATATTCAACCTGAAAGCTGGTGACGTCATCACGTTGACCGCGATAAACTCTTACAATAGCCCCTCTCCGAAAATTTACATGTGGGAGTCTCACAGCTATTTTGGCGCGATTCTTATTTGAGACACGACAAACCAAACTGCACCATAACCTCTTGCATTAAGGGACGATAAGGCTTAAGGTCGCTTGACTGATGTATTGTTTAAATTGTTTTGTAGGAGACATTATTCTCTTAAAATCGTCTCAGATTACTCCGCGCTAGATGCATGATTGTAGTGTTCGGTTTGATATTGAAATAAAAAAGGATGGTGCTTGATCTTTGTGATTTATATTGTTGAGTGCGCCGCAAAAGGAAAGCAGTTTGACTCGCAGCTACTTCTATACGATTTCATGGCTTTTACCCTAGAAGTCTTTGGAAATAGGGAAGTTCTCAACAAAGCTTGGGAGAGTTTAAAGTTTTGCATTCCCTGAGTAATTCCAGCTAAAATTTTAGGAAATAAAGAAAAAACCTTAATACGTTCTGAAAAAAAAAAATACATCGAGGTCCATAGCAATCCCCAAACAAATGCAACAAAGAACCCTACAGAACCATATGCAATTTCATTTGGATTAGCACTCAGAGAACTAAGTCTGAAGATGAAAATCTAACTTGAATTTTGTCATTTTTGATGATTAAAACACCGCTTTTACGCTCAATGGATCCAGTATATCAAGAAATTGATAGACGACCAGAATCCAAGACTTCGGGAAAACCCTGATGCGAAATAACTTAATTTTACTTTGGTGCATTTCTGATTTGAGCTTCATTGTCGCATAACGAAAAGCAAACGTCACAATAACGCAACTTCACCATAACCTCTGAATTAAAGGACTTTAAAGCTTAGGGTTGCTTACCTATAACTGTGGTTAAGTTGTTTTGTAGAAGATATTTTTCTTTTAAAATCGTCTTAGGTTGCTCGCTAGATGCATGGCTGTAATATATGGTTTAATGTTGAAATAAAGAAGGATGGTGCTACATCTTTGCGGGTTTCAAGTATATGTACAGAAACTTGACCTGGCAAGAAAGCGCGGCGGAAATAACACGGCTTCAAGCCTGAATAGCATCTATTTCTAAGATTTCTGGGGCTCTTAAAATCCATTTCTTTTTGGGAATGGAGCTCCTAACACAGTTTAAAAGAATTTAAAATTTTGCAGTCACTTACATTCCACTTAAAATTCTAGGCATATCCTTGTTTACAGTTAAATGTTCTGAAAAAAGTATCTTGCTTCCTGGAAATTGGAATGGAGAAATCCTTGATGTTTTCTGAACAAACTAAAATTGAGGACCTTAGCAATTAAAAAAGAATGCGAATAGGACCCCACA
>Ga0126336_10002023_pt1 | contig 11255 bp, 10 predicted proteins | sample SidCmetagenome_FD_92530 | JGI IMG/M metagenome (GOLD analysis project Ga0126336, IMG submission 92530) | Coral microbial communities from El Islote,Puerto Morelos, Mexico - Siderastrea C C metagenome | ecosystem: Host-associated > Invertebrates > Cnidaria > Coral | place: El Islote,Puerto...
GAAGGGAGTTGGCAGAACTGGAATTGCTGGGCCTTGAATTCTGGTGCAGATTTTCATACAAACCTCATGTCATCGTCTAGTGTGGAATTCACAGTAATAAGGAATGTCGTTAATGGCACCTCGGTTCCACTGGATGTAGTCTGCTTGCCACTTCCCTGAAATGTTGATACTAACACCTTCAGTGTTTTGGGGTGAGCTGGGTCACCCCAATATACTGGGAGAGTGCATCTAACTAACTCAGTAGAAACCGATTCTCCTGAAGACTGCAACAAAAAACACCCCCAAGAAGGTTGGAGCTAGACAGGAACCTTATATGAAACAAATACACAGTTTTTTGCAAACTCAAGAATACCATTCCAGTGTTAAATCAATAAAAATTGGTCACCAATTGTATTGCTTTGGAAGTGTGCAGCTTGCTTAGATCCATAATTTGTGGGAAATGTATGGTCAAATCAAATGTTTTCATTTGCTAGTTTGCAACAGTTTTGTTTAGTGGCATTAGCTGGAGTAGCCATACTGTAACAAAACAAAATCTTAAATGTGTTTCTTGTTTTACAAGGCATGCAATGAAGAAATGACCAGAGCAAGAAAGTGTGGCTTGTGTCTTCACTTCTTATTGATTGCTCCCATTGTTTACTTATTGTTCTCTAAAGAAACAGTTATCTTTTTTGTCTAAATAATCTAACACGTTAGACTAAACTATACTATTACTAGTCAATTATACATGTAACCAAATACTAGGCAAACATAGTTTTTAGAACATTTTTCTTTGCATTTACTTCATAAATGAAATGAGAAACTTTTGTTCGTGGGGTGAGATTCAAGAAGGCCTTCTAAGTTAAGATGCATCCTAAGTGTTGTTTTTTGACAATAGTTTATTGTTATTCCATCAGTAGACCATGGTTATAAGACAAAATACTTAGGACAAATCTTACGTTAGGAGGGCTTTATGAATCCAGCCCCTGGTTTCCAAGATAATTGTAAAGTTATGTTTGAAGAACTTGAAAGAGCTGTGGAAACAGGAGCCCTAGGTGAGTGTTTCCACAGCTTTTCTTGTTCTCTCAACCTTCCACTTGTGTTACCAGAACTTACCATAAACATGGTTAGTACTTTCTATTTCTTAAATATGAATTACTGCGGTATGTGATGAGAGTCCCTTATTTAAATGATAATTACTATTACATAAATGTGCTGCTACCTACCAACAACTTCCAACATGCGCTGATAGTGAAAGGCAGATAAACCACCACTCAAGAACATCACAAACTGGTAGAAGTTATCTTTCATGAAGGCTTTGCATTTCTTTGCATTTCTTTATAAACTCCTGTCAGTCAAAGTGTTGTAATGGCACCTCGAGTTTCAGGGGAGTGCAGCGTAGGCATTCCTTAAGGAGGCTGTCCCCTACAGGAATGTTCATGTCATTTATGTATAGGGGCATGAACACATATTCATGCTCATGGGTGAGAGCACCACATCCATTTACCTAAAGGAAAAAGGAGATAAAGATGCAGTCACATGCTTTCTCAGTGGTTTCTACAACGTTTTTTTTATTCTGGCTGGTCTTGAAACATCTGTCTTTATGTGTCCTTGCATCATTAGCTTTATTTAATCAGGAGTCAAAATGTAGAAATATCGGAATGCATTCTATGTCATGTAGAGGTTGGACATGATATATGCATAATTTACTGAAAATCCAAATTAAAAAATCGTTAAGAGAGACTGAAATGTCCTCTGGCAGGGCGTATCTCGTCTGGTAAACTTCTGTGAGTTGCTGCAGTTCATTAGTTGCCAATCATTTCTACCTCATATTTTCTCATAGGTCTTTTGAACAATGCATTTGCACTACAGAAAAAATTGGCTCTTGAACCAAGAGAAAAAGTGGTTTGGGCCAATTCAGATAACAAAAAGTTCCGGCACAGTAAGGAGCTGATTTGGAACTTGATATTTACAAGATTTTATAGTTCTGCTTCTTAGCAGATGTTGACCACAATTGTCTTAAGTGTAAATACACCGTAAGGTATTGCATCTTTGATTTGAGAATTGCTCTATAACATTAATGGGGGAAAAAAACTACTTCAAGCTAAAAATGTGTACTAACAATAGAAGGCCAAAAATGAAGCCAAGTTTGTTGCAAAAGACTACGTTTAGTCACTGTACTGAAACTGCTACTGTCCGTGGCAAGGATGGGAATTGATTGAACTGGATTAAAGCTTGAAACAAAATGGACATTTTTTCCCCATTTTTCACTTTGGTCAACTGTATCTTGAGATAAAAGTGTCCGAATTTTTTTGTGGTCTACTCTGCCTCCAAAGATTTGTTTGGTGTCTTCCTCTTAGTTTCACAGGACCCTTTGTGAAGGAGTAAAGGAATAGAGAAATGTTTATAGCACAGTTTTGACATTAAAACAGCAAAACCCTCTTGACAGTGCCCCTTTAAATATCAGTCCTCAAACGATTAAGAAACAATACTGCCTAGATTCCAACATTTTTTGTGAACCTTAAATCTAATACCGTGATTGATTTCTACATACCCGCATGTCCTCATCTAAAACATAAATTGCTTCCAGACTGCTCTCCCACACTTTTCCATGGTGTGATGCAACGGGTGGGTTGAACGACCATTTAATGTCTTGCTGTAGGAGAAACTCATGAACCTGACTTTGGTTTCATTCTTGCAAGGCTTCACGTAGCTCTTTTTCACCTTTAACAAAGTTCCCGCCATTGTCAGATCTGATCTCTTCTGGTTTTCCTCTCCTGACAATAAAACATCAAAGAGTGTTGATGAACGACTCAGTGTCCATAAAAAGAACAATCTGTATGTGAACTGCACGGATGGCGAGGCATGTAAACAATACACTGTATCTCTTAGCGGTTGTCCGGCCGCGACGAACCGTGAAGGGACCAGAGCAATATACCCCTACGTGTGTAAAGAGGGGCTTAGCTCCTTATTCAATTCTCTGGTAGATTTGCCATTTTCTGCTGCATAACAGGTGCTTGACGTCGACGGCAGTCGAAGCCAGTGTTAACTTCGTTGCACACTTTAGATTGCACACCAGTGATCCAGTACTTCTGTCTAGTTAACTGTAGAGTGTACTTAACTCCAGAGTGACCTGAAGCGTGATGGTAGAAGTTAATGATTAAGTTAGAGACATGATCGATCAGATGTTTAGCGTCATTCTCGATTGATGCATTCTGCATTCGTGTCCTCCTACACGTATGAGGCCGTTTTCCAAAACTGGATCGAGTTTTTAGATACTGCTGCACTTCTTCATCGGGTTCTGTTTGGTGTTATCTTGCATTCACTTGTTGTTTTGTCTTAGAACCAGCAATTCTTCTTTTAAGTTTTGTTTCTGCACGTACTTGAGAATCTCTTTTTCTGCTCCAATTACTTCAGAAACGCTTAAGGGTGTGATTTTAACAGGATCTGAATGGTAGCTGATAACTTCGTTTGCCTTACGGCGTTGACTTTGTCTGTGTAGATTATTCTTGTGGCGCAGTACCCAGCCACAACTTTCTTGAGGTGGGTCCATGAAGGAAACTTCTCTATAGCCTTGCTGAAGCGATCACTTTGCTCATTGGCTTCGTTCGTAAACACTTGAACGGCTTTCTTAATTTCTGGGTCATCATTGGAGATCTCACCTAAGTCAGCTGGTCTTTGCGGCCATGTTTCTTCCGGCTGGTTTAGAAAGGTTGGTCCTTGCATCCAACGTTCGTTACTTAGCAACACATTGACTGTCGTCCCTCTGGATGCTTCGTTGGCAGGGTTTAGCGAGGTTTCAACATACCTCCACTGTGTTGCTGCAGACTGGTCTAATACTGCAGAAACGTGATTGGCGACGAAAGATCTGAAACCTCTTGTTCTTGTGCTCTACGTATTGAAGGACACAAGTGCTGTCAGTCCAGAATGTAGAGTTATCCACGGGCATATCAATTTCCTGTCTGATCATTCGGTCTAATCTTGTGTCTGAGACTGCTGTGGATAATTCCATTCTCGGGATCGTCATTGCTTTGAGAGGAGCCAATCTGGACTTTGCCATGATTAATAGTCCACATCCCAAGACCCCAAAAATACGGTTTTATGTACCATCTCAAGGGGCCAATGCTATCAGAGATTTTTAATATCTTCAATGTCTAAGGTTTATATTAATGTAGGTTAGCAAGCCTCTATGAGTAGCTTTCTTAATGTAATCGCATGATCAAATGAGATCATTCAAATTGCCTTATGGCCACCTTCCCGGGTAAGACATTCAAATTCCGAGTTATAATCAGAGTATGATTCCTTTTAAAACGATAATTTGTGCATTAGCCATACAAAATAGGACACTTCGCTCAAATACAAAAGAACGAATATGTGAAAAATTATCTTCTCGTTGCCATGGCAACGGAAATACCCCTCCCTTTTGTCCACATCTGAGTAGAATATACTGAAAGTAAGGGTTTCAGTTTCCTAATTAAATAACGATAGTGGTATTTATTGCCATGCAGTTCACTCTTTACTTGTTAAGATCATCCCAGCATACAAAAGTAGTTTTTAGCTATTAACGAGTTTTACATAGCTCCCGCAAGCATACGAATGACTTTGTCCCTTATCCATCAGCATCCATTCTAGTACCAGTCGCATTTCAGACCTGTCCTGCTTGTCCTACAAGGTGTCATTTTCACTAAAATGTAAAGAAAGGGTCATGTTACAATTTGGACTGACAAAATAAGTTAATTTATGCTAACAAATAAATATTCAGGAGTTGCTATGGTAACCATAAGAAAATATTGCTTACATTTGAGAAAGTACGTTATTTGAAACGAAACATTAATATTATGCTAGAGAACAAGTTAAATAACTATTTAGTTAAAGACCTGAACAAGTAAAATTGGTATTCATTAATCATTACGGGACCCTTACCTTGCGCTTTCTTCATCTACATCGTCATCATCATCGTCGCCATCGTCAGATATAGACCCCGTTACAGCTCTTCTGACAGATTCCACTCCATACGCAGTTGCTGGAAGGTTTCTTGGCATTCTGCACTCTGTTTGACAATCGACACGCTGCTACTAGTCTGGGAGCTTGTGTACTCCCGTGGGTGGGTGTCGACAACTTTATAACTTGCACCGATGGTTTCTACAGACCGTTCGAAAATTGGCGTTGATGGCTCAGCATGAAAACGAGGCTGGGACATATCGCTTGCTTTATTTGTTTTGTTAAGTAATTACAGTGAAACGTACCAATACTACATAATACAATGTTTCTGACACACGTGATCTATATAACATGAAGTCGAGGCTGGGAATTGTTAACCTGAAAATAGACCTGTCCCTTATCCTGATATCCTAGTAAGTACTGTTATACTTACTTAAGTCTGTAAGAATTTTTTATGTGATATTTTATCGCCGATTAATAAAAGCAAGGTAATCAAAAATCCTTTCATCATAGTCATGTGAGTGAGGCTGGCACTAGCTGATAAGAACAATAAATAGGTAATACAACTCTTTCTAGCCGAATTGTCACTTGCCAAGCTTTGGAACTGCCTGACAGTTGCCCACATTAGTTCTTACTTAACGAAAAGTTCTGTGAAGTCAAATACATCTAGCTAGTTACAGTTACATACTATTGAAGGTCACCATCACCATTTTCATCATCATTATCATCTGTCTCCAAGTGATCACCGTGAGAACAAACATTGTCGCAGGTCTTTCCATCAGAACAGGTGCACAGGTCCGTGCAATTCAGTCCTGCTTTGTGACGTCTGTTGATAGAGCATCTGCTCTTTGTAGAGGCGCACAATAATAAGTTGGATGATTGCCTTAGGAGCTGGTGGTAGTTAAATAATACCAGGTAGCCATTTGTCTCCCTTTCCTTCCCAGCCATAGTTTTGGGGCGGCGGAAGCTGAGGATTTTGAAACCGATCATTGTTGCAGACCGTTAACTGGTAGTGCGAACGGAGAATTGTCTCATGCAGTGCATCATGTGTAGAGGGAAGCCTCCCTCATTGTGCTTGTTTCTTCCTAAAGAGCCACCATCGAAGTTCTTTTACCTCTGTTATAGTGGTCTTCAGGAGTTAAAGTTGGCACACGAGGTTGTCAATTGCAGTCTCCGTTTCAGCTGTTGGATTTTTATTCACTCCAACTCTTTCTAGTTCGGTAAAAACATCTTCATTAGCTTCTTGAAAAATCTTTCACCAGGCAAGCTTGCCTTTGCCTGAGAAACTGCTGGTGTTATTAGCTCCATTAATGGCATGGAAGGCGGGGAGTGCTGCTGTCTTTTCTTGGCCAAGGGCTTAGACAATCGGTCATAACTTGATCACTCGGTGACTGGAGCCCTTTCCTGTGAAAAATGACGTTTTCTCGCACAGGTCTGGATAGCATCGCAGTGTCAGAACAAAGACATCTATGTCTGGAGATTGAATTTGCATTTCACTTGAGCCATCTGCAGTTGCACGGAGAGCATGTAGCAGCATTTTTGTATCCGCATTTTCTTGGCTGCTCTGAAGATGTGTCACATCTTTGTGGGTTGCATTACGGTTTCGCGCCCCATGAACTGCATCGGCCGAAAAATGTGGGGTATCCATGATACTGTGCGCGCTCACAAAGCACGCTGCCATTTTTGGTTCTCTTTGACTTCAATACCGAATATTCCCAAAAGGGATTTATATGGCTGTCCTTCCTGTCCGTGAAAAGACAATAGGAGTAATTGCTGTTGTGGAAATGTGCGAAAAATGCTCCCACTTTCGATTAATGCTAGCTGTAGAGGAAATGAAAATTGCTCAACCAGAAACATGCGAAAAATATTTCGTTTATTACAAAGAAAACTTCGAGCGACCGCCGCGTGGGAATACACTTAAGCTTACACGAGTGATGTGGAAATCCACACAGACATCGATCATCTGCTGTTTTCTGTTTAAATAAAGAGTTTTATTTACGTGTTCGATCGATCGTTTGCTTGTTTTCGTAATAGTTTATCCGTTTATTCTAACCAATTTAAAAAATCTACGGACTTCACACGACATGTTCATACTGCTTTATGTTCATTTTAATTTCAGGTGTGAATTATTTTCAACAATAGAGGTTAAACCGCGATGGCTTTCCTAATTACAGGCATTGTCCCTCGATGAATAATAGGTCATTGATTCAAACGCTGAGAGCAGAAACAATGGTTATGACATTGATATACACTCAGGACTTGAATGATTGACAGTTTTGCATCTTGTTACGCATGCCCTGTACGTTTTTTTTGGAAGCTAGCTAACATGTTCGATCGACGTGTTTCATGGGGTGCAAAACCGTAATGCTAGGCACTCACATCCCCATGCAACAACTAATTGCTTTCCACGTCTCATTGCGTGTTAGATGGTCTTTTCTGCTAGATAGTCGGTCAACTCCATCTTTATTTTGGTGGAGGTCTTGTTGGTACTCTTGCGATCTGGGTTGTGTCACTGATCTTGTAGTAAACAGGGTCTTGGCTTCCTTGCTTAATTTCTCTGGTGGTTGCTTTAAGGGATGGCGGCAAGTCATATCTGTCCAAAACTAACCGCACCTTGTCACTGTGCATGTGCTTCTGTTATATACGCCTGTTGAAATGATCAGCTATTTGGGAACCATTCTTGATCCAGTCAGGCTTATCCAGAGATTGTAGCTCAGTCATTTCACCAAGAATGGTTACTTTCATCTGCGGGGTTGACATCCCAGTCAGAGCATTATTGTGATCGTTGCTTTTGCTGTTTAGCTTCTCAAGAATCGTTAGCAGGGCACTTTTGGATGAACACTCCTGATATAGCAGGTTGTTTTATTTAGACTGCGAGCAGCTGAGCAATTGTAATCGGTGGCTAGCCGAGTACATGTGCGGGAACCACGATTTCTCGGCTCTGCATTCATAAGCTTTCATCCACTTTTCATAGCTGGTTCCCGGGCCGAGGTAGTTGATGATGTCAAGGAAGTGGAATTCCCGAGTGAGCAGGAAAATGATCTTGTTTCCGTTTTTCGCCACTCTGACTTTGCCGGATGTGTCAGATAGGCGCTCTGCGAAATGTTCTCTGATCAGGTTCAGATTGTATCGCCCGGAGTTGAACCCGAGAACTGGCACCTGGTCACACCATTCTTCGATTTTGATGCGCTGCGCTTTTGGAAGCATCTTCACGTCATCGGGTACGCACGCCGCTCGTACTTTGGTCCGGATGTTTTTCCCGCGCCGCTCCAGCTCTTCCGTGAACTTGTGGACCAGCTCCGCTGGTTTTTTTCACAGATGTGTGTGGTCTCACAATCCAGGGTGTCCCCGACGCTCACCGAGATTATTGGTACGTGTGCGTTTTCAATCTTGAGCATGCCTGTTGGCTCTTTCTGCTGATTCTTATCACCGTATGCTTCGAAGTCGTACAAGATCGCGTGTGGGAAGCTTTGCGTTTGGGGCCCTGGCAGCTCCAGATCTATTTCCCCTACTTCACACGCCCATGCCTCGATTACGTGGTAACCAGCAGCTCGGAGCGCTTTTGTGCATTTTATAGTTGCTTTGAACCGGTCTTCTCGTGTTTGGTGATTGTTGGCAATGATTATATCTTGATTGTTCGGGTAACATTTTCGGCATCCGTGCCAGTGGCAGCCGTAGTATTGAAATACAGTCCTCGTTTCATGGTTGTACCCGTCGACAGGGCGCGCTCAACACATCGCTCGCTGCCGTGCCCACACATTGCGTGGTGAATGTGAATTTTTCGCCGCTCGGCTTCTCGTTCAAGCCACCGAGGTGATTCTTGGGAAGGACAATGTTTTGGGTAGAAGGTCTTCTCGAAAGCTGTCTGCGGTGCTGTGACTCTTTCGGCCAGGCAATCGATCACTGTCTTCCCTTGGGCGCACCTTTCGGTATGCCATTGAAGACGACAAGCTTGAGTGAATCTTGAATGAACACATGGATACATATTCCCCAATTTTGCGATATCCTTGATAACGAATGCGTGCCCCTCGTAAATACCGATTGTCAGAATGTTAGTCAGCTTGGCTGGCGGGTTCTGCCTAAGGTGCCATACCACTTCACCCTCCACGCGCACAGGCTCATAGACACGGATACCGAGCCAATCCAAGAAAGCTGCTCCTTGATTCAGGCGTCTTTCAACCCGATCAAGTTCATTGAGCGATGTTTTTGGGCTGTCGTTTAGAGCTGCTCTGAGTTTGAAGAAACTTTTAACAAGCTCTCGTGCTGCTGTTGTGCTTCGATCTGGTCTTGCACCGCGGTGCACTGCACTGCAGCGCCAGAGACACAAGTTGTCCTGGTAGGTGTCCAGTGTTACCATTGGCCCCGCCCGCACATGCGCAAGGTTACGCAGCCAGTCTGGCAAGGGGCCCGTGCCCAACAGTGGCTGTCGGTCTAGCACGACCTTTACATCAACATCAGAATAACCCCTACACACCCATTTTGTGTTTGGTCTTTCAATGTTATCAATGTTCAGGTGTGCCTCCTCCTTTTCTCTCAACCAATTTTCTGCTTCATCATATTTGTTTATCCAAGGTGAGCCTCCTGAGTTTTTGTAAAATAGGAGAATAGTCCCGTCTTCGATGTTTTCCAACCAATAAGAATAGTAGTGGTGCAAGTAGAATGCCGTTATGACTTTCTCCCTAATCTTTCCCATAAAACGTTCTGTAAGGTTATTGTCAAGTCCTTGACTTTTTCTCCAGATGATGAAACGACGGCCTTCTCTTTCTTCCCCTTCCTCTTCCTCATCTTTTTGAAGCAAATTTGAAAGTATGACCTCCGTACCTCCTTTCTTCTCTTTTCTTTGCTGGTTGAATTGGATCAAACTCTTTCAATATTGCCCACCTTTTTATTTCTTTTTTTCCTTGGAGGCGTGATTGGTTTATTTTTCCTGGAAGAAGCGGTTTCGATAACCGTTCCTTTACTCGTTGAAGAACTGGTTCATCCAAAATGTTCTGAACAACCTTGCAGAGAGACCCCGCTGCTGGCGTGTTTTCCGCTAGCAGTTGCATCATATACTGCTCATCTTCTGGTGACATTTCCGCAAGAAGTTTTTATAAAAATTCTTCAGCAGCTTGTTGGGTAATGCTTGCCATCTTGCAAAATATATATACTTGCGCAGATATTTCTTCAATGGGAAATTATTTATGTGACACTCAGAGGTCACACGCCAAATGTTTTCGTTTTGAATAATTTCTTCAATTGAAAAATATTTATATTCGATAGGTGACATGACTTCAATACAAAATATTTTCCATGACACATTTGCACTGGTACTGCCTCCCCCCATCCTGCTTGCTTCGTTTTGTGTGCTGGATGGATTAAAAGAGGTAAATACAGGTGTACGGGTGAGGTGGTATTGGTTAAATCCTGGCTTTACTACTACTCCCCGCGTTGTAGCAAAACAAGCAAAGACAACAAAAGTCAAAAACAAATTTGTTAATGGAAAAAAAAGTTCAAAAGAATACTCAGTTGTCTTTTTGGTGGAAGGGGGAAAGTTTAATTTAGGCAAAAATAATTAGGCGTCAAATTTCAGGCGGAGAGGTCAAATTTGCCTCGTCGGTTCTGTTCGATCTCGGTCGGCACACTGCTTGAGTTCGCAGCTTTTCGCAGCGGTTTCGACGCCAAATATAGCAGAGCTAGTGCTTTTTGGTTTTTTCTGTTCACATCCATGTGTTTTAAGCATTCTGAACACGTTTTGCCAAGAAAAACACCAGCATTTTCATGCTGATAGGCAGCTTGTCAAGAAAAAAGAAATAATTATTAAAATTAACCTAAAATATGTCAATAAACGCTCATGGCCTAGTGGACTAATATCTGGCTTCAGACGCGGACAACCTGGGTTCGGCTCTCAATGAGGGTAGGAATTTTGGTAGGTTGTTTTTTCTCTTTTTTTTTTTTTAATTTAACGACTTGAATGAGAGTATTTTCACAAAGTAACAACTGCCAGCAAAAAAACAAACAACAAAACAAAGGGGGGCTCCGCTTTTAGGCTTGGCTAAATCTATATATTATGCTACACCTGTGACTAAATTTGGTTAAACAGTTTAGTCACGGTATTTGGTAACGCAATGCAAACAAATGTACGGAGAGTCCAGAGCACATTTGCACACGAAGGAACAGAAGTTTGGAAACGTGAAAATCGTCCATTTTGGGCTTTTTCTTCCTCTTTTTGGAACGCAAAAGAATGTTAACGCTGGAAATTAACAAGAATGAAGTAGAGTGAGCCCATTTGGTTAAAGAAGCAAAATTTCCGGTGTTTTTGTGTACGGCAGAATTCAACTTCACTAAGCACCATTTGA
>Ga0126336_10002024_pt1 | contig 11253 bp, 9 predicted proteins | sample SidCmetagenome_FD_92530 | JGI IMG/M metagenome (GOLD analysis project Ga0126336, IMG submission 92530) | Coral microbial communities from El Islote,Puerto Morelos, Mexico - Siderastrea C C metagenome | ecosystem: Host-associated > Invertebrates > Cnidaria > Coral | place: El Islote,Puerto...
ATTTCAAAAAACACTTGCGCTGGGAAATTGGGTGTAAAGATTAATTCCTCCTCCAGGACTTTCATAATCATAATTAACTGAATCCCCTAAACGGCTGTAAATTAGTCATCACGATAAAACACTTACTGACTGAGTAAGGTAGGGCAGGGGGGGCGAAATATTGGCTCTTGATCTATAGCACATGGACCGTGCTGCACTTGGTATGTATGCCAAGACCTTCACTAATTAAAGAAATTCCTTTGTGGTTTTAACCCTTTCACTCCCAGAGTCAGTTATGGAGACATTTAGGTTGTTCTAACTTTTGACTCTGTAGACATGGTACTATTTATATATTAGTATTTTACAAAATGAAATTTGGGGTTCGTCTTGAATTTTGATTTTAGGCACTCTTGCGTTTGAAAGGGTTAAATACTTACCCAAACATCCAACTGTGGTCCATGATAAAGTTTTCCTTCAAAGACCTCCCGGGTGGCATAAGGAGGGCTCCCACACCATGTGTTCAGAGGGCTTCCTGGTTTGTAGTAGTTTCCAAAACCAAAATCTGAAAATGAAAGGAAGTCAACGGTTATCTATAGCTTCATTAGACTTCTTCAAATTAAAGGCCTTCTCTTTAAAATGAGGTCTCTCGGTGTGTTCACTTATGATTATTTGAGAAAAAAAGAACTCTGAGAAAGAAAATCCTGACATGGACTAACGGGCAGGTCTGCAGTTTCATGTGCAGTGTATAAACTCAGATGTGGAATGTAGGCCAGCTCTGCTATTTTGAATGGTACTATTTATGTTATTATGTGTTGTAAAAAGGTGGTTCTAACTTTTGAGTCTGTGGATGAACTTCAGTCTCTTGTGTGACTATTTAAATAAAAGCTGTTGATAAGTACTGCCTTGTGGTACTGTTTACAATGAATGGATGCAAAACTTTATTGAAGTGTCAGTCTACTAGCTGGCCTACTAATTGCGGAAGCCTATGATTAAATTAAGATATAACTACGATTAAAGTGTAATGCAGCAATATGAGACAGTTCTAATTTTTACAGCTGTGGATGAAATACTACAGCATAACTTTTCAAATGAAAGCACTGTGCTAATTGAGCTTGTGGATGAAATCGTCTGTAAGTAAAGTGCAACCAATTAAATGAATGCTCCTGAGCAGAACTTTCCTGCAATACTGTTTATAATGCTATGTTTACAAGATGGTTCTGGCTTTTCACTGTGCGGATTAAACCCTGAAGTGCGACCGTTTACACTGTAAATGACAACTTCTGAGCAGTGCTTTCATTTAGTGAAATCAGTTTTTCAAATCCCTCCCAGTGAAGCTCAAGCTGTAATTTATGATCCTTAGGTTTAGCAAAAGTTTCACAACCCTGCAAATGCTTACCTGCAATTTTGATATTTAAATTCTGGTCTAAAAGGAGATTTTCAGCCTGTAAAATAAATAAATAAATAAATAAATAGATGAATAAACTAATTAATATAAATAACATTTATAAGTACAACTGTAACAAGTATTTTGTTACATATAAATAGCATGTATGCTGCAATAACATGTATGCTGCAGCTAAATAATTACCGGTATCTCATGTAAAATGACTTTTCGTTATGAAGTAGCACTTCAGTTGTCAGACCAGCTTACAGAGATTAGCCACACTACCCAAAAAAGGCATCTTTTGATGGGAATTAATGCGACAAAAGCACAAATAATCATTCTTCTGTCACAGTGTAATTACTACTTGCCAAACAACCCTCTTTGATGAAACAAGTTTAAAACACAGCTGACGGTTCAAAAAGTCGTTGCCATGGGTGATTCAATCGTTTTTTTTTTATTTTCTGTCTTTTGCTTGTTAATGTTTGTTTGTTTGTCTTTTAGGGGTGTGCTGGTTATCTCGTTATTGTTCTGGTGGCCTTCAATGTGTCCTTGAAGCAACAACCAAATGGTGATAGCATACAGAGAGATGATCCTTGAAACACATGCAACACTGTACATGTAGCTTTGAACTTCAGCAGTTTATACTTGCATACCTTCAAGTCCCGATGAACCACATGTCTGGCGTGACAGTACTCCACTGCGCTCAAAATCTGAGCAAACTTTTTACGTGCTTCTTTTTCAGGCAGTGCACCTTGTGACAAATAATCTGCAAGTTCAAACAAATCATTTGTTTCACATGTTGTTCTGTGGCCCACTGGAGGCTTTTTCTGCTACCAATGTTTGAGCAGCCGGTTTTTAATTAGATTGAGATCTAACAAAACCAACTGTTGCCAGCAACACCTAAGGCAATTTTATTCACGCAATGCGGCATCAATGACCACTAAAGATCGCTAGTGTTTTTCTCGGGAGCGGACACTCTAGACAGTCGCAGAATCCCCAGGGAATTCCATTGCAGATGTCAGTGATATTTTATCAATTGCTCAACTTGGGGATCAAAATCACTGCAGTGTGCAAACCAGGTGGTTTTTCCGGGGGATCAAAATTTGCCACAACAAATGGATAATATAAAGTCACTTAGCATGTCACTGGCTTTATAATCACTTTGGTGAATCACAACTGACACAAACAACATAACCAATAAGAAATCAAAGAAAATTCACATTATAACAGGAGCTTACAATATGTAGGGCAGGCCTAGAATGTGTGTGACAAAGGCACAGTTCCTTTTTAACCTGCCTACGATATCCAGTTTTCAGGGTATTATAACTGTTGCCCTAAATGGAGTTTTCAATGTTACAGGAAATCATATAGACAAGTAGCTCCACACAGCTAAAAACACAATCTAAAAATTATCTGAGGGACCTAATAGATCACATAGAATAGCTTACTGCTAAGCAAGTCCAGTTTGTGAAAACTAATTAACAATTTTTGACATGCAACTGAAGATATTGCATATATCAGCTTAATATAAAAATACCTCAAAATTTCTATAAAAAGCATCTGAACCAATAATTTTGTTCAAAGCAAAAAATTTAGAAAACTGCATTTCTTAAAGAAGTTTCTATTCTTTAATCAAAAATGCTTAGCTGTGATAGTGTGCTAACAAGACTAACAAAAACGATATCGTGATGTGTGGAAATGACCATAACTACAATTATTAAACTTACGTTCACGTACACTTTGATCGTAGTCAAGAAATAACTACACCTATACTTTAAATTAGCTCACATGGCATTTTTTACCACCGAAATTGTGGGCATGTGCCATTCTTTGGAAACAAATTAAATAATCCTATATTTTACAACTCAAGCCGGACGGAAATTCTCTCTCAAATGGCTAAAAGACAATGATTTACAAATCTCTTGCCAATAATGTCTGCACGCCATTGGACAATTCCCAAGATAAAATTTCAAAACAACATTGACAGACAGTCCTCGCTGTAACACAATAAAGTAAAATCTGTTTTTGTTTCTGAGATGTGTATATTTTTTATCACAGTGTGAAATATGGTAAAGAAAAAAAGCATTTCATTCACGAAGTCACTGCAAAGATATAAACAGCTGAACAGGGAATGTATAAACTCGCGAGGCAAAAATGAATGATATGAAAATCAATTTTAATATTTGTACCTGAATGACAATTTTATGTATTTAGCGTAGAAAGTAGCTTCCTCTTTAAGTCTTAAATATTTTATAAAACGGAAAAACTGTAAAGGAACTAAACGTCCGAGGACATAAACTAACCAACGCCTTATGATGTTTGTCGGTTCTACCTTCGGCTTTTGTCAATGTGAAAACGAAGATATAGCTTGGACGTACTCAGTGAGATAGAACAAAATAAATTAAGACAAAGGTCAAAACTTTTGAGGTTTTGATGGAATTTTTCGCCCAATGGCTCCTTGTCTCGCAATATTCCAAGCTTGCTTTATGACTTATCATCTTTTTGTTTGAATTTTTTTGGTTCATCGCTCTAATCGTTCAAGGCGCCATCTAAAACAAAACAACAGATATTTCATTTTGCTTCATGGTGGTCCCTGTCGCCTGATCTTGTATGTCAGAAAAGAAAACTAACCGAGTCCATCGTTTACAGAAGATTGCCAAAAACACATCGGCAAATGTGTTATTTTATGTGTATCTAAAGGTCGTGCGTCACGCATGCCAGAATAACCGACGAACCGTACGTACATCAGTGAAAAGTTATTTCGCGAAGAGCCTTCGATGATCTTTCAGTTTACAATGGCATAAACTCCACAGAAAATCGCCAAATAGAAACGTATAAATTATCCTTCATGTGAATATTTAATTGTTGTTAAGGGACTAGGGATGATATAACGGCCGACTACAATCACGCTTTCGAGGAGAATTGCAAATCACATGAGACTTTTGTAATCAAAAGGGGGTCTTCAAAGGCACAAATCATTAATAAAACGCAGAAAAACACTTAATGAACATTTCCCCGTTGCTTGCATACTCAGTCACAAGGTATAGCATACTCTTTGTTTCCATGACCTTCCAAAAAGGGAAAAAAAACAATAAAGAATTTAATTTTGCAGCTTGACTTGACTGGTGTACAATAGAGGAGGTGAATGAAGCAACAGACAAATGAGGCCTTGAATTGCACGGCCGAAATTCATGTGCTTCGAACGACACATAGAACGATATGACACCAACACTGTATTGAGATGGCTTACCTGTATGTGAGGGTGGTTTAAAAGCTTCATGATCTGAATTTCGCGGTAGACTTTCTTGAGGTTCGTCTCTCCAACTGTGTTTTAACGATGATCTTAATGGCGACCTGGGTAAGTGGAGAAACAGTCAAAATTTTCGCGCATTTGCGCTCGCAGAATGCAGTTTGCACACGTCAGCGCGAGAGCAAGAATTATTGAACTCACCGAGTGGTGGAGTTCGATTGATCCTTCTCGCAGCGGAAAGAAACAACTTCGCTCACCTGGCTCTTTGCAAAGCGGCGCTCCAAGTTTAAAATCTGTCAAAACGAGAGAAAACAATCTACGGACATTTTACACCAAGGGCGAAGAAGAGGAAGAACGAAGAAGTCAGCGGCGATAACTCCGGTAAGTAGCTGATTATAATGTAGACAGAAACCACTGATACGTGTTATTAAAATAACTCTTGAATTATATTTTCGACCGATTTCGATAGTTTCTTGTTTTTAGTTCGATCTCAACAAATTCTTGAGTTGTTTTCTTTCATTAAATGAAACCGAAAATAAGTCTTCTACAACGTTAACGAAGTTATTAGCTTTTCACTGCGTTGTTTCAGATGGTAACGAACGTAATAGCGAAGTAATGCAAATATATCTTCTTCGCAATTCGAGCGTATGCGCGTGCACTCATGCATGACGCTGAATTTCTGCTTCCTTTTTTGGCAATCCAAGTTTCAATTCTCACGATGAAAAGGTTCTCAGAGATGAACTACGTTTGAATTATTTTTAGCGGGCGATTCAACACAGCGGGAGCCGTTTTAATAAAAACACGAATTTTTTTTTAAAAAAAGCACATCAATCCGCTTAATTACGGGGACAATGAAAAGGAAAGTGAAAAGCACATTTCAATTTCTATTATAACATGCCATTCTAAGTTCATCCTTTTTGTGGCATACTTAGGGGAATCAACCAGTAGTCAAAACTCTACCGCTCCAGCTGTTCCCCAAGAAGACCTTTCAGAAGTCCACCCCTCAGAGCAACCAGAGGTCTGTTCAGTACCAAACCATGGGGAAGATGAAGCTCCCAAAGAACAAACAAGACATGAAGTGTTAGAGGAGATGCAAAAGGTTTTTGCTTCTGGGGCTAATTTCCACTTTCAACACTATTACGCATGTGTGGAAAAAAATTGTAACAAGCTCTCTGAGACGGAAAGATCTCGTTTTGTTTCCAACCACAGCCGTGACAGATTTGTTCATAGCTGGTTAGGAGACAAAAGCCTTTCTTTCTGCCAACAACACGTGTTTTTGGCTGGTGTATGAAGAAGGACAGGGCATGTTCTGTTTTCTTTGTAAGAAACATAACACTGAAAACACCAAGAACAAATCAAGGATTTTCAATTCCACTCCGAGTGTGCGCTTTAAAAAATCGTCAATCAAAGATCACTCCTCATCTCAGCAACACAAATATGCCATTGAGGCAGAGATGCTTAGTCGAGTTTCCCTGTTTCACAAGGAAGTAACAGAGAAGGAGAAGGTGAAGGATGCAGTCTTGTTGAATGCTTTTCTGGCGGCATACTGGCTTGCTAAGGAGGAAATTCCTAATCGCAAATTTTCTTCTTTGATTGGCCTTTTGAAAATCGTAAGCCCAGAAAACATGAAGTTCTTCAGCTATTCAGGGGAGGAGACAGTTGCATCCATTTTTCGCGCAATTGGGATAGCTCTCAAGGAGAGGCTTTTAAAGGATGTAAAGACGGCGGGTTGTTATGGCTTACTCATGGAAATCCTGATAACCTTCGTCCAGTTTTTTAATGCCAATACAGAGAAAGTGAAAACACACTTCTTGTTTGTTGAAGACATCTTGAAAGATTCCACCTCTGCCAATGCTGAAACCATCTTCAACATTTTAACCAAAAAGTTAGACGAGTATGGTCTCCAGCTTCAAAATTTAAGCTCAATGGCCTCCGATGGAGCTGCTGTCATGACATGTGAACGTTCAGGCTGTAGCTGCCCGTCTCAAACAGGTCAACAGCAAAGTCATTACATTTCACTGCTTGTGGCATAAGCTAGCCCTTGCCTGCACTGACACCACCAGCGACATTGAGTACATAAAGAACATTGAACTATGGTTGAGACAATTGTGGAAGATGTTGGAAAATTCACCAAAGCGGATGGCCTTGTATATGAAAGTCCAACTTGAGATTAAGTCAGTTCAACTGTCAGACAAGAGTAAGAAGATTGTGGGTAAGAAGCTTAAAAAAGCATGTCAAACAAGATGGCTATCATTTCACGCTGCTACCTCCGCAATTTTCAATGACTACCTGGCAGTTCTACAGACGCTGAGACAACTCAAGGATGAAGATGCAGTGGCATGTGGTCTCCTCAGCAAAGTCAAGACAGCAAAATTCATTGGAGCCATCTATAACTTGAATTCTGTCCTGCCCATCCTCTCTTCTCTCAGCAAGACCTTTCAGAAGGGGACAATTAATTTTTCTCACATCAAGCCCTCCATCAACTACACTCTTGCCAAGCTGAGTGAAGTAATGCACACCAAATCTCCCATCCTTGATTTGAAGGAGGACCGTCTCCCTGAAGGGCGCTTGAACCTCTCGGAAGTTAGCCTCACGCCTGCCCTGGAGGAGCAGCCCTCGAACTTACTTAAAGTGCTACTATGGCCAAAAATGTGAATTTTTGGTTCTCTTCATATTTCGAAAATATAAGTACATATTACTCACCGTGCAAAGTTTTAAGTCGAAATTCGTACGGGAAGTCCGATTATTTTAACTGCAATTTTCGAATTCGGCTTGCCGCCATTACTCATTTCAAAAATGACCGGGACGAGTTGGGCCGAGTTGGCCCAGAGAGGAAGTGACGTAGAAGTCTCAACACAGCAAAACAAGCGGGCTACTTTCGTATGCAGAGGTGCGAGAGTTCGCAAGTCATTCCTTCGATTTTGAGCGCAACTATGCCTGGTCACCGCTGTTCCGTACAGGACTGCGACAACGAGAAAGATGACGATCGAGGGATTTCTCTCCATCGCTCTCCTACGAGTGGAAGGCTATATTATCTGTGGAAAAGGTTCGTTTCCACGCACCGTAAGGATTTTAGTCCTGTTGGAGAGTTTCCTGTTTGCTCCGTACATTTCACCGCCGACTGTTTTACCCAAGCGTTTCACGTAAAAGGAACAAAAAGAGTAGTCAAGAAAGGTTCTGTTCCTATCATCTGGAAGCCGACATCACCAGCTTTATCTGCGCGGGATCATCGAATGGTGAGTGAATATTCGTTGTCGTTTATCCTCAGTGTCACAGCACCTCTCGCTTGCTACCGTATTGAGGTACGCATTTTCTCACTTACTCGCTAGAAATTTCGCTCAGTTATCATGTGTATAACGAAAAACCAAGACATTTCTGACGGTAAATCAGAGCTTATCTACAATAATTCGCATTTCCCTGTATTATTTTCTTAAGATCTATGCTAAGAAGTAAGATGCGTTTTCCACACAATGTGGTGATTCGCGACTTCAGACCACGTGAATCTGTAAATATTTTGTTGACCGTTTGACTCATGGTAGCACATGTATGTTACGCTCAGGGCTTTATATGTTTGTTCAAAATCCTAATGTGGCGATTATGTGGGCCTGTTTTTCGGCAGGGTGAGCTTATTTGTGAATATTAAAACCGTAACAAATGCAACACTGTCTCAAGAAAAACAAAGCAAGAGTGGGGAAAAACCAACACGGCAGAATTTTCCTTTACAAAGAATTTCAGTGTGTGTGTCATTTGGGTGGCTGGAGGTTTATATTTATTTTAGTATTAATTTTGGTAGAAGCACGTTGACAATTGGAATGGGCTTACTGAATTTTGTGTGGGCTTTTATTCAAATTTTTACAAAAACATTTTTCTTCAGAAAATAATATAAAAGGGCTGACGGTTTAAAAAGACAAAAGGATACAATAACAATAAGCAAGTCTTTTGACTCAGTTGCTGGTCAATGAATTCATAGGGTTAGGTATCATCTGCTGTTTTCCTTTCTTATTTAGATGCCACCAATCAACATTTAGAAAGGAAGAGAGTCAAGGAAAGTCCAGTGGGTTATTACTGAGCTTACAAATGTAACTGTCCAATTTATTACTATTATTTTTTTGTAGATGCTAAATGATTTATTGGCTGATCCAGCATATAACCAGGTCATGGAGATCGAACAGAATCCTGAAGAAGAGGGAATACCTGAGCCCACGGAGGCTTCTGAGGCTGACGGGATACCTGAAGCTGAGGGGGCTTTACAGGCTGTGGCGTTTCCTGAAGTTGAGAGGGCTTCTGAGACTGATGGGATACCTGAAGCTGAGGGGACTGCTGAGGCTGAGGGGATTCCTGAAGTTGAGAGGGCTCCTGAGGCTGATGGGACACCTGAAGCCGAGGGGGCTTTTGAGGCTGAGGGGATTCCACAAGCTGAGAGGGCTCCTGAGGCTGATGGGATACCTGAAGCTGAGGGTGCTTTTGAGACTGAGGGGATTGCTGAAGCTAAGAAGGTTCCTGAGGCTGATGGAACACCTGAAGCTGAGGGGGCTTTTGAGGCTGAGGGAATTCCTCAAGCTGAGAGGGCTCCTGAGGGCAAGAGGGTAACTGAGACAGAAGTTGCCATGATGGATGTTGATGACGTGCATAGTGCTGCTAATGTTGAGTGGGTTGCTGAGTCAGACAAGATGCCTGAGCTGGAGGAGGTGTCTACGGTAGGTTTAATACCCTCACAATTAATGAAAATACTACATCTTCACACAGTTACATGTATGATAGGGACTTAATACAATAAATCTGTTGACTCTCTTAGTCATCAGCATTATTATGACAAAATGAGAAAAATTATTTTCCTTATAAGTTTTGGTTCTGACCATAGAAGAAACTCATTGTATTGGTTTTATTTATTATTTTTGGGTAGACGACTCCAGAGCAAACTGATGTCGTTGAAAATTGCACATCTTGCAAGGCCCTGAAGAGTGAAGTCACTCAGCTGAAAGGGAAAGTCACACGACTTAAAAATAGAATGAACAATAACCAGGATCAGTGGGTTGAAATGTTCAGGAACTTACAAGAACAGAGGCAGCTGTTTATGGTGAATGCTGGTAAGCCATGATATTTGCATAATGCTTCAGTTAAAAGAAACTTATGAGAAGAGGCCTGCATTTCAGTGGTTGCATGCAAAGCCACAATACTAATACTACTATTTTGTTATAATAAGAATAGCAACAACAACAACAACAACAATAATAATAATAATAATAATAATAATAATAATAATAATAATATCAAATTAATTGAAAAGTGGAATTTTTTCTCTTTATCAAGCTGTACAAAAAGATGTAGTTATGGATGAGCCCCCAAATAGTGCACCTACTGATAATGTAAAGGAATCAGATGATGCAGGAGACCATGATCAGGACATACAGGAAGATGAACATGAGGACATGCCTGATGATGAATTCTATGATGAAGACCCGACGTGGAGTCCTGAAGAAATTGACGCGGCTTACAAAAAACTAAATGACGATGATGACAGTGCTAAGAATCATGATAACCCTAGGTAAAGAAAAGACAGCACAAGTAGTCTGTATGTATATATTGTGAATGCTGCTTTTTAACTCCCATGAATGTGTTAGAGAGGAACTGAATAAAACAAACAGCTATTAAAAAGAATATATTTCTTGCGGGCTACATATTTTTCCACAGATATTAATTACAATAAGTTTTCATTTGATTTTAATTCTACAGGTTGAAATTAGAAGGAAAAGATTTAAGAGAAGAGCCTAAGGGGATTGTATTTGTGTCGCAGCTGCTGTTATTGTTTCAATTCTGCCACTTGTGCTTCTTTTCGAAACCCAAGGTTTCAGTGTCTCAGACAGGCATCATGTTGACAGTGGAAACTCGGTGCCCCAAATGTGGTCAAACAAATGCGTGGAAAAGTCAGCCAGAACTGTTGGGAAAGTTTCCAGCATGCAACCTGTTGCTAAGTTTTGCTGTTCTTTGTGCCAGCGCATCAATTCGCAAGGTTCTACTGGTATTCAAGCATATGGGTGTGTTGGTTTACCATGAACCAACATACTATTACCATCAAAGGCACCTCCTGATCCCTTGAATTGTATCTTTCTGGAGGAAGTACCAAAGGAAATGGCTGGATGGGCTGAAGGACAAGGAGGTAGTCCTGGCTGGTGATGGTCGCCACGATAGCGTGGGGCACTCAGCCAAGTTTGGTACATATACCATTTTCTGTTGCACCATTGGACTAACCATCCATATTGTTCTTGTGCAGGTATGTGAAAATTGTAAGAAAGTGCCCCCGGTTACCAATTCATTAAATTATTCATTTTCCCATGTGTGTTAATATCCCAAATAAATCAACCCCGTACGAAAATTTACAGCCAGACACGGCAAGAATCCAGCCTGATTCTGGCCAGAAAGCCTTTTTCGCGGCGAGAATGGAACGGGACAAAGCGAGACGCGAAATTTGTCTCGCTTTGCAACGAGAACGAGACATTTGTCTTGCTACTGTCCAAGCGGGAATTTGGCTAGATTTGAACGTGACAGGGCGAGACTGAACTTATCATTATTGAAAAGCTACGTAAAACTCAACGAGACATTTGTCGGGCTGTATTATGAGCGAGCATGCGGCCAGAATCAA
>Ga0126336_10002025_pt1 | contig 11253 bp, 14 predicted proteins | sample SidCmetagenome_FD_92530 | JGI IMG/M metagenome (GOLD analysis project Ga0126336, IMG submission 92530) | Coral microbial communities from El Islote,Puerto Morelos, Mexico - Siderastrea C C metagenome | ecosystem: Host-associated > Invertebrates > Cnidaria > Coral | place: El Islote,Puerto...
GACCCATATCAAATTACCAAGTTTGGTAAAGAAATGATGAAAAGTAACAAAATTATTAAAAATTAACCAAAAAACGGGACATTTCATGACCCATTTGGGGGGTGGTTTGGCCCCACCGTGGTGGGTGTTGCCAGATGGTATTTACGCAGAGCCTACAGAATATCACATCTAGTTGGTTAGCGTTAGCTAGGTAGGAGTTCGGTATCAGGGGGAACAACAAGCAGTTCCTCGCGAAGAAAACCGCGTTTCGGTCCGTCGCGTAAGTAATACAAAACCAGTTCGTTAGGTTTTGTGATAGATCTTTCAATATTGAACCCCTTCAAAGAGCAGATCGGATCTGTGGCTCTTCTGCGACCCCCTTCAAGTTTACCAGGTTGGTAGAGATAGCAAACACTCACACCAGAGGGGAGCTTTTTTTGTTCACTTTTTTGTTCACACAAGCCGGTCTAAAATAAGGAGTTGAGGGTTTAGCTAAAACAATTTTTTCTTTGATTGCTTAGCGGGTTTTTTGCCGGTCAACCGTGTCAGTTCGTTGTTCAAAGCAGAAACAACTGCGGGTAATCGAGCAACCCATTCAGTTGACCGCTGACCTTCTGGGAGGCGCATTTCAACGCCGTACTGGTGTCCGAACAGACACTCAGCCGGGGTCCGATTAAATCTTTCCACAATAGCTTGATCACGGTGTATATCCACACGACCGCGCCTGACCTCGGCATTGTGTTTCAAAAGCAGCTGATTCACAGCCCCCATAAACTCACGTCTGGGATCCACCTGAAGAAGTTTCGGCCATCTTAAGGGTCCTCGCTTGTAGATCTGTCCCAGAGCTCTTGCAACCTCATTTGCCTCTTTTGTGGTCAGTGGTTCGGCATCTTAGAAGCCACATCTACGACTGTGAGGGCGTACTTGAAAGTCTTACGGGAGCGTGGTGGGTGATCATGGGAGAGATACAGGAGATCGGCTTGGTGGACTTCGTTTGGAACAGGCACATCGAATTTTGGTCTTGGAATGTGCTGTGGTGCAGGAAAGTAAACCTGCCAAGGAGCTTGCTTTATCAACCAGTTTCGAGCTACATCATCAGAGACCTTGGCAGCCTGAGCTAATTTTTTTATGGCTGCAACCCTTTTCCAGTACTCTTGAGGGCTGTAGTAGATTTTTGATAGCCTGTTGATTTGTTTTGCGCTCATTAAAATGTATGAATATATATATATAAAACAATGAAAAAGATGGACAAGATGGACGATCCATTTGGTTTTTTCCAAGGGATGAAAGTCCCTTTACGTTTAGAACTGAGCAAAATGTTGGACCAGTTCCAGGAAGAACTGCGCTCTTCATATCGATCAGCACCAACGGCAGGTCGGAGTAATTACTGTCCTTCGTGCGCAGTTGAGCTCGTCGTCAATTGTCAGGAGTTCCTTTATGAATGCCCAGAGTGCCATACGGTGATCAAAGCCGATGACATCCAGGACGTGAGTTCGGTCAGACCCCCCAAAGATCCCGACGCTAGTGTGGGCTGGGTTCATTTAAAAAATGTTTTTAAAAAATGTGAAAATTACGACATGTTTAACGATGATCAGATACGCTTTCTGGAAAACGTTATTGAACAATTTAAGATGTATACCGGTAATTCAGTGAACTACGTTAGCCTTCTGCACAATTACTTTGAAGAGGTTTCTTCTGAAGGCTGGCCAGGTAAAAATGACATTCTCGAACTTCTATCTCTTCACCTCCCTAAATTACCAAAAACCGGGCAACGTGCAAAAGTAAAGTTTGATGAATGGTGGAGAACCCAGTGACCTCTTACCAGGGAGCAAACAGTTTGCTGTATTTGACATTTAGCCTTGAGGGTATTTCCATGCAGTGGTCACTGACAAAATCATCAATCATTTTTAATCTGTCGAGGAACGCTTTTTCGTTGAAAGGTTCACCCCTGAGGTAAAATCGAATTTCGTCAAGGATTTTTTTGTACTCGATCCTTCCAAAATTTGCTTTCTCGACCTTTTTGCCACATTTCTTGAAGGTTGCCACCGCTTTGACAATGAGACCGACCCTTGTTAAAGTTGCAACGACAACTGGAGTCAGGGTTATGCTATCTGCCACCGCAGCACTGACAAGTAGTTTGCCAGCGGAAATGTTGCAAAGCAAGTTTTTTCTTTGGTAGCTGCGGTATAGCTTTTCGTAACCGTAATGTTTCTTGTGGTAGTAGGCATAAAGATTTTTAAGCATATCAACAGTCCCCTTGGAAAGGGTTGTGTCAATGTGGTTGAAGTCGAATATTTTTCGCTTTGTGTAGCTCATCGTAATATATAATATCAAGACATTTACTATGAGAAAATCAAGCGCTTGTTCGATATTCAACAAGAAATATAATCGAGCCATAGCTTTTACAAGCGTCGATATTCAAGTCTATTGCCAAAAGGCCGGAAGAAGGCACCTCAAAATAATTCGGGTTTATCGTCTCAAAACTTCCACCCCTCTGTGAAGAGAAAACCCTTGATGTGCCCAGATTTCCAGTGAAAAAGTTTTTGAAGAGGAAAAGATTTTCAAAGATATTATTTTGTGTGAAATTACGCTGGCATGACCACCCGAAGAGCTTTTGCACACGCAATAGACAGCAATATTCGTCAAAGTCGCTCCACCCGGCAACGAAATGATTTCGGCGGCGTTCAAAATTAATCTGTTGTCCCCTTTTTTTCGAATCCAAAAACCCGTTTATGTGGTGAACAGCACTACGCAGTAGGTGTCCGTTCATATTCAGGTCTGTTTGCAGCACCATCTTACCATTTTCAATAACATAGGCTGTGTCGTATACACTCGAGTCCACATCATTTTGTGATCCCTTGACGCCATAAACAATCATATAACCTATTTCCTGCGTGGGGCTACTTGCAGTGCCCTGACAATGCACGTCAATGTAGATGTATTTGGGTAGGGTTATGCTCCACTTATGTAAGCGAACGATTGATCTGCTGTAATTGACAAACAGCTTGGTGGCTTGTTGATTAATATTTAGTGAAGTGGAAACGACACTCACTGATAAATTTGTTGTGCTTGGAGGGAAAAAATCAATGGCCAAAGTGTACTCGCCTTCTGGAAGTTTAAACATGTTGAATCCAATTCGAGAAGAGTAATTATTTTGAGCGTTTTTCCCCATTGTGAAGCTGTATGCTTTTTTGTTTACGGTGTGGGGGAAACCTGAGAAGTCAACTATGCCGGTGACTTTTATGTTGTTTTCGCTTTATGACTCGTCGGCATTTTCCATGAGATACCTGAAAGCGTATTTTTTATTGGTTGAGCTGGTGATGTGGGATTCATTTATCTTTTTATCAAAGCGATTTTTCAGCGCTACAGTTACATCCCCTTTGGGGGTGTTCACCTTATTGCTGACATAGCCAACATTAGCTGCCGATCTTATGTCTTTGTCATTGGTGTTCAAGTTAATTATCTTTTTGTCATTCAAGTTAAAATTACCAGCCATGGCGCTGTTTCCATCAACCTTGACATACTTTGGCGCTTCTGTATTAATTCTGTAGTTGACGTACTCAACGCACGCGGCGTCTCTCTGGTTTGATGGGAGATTGAGATTGGTAATGGAATGGTTTTTCATGTCAATGTCAGCTGCTTTGTCCAACTTGGTAGCTGGTTGAGTGTCGACATATTTTGTGTTTGTCACCTGATCTGGCCCTCTGGGATCCGGGTCTTTTAAGTTGTAAATTGCATTGTTGTCCATATCAAGGCTTTGTTCCATTTTCCCGCCTTTCGTTTTCGAGAGAAAGATTTCTCGCTGGTCTTCATAGCTAATAACTTTTTACAGATCGCTGTGGATAGGATAAGGGTTTCTTTTCGACCTCAATATCTCGTACTTATTTTGCATATCAATATCAGCGTCTTTGTCCAACTTTGTCGCTAGTAAGGTAGGATCTCCACCTTCGACGGTGGAGCCTTGCGGCCCTTGCAAGCCTTGTCAGCCACGTCGGCTTTCGAAGCCTCGGGGTCCTGGATCGCCTTTGCTCTTTTTTCACCCTTATCACCCTTATCACCTTTTTCTCCTTTTTCACCCTTATCACCCTTATCGCCTTTTTCTCCTCTATTCCCTTTTGGGTCGGTCTGTCCATGGTCGCCAGCCGGTCCTTCCGCACCTGGAGGTCCTTCGGGGCCTGTTGGGCCATGGACACCATGGGGCCCAGTTAGGCCTTGGGATCCTGGTGGCCCCTGCGGGCATGTTTCGCCTTTCGGTCCAGGAGGCCCTTGTGGCCCCGGCGGCCCTGGCGGCACTGGCGGCCCCCTTGCACCTGTACCACTCCCAGATTCATCGATCGTGCTGTTTAGGTAGCCCATTGTATATATTTTCATTAAAATTTGTTTCGTCAATTTCTGTGGTTTGTCATAGTAAAAGAAGGAATATTTTTGTCGGTTGCGCTGTCCAGCAGCTGGTGAGCCACCCCAAGCTCGTCCGCGATTCGTTTGTTTTCTTTTGGAAGAAATGCAAAAATGCAAAAATGGCTACAGTTGTCGTGGATGTTTTTTGGTACCTTGTAAAAGGTTTGAGTGAGATAAATAACGCTGCAGTTTTTGTGCCGCCAGTAGTACTGTATGTCCATACGGGAAGGAAGTGACGTCACAAGGACTCATTAGCATAACCGGAAGTGAAGGGAACAAGCCTTGTAGGGGAGTGGGGAGGAAGTGGAGAGGGTTCCGGAAGTGACGGGGCCAATCCTTATAAGGTAAAGGGGAGGAAACATGTCACGGGCTTCGTGGAGCATAAACCGGAAGTGGAGGGGGCCAAGCCTTGTTGGGAGTGGGGGAAGGAAGTCATGGGACCAAGAAGGGAGTGGGAAAGACGTCACAAGCCTCGTAATCAAGTCGAGGTGAACCGGAAAGACGTAAGGGGGTCTCATAGACCGGAAGTGAACCGGACGTGGACTCAGACAAAACAAAACATCAGGTTTTCATGTTTTTATTAGGTAACACAACAAAGGTGACAACGAGGGAAACGTTTTTTGTTTTTTCGCTGATGATGCAGGGTATGCATATATTGTTTCAGTTCTTGTCGTTGTGCTTGAAAAGGAGACGATCTGGTAGCCACGTCATCCTCGGAATGAAGAGGTTCTAATCGAAGTAAATAAATGCAAGTATCCTCCTTGTCCGTGACAGGCGTGTAAGTTTGGACTCGGTCTGAAAAGCGAACGCACTTGGACATGTTACGCTTGAAGTTCGATCAGTTCTCGTTTGACTTGGTCGAGGTTATCGGGTAAGCAGAAGGTGCGTTCGAACAAGTGCTTGATTTCTGCCTGGGTGGTCGGATCGATGTCTCGCGAACCAATCACCGCACTACTCTGATGAAGGGTGGGGGGTTTCTCTGATCCCCAGGGTTGAAAGGAGGTGGCTTTGTGGAAGCAGGTGTTGAAGTGGGAGGTATGGATGGCTCGATACCACGCGTGGGTGTGAGTGTCGAACAGGACGACGTCTTTCCCTTGATCGAGAGCAAATTGCACCGTCCACCCGGTACCTCCTGCGACGGTTTTTCCGTCGTTGTTCAGTTGTCCGAAGGCGAAGAGGGTGTGGGCTTTTCGGGCCAGGTGGTAATTGCGCTGCAAGAGGGGGAGAGTGTAAAAGTGAGTGGGAACACGTCGACACAACTGGTGAGCAGCGGCCCCTATGGCGTGAGTGGCTTGTATCAGCTCTTCGACAGAAACGGGGGAAGCGAACTTGGCACGAGGATGATTGGGAGGAACCACGACGTCGATTTGCATGCCGTAGTTTTGGGCCGTGTCCTCGGCGAGGGCGTCTGTGCCGTCTTCCCCCCTCGTGTACAAGACGTGGCCATGACCGATGGTCAATTGCATGTGTTCTTCGGGAGTCAGGATGTCGGGAGTCATTGTTACCTGAGTGCTCTGGTCTTGAGAATGAAGAAACCCGTGGAGCAAGCGTCGAATTTATGGACACGACGATCCAATCAGAAGAACCGGTGGCCTTATAAGGGCAAAGCGTGGGGTGGGAAGGAACCAATGAAAAAGAAGGGCGACTGATCAATGGAAAGGTGTTTGTCCTTATAAGGTATCGATGTGAGGTAGTTTCTGACCAATCAGAAGAACCATGGCCTTATAAGGGCAAAGCGTGGGGTGTGGAGGGTCCAATGAAAAAGAAGGACGACTGACCAATGGGAAGGAGTTTGTCCTTATAAGGTATCGATGTGAGGTAGTTTCTGACCAATGAAACCAAAAACGAAAAAGGAGCCAATGGTTGTGGTCTTATGTGGACATGGGCGGGATTTGGGAAAACCAATCAGAATGGAAAGGAACAGGTATAAAGTGAGACGTGCTGGTTGGGAAAAATCATAGTTTGCAGAAAAGATGACCGACTTGATGGATGTCAGAAAGAGAAAAGGGGGTTCTCTCACGGACAAGACGAAGAACAAGAAGAAGAAGAGAGAGCCCGCCCTGGTGCAAGTGTTGGAGGAGAGTTCGTCTGTGAAGTGGTCGTCCGTTGGCCAAGATGACACGGCGGATGCGGTGCAAGCGTTGTTCGACGATTTGTTGTCTGAGTATCAGCCCACACAGGACATGTTTGACCACACCCGTTCTGAAGAGACCGTCGCGGACACGGCGGAAGAGGTAGAGGCCTACCTCGACGCTGAAAAGAGAAAAGCGCTCCAAGCTCGCATGATGTACAAGAAACCGGAGGTGTCTGGGGTGATGGCGTCCCCGAAAGTACAACCTCCGCCCGACGAGACCGACTACATGGTGTGTTTGTATCACAACGTGCGTTTGGAGAACCGCGTGTCCCAAGGGGGGTGGCGTTACGTGAAATGTCCCAGACAACCCTGCCTTCTCTTTTGCCCCGAAGAGGGTGCCGACGACTACATGAGACAAGTGTACAAGCAAGTCCACCCGACCCTTTGCGACAAGTGGGAAACCCTGGTCTTTTACTGTCGTCAACCCGCCACCATTCGTCAAAGTCGGTCCGAGAAGAACCCGGGACGATTGTACGTGAGTTGTTGTACTGGAAGAGGAAAGTGCAAGTTCTTCCATTGGACCGATCTCCCCCTGACGGAAAAGTACCTACAATGGTACTGGTTCGAAAAAGATCTCCCCCTAGTCCACGGCAACACCTGGGGAGAGCCGTTGAGAGAGAAAGATCTGCAGCGGTTGAGGGGGAACCGTGATGGACTGCCACCACCACCACCACCACCACCACCACCACCACCACCACCACCTAAGTATTCCGACGAGGGACTCCGATGGAGTACGCCGATGACGGAGACAGATGGGCAGCGGTTGAGAGTGATCCGATGAGACCGTCTGATGGACATGTTTTTCGAATGTATTTTGTTTTTAAAAGCGTGTGTGTCTTGAGAATAAAGATCATTTGAAACGAACCATGGAATGTGTGTTCGTGCGTACGGTGTGGGACGGGTTGTGGGAATGGGTGGGATCTCTCGTGCAATGGGGGTGTCACAAGGCCCTCTGTCAATGGTTGTACGAAAGACAAGGAGACCCGAGGATACCCATTCCCGAGTATGACGAGGAAACACACCCTCTCCAAGTGTTTGAAGACACCCATGTCGAAGTGAATGTGTACCGTTGGGTGGTGCTCGTGTTGTGGTTACAGCATTGCCCCAAGGCGTGGCAATGGTACCGAATCCTTCAAAAGACGTACCCCTCGCGTATTCCTTCCATACGTACCCTGTCGAATGAACTATGGCACCACGTAAGAAGAAGAAGAAGCCGGTGAACAAAGTGTCCGTGGCCCAAGCCTTGCTCAAACGGTATCACGATCCCAAAGCCAAGGGTAGTTTGGGAGGCGTGCGACGATTTGCCAAGGCCTGGGGAGTGCCGTCCAAAGTGGCCCAACATCTTTTGAAACGGGATTTGGCCTACACCCTGCACAAACCGCGCAGACGTCGTTTTCCCACCGTGCCCGTGGTGGTGGGCGGGTTGGACGACCAATGGGTGGCCGATTTGGTGGAGGTCCAATCGTTGGCTAAGTACAACCGAGGTATTCGTTACTTGTTGACGGTGGTGGACGTGCTGTCCAAATTTGCTTGGGTGCGCCCTTTGAAAGACAAGACGGGCGCGAAAGTGGTCGAAGCCCTGGAGGACGTCGTGAGTCAAGGACGTCAACCCAACCGATTGCAAACGGACAAGGGCAAGGAATTTTACAATCGGTCGTTGGCCAAGTGGACGAAAGACCGAGGCATTCGTCATTTTTCGACTCAGGGGGGTGCCAAAGCCAGTGTGGTCGAAAGGTTCAACCGAACGTTGAAACAGCGGTTGTATCGCTATTTCACCGCGGCGAACACGCTCCGATTTGACGACGCGCTGCAAGACGTGGTGGATGGGTACAATGCCACCCCTCATCGAAGTATTGGCATGGCTCCCGACCGAGTGACGTGGAAGAACGAAGCCAAGGTGTGGCAACGATTGTATGGCAAACGATTGAACGCGCCCCAGACACGGGCTCGGTTGAAAGTGGGAGACCGGGTGCGTTTGAACAAGATTCATCGCCCCTTTGGGAAAGGGTATGTGCCGGGATGGACCGAAGAGGTGTCTGTTGTCCATCGCGTCATCGAGGGGAGTGTGCCCACCTATAAGATTCGCGAGTGGGACGACACGCCGGTGAAAGGTACGTTTTACCACGAAGATTTGCAACAAGTGCACGCGTCCGACGACGCCCTCTTTCGCATTGAAAAGGTACTTAAGCGACAAAAAGGACGATGGTTGGTAAAGTGGAAAGGGTGGCCCGACAAGTACAATAGTTGGATTGCCAGTGCCGACGTGAGTGCGCTTTGAAGACGATGTCGTTTCACGTGACGTTACCCAGTCATTCCAATCGTGCCGAATTTCCCAACAATCGAGCCAATTGGTTCAAGATACGTTTACCGAAACCCCTCCAACTGGGCGGAGGTCAATGGCAAGTGGGATTGAGTTCCATGTCCTTGCCAGACGCCGGGGTGGACATTTTTCAACTCGTTCCTCCAGGACATGCCGTGTTTGGGAATTCGTGTTACTGAAAGACGTCGTCGACCGCGAAAGGTATCTCGTTCAACATGAAGATGGAAGACTTGAAGGACGACCCGTCGATCGTCGATGGGGTGACGTTCATGAAAGCCTACTTGCGATGGTTGGATCAGAAAATGACGCGATCGTTTTACGCGTTTTACGGGTCCAAAGACGAGGACGGTGGAAAACACACGTGCGTGTCGTTTAAATGGCAGGGGGAGACTCTGCAATTGGACAACACCAATGTGAGCCGAAAGAAAATCAGGGGTGTCGTCATGCCCCATTTTGCCGTGATTGCCGTGTTGGCCAAAAAAATGGGATGGTTCAAGGAAACCCAGACGGGTGTGTGGGAACTCGGTCCCAACTTGAAAATGAGTTACATCGATGGCAAAGTCCCCGGCAAAAGCGAGACCGACTTCGAAGATGACAAAGGAAACCTCGTGCCCGGGTACTGGCAAGTCACGAAAGATAACGACAAGATCAAATGGATCTGGTTGAGCATGCGAGTCAATTGGGAATTCATCAATTTGAATGTGGCCTTCCGCACCATCGTGAAGGAACCCACGAGATCCCTTCACGTGTATTCCGACGTGGGGGGTAGTTCCATCGTGGGCAATCGCGTCACCGATTTACTCCGAGAAATCAAGTTCAAGCGCGAAGGTCGAGGGGTGGTGTACTTCGAACCCGTTCACATTCAATATTTACCCGTGCGTTACGAAGTGATCGAATTCGTCGAAGTGCAAGTGGCCGAAACGACGGGGGCCGGCGGAGACTTGGTGAAATTTGCGGAAGGCGATGCCATTTTGACCCTTCACTTCAAAAAAGTGTGACCTCGTGCGAGTATAAAACAAGATAGAGAACAATCATCATCACGAACACAAGATGTCCAAGACCAGAGTGCGAAGACAGACGAAGAGACGAAGACAGACCACCAGACGGTCATCCAAGCGAGGACAGAGACAACGAGGTGGTGGTTTTGCCCCCTGCGAAGTGGCGAAAATGGCTGAAAAATCACCAAAAAATTGATTCCTTCCACCAAACATGTGTTCGATCGGTATTGGAACGGTGCTCTGGTGAAAAACGCGTTCGTGGGTCCCACGGGTATCACCAGCAAGAAATTTTGGACGCGTCCGAAAAAAGGCACCGTCATGCGATTGGTGAAAAATCCGAAAACCGGCAAATACGAAAATGTGTATGACGAACCTTGAGAGTATAAAAAGAGAGAACACTCCTACATCATCATCACGAACCCAAGATGCCCAAGACCAGAGTGTGTCGTCGAACGAAACGAAGACAGACAGCCCGACGGGCACCGAGACGGTCCTCCCGATGTCAACGCGGGGGTTTATTCCCCCTCGCCGCTCTCCTGCCAGCCTTGATCGCCGGAGGGAAAGCCTTGGCCTTGGGGGCCGCCGGGGGTGCGGCCAGTTACGGGGCCAAGAAAGGGTTGGAAGCGGCGTTTGGGAGAAGAGGAAGGCGGTGAGGACGGTATAAAAGAGTCCGAGTTCCCTGGGACAAAAACCAAAACAAGAACCATGCGGGGTGGAAGTTTGACACGGTTTCGTACCGACGAATCGTACGGCGGTCAAGACGGGTCCGGTTTATTGAAAGACATCGTACGGGGTGGCTTCCAAGGACTTATAAAAAGTCGCAACCCTTTGAAAGTACCCGCAAACACGTTAAAGGGTCTGTCGTCAGGATTGCAACGAGGTGTCAAACGAAAAGCCGAAGAAGCACTGAAAAAGGAACTGAGTAAACGAGCCAAACACGTGTTGAAACGAAAGGACGTCGATCAAGCCGTGAAAGTGGCTGCTGCGTTGTTTCCCAAACAAGTCAAACGAGCTCGCGACATCTTTGGTGTGTGAAAATGCAACCGATTCCTTCCAGGGTACGACGCGTTCGAAGTGAACGAGGGCTGTCTCAACGGGGTGGTTTGGCCCCCTTGTGGAAAATGTTGAAAATGCCTCGACAGCGTGGGGGCTGGATCAGTCCAGACGTCCCTCGCCCTCCGGGGTACGATCTCGCCAGTAGACTCGCACGGTATAAAACCAGGACCCGACGTCGAAGCGGGACTAGTCGAAAAAAGCCGACCAGAAGAAGACGACGCTGAAAGAAACATGGCCGAAATGAGGACGCACAACATGTCGGAGGGCACGACCAATGCCGCTCTCAATCTGTTCAAGGTGCCCAAAACGGACATCAGTACGGTGGCCTATCGCATGGTGACCATCCAACCGACGACGACGGGCATCAA
>Ga0126336_10002026_pt1 | contig 11249 bp, 12 predicted proteins | sample SidCmetagenome_FD_92530 | JGI IMG/M metagenome (GOLD analysis project Ga0126336, IMG submission 92530) | Coral microbial communities from El Islote,Puerto Morelos, Mexico - Siderastrea C C metagenome | ecosystem: Host-associated > Invertebrates > Cnidaria > Coral | place: El Islote,Puerto...
GTCGGTACAATTGTGTCTCCCTCCCTCTCCCACTGGGCAATGATGGAAAAATGTTTCAACCAAATTGATGAAGACAAGCGCTCACAACACTATGCAACATTGAATAGGGGAAGGAGGGGAGGGTGTTTCAACGACTTGTGTCACTGGTTGTAGATTTTGAACCAGCTTCTGTTGTAAATTGTACAATATTTTGATTTCACGCAAGCGCGGATTTTGCGGATTCATTTCCAACTTTTTTCTCGCTTCTTTTGCTTTCCTTTTTCTCTCCCTTTCTTTTGTCTTTAACTTCTACACTTTGTCCCCTTTCTATTTACTGGAAAAGTTTTGGCCTCAGTCCTTCAAAAAACCTGGAAATTGAACATTGATCAACTAGGTGACTTGGTCTATTTTACCACCAACTTTGCACCCAAAATTGGACACGTTTTTTCTGGTATAGCTCTGCCAGAATTTGGTCGATATTCAAAATGGACACACCTATTGATGGGTCTGTCCTTGCTGTATTGGCTGCTTATCAAAACAATTTGGTGACGTCAAAAATGATGACGTCACAAGTGGTTCAATGGTTCCCGACGTTAACGTCGGGAAAATAGTAGTCTTGACGGGAAAGAGTTTTAATGCTACTGGTTTTGTAACTTTCTTAACTAATTTACCATCGATAGTAAGCTATGTTCTTAAAATAAGCTTACTACACTAGTCACGATAATTCACTTGATTTACAACTGCGCATGGCCACTGTGCCATAAAATGATTCCACTTTGTATTGTGTATGACATCACTTGTCGTAGAAGTGGATTCCACAGCTGTGTTTGGGCCCTCTATCCCAATGTTTCCACTGCTTTCACAGGTGTCACAGTATTTGCAATTTTTGCAGCTTTTGTAAAAATCGTAGCTCTCGTTGGGGCCCTCTTAACCTCCTCTTCGACAGCTTTTGACTGACTCGACGAATTTTCCAATTTTTCACAGATTTTACAATATTCGCAATTTTCGCAGTTTTCTCAAAAATCGCAGCTCTCGTCGGGGCCCTCTGCACTCCTTCTCCTACAGGTTTTCACTGACTCGACGAATTTTCCAATTTTTCGCAGATCTTACAATATTCGCAATTTTCGCAGTTTTCTCAAAAATCGCAATTCTCGTCGGGGCCTTCTCAACGCCTTTTTGTGCAGGATTTTTACTGACCCGTCGAATTTTCCAATTTTTCGCAGATTTTGCAATTTTCGCAGCTGCGTGCAAACCTGGACATATTTCGTCGGTTCTCCGAGAAGGCCCGGGAACGATGAATTTCGGGGGCGGTCGAACTCGGTCGACTTGTGAACTCGCTCGGCGTCCAAGTTTACAGGGACTTTAAGCAACCACGACGGCAATGCCAAGGAAAAACCCTTTATTTCCCAAGTTTTCACTGACTCGACGAATTTTCCAATTTTTGCAAAGTTTGCAATTTTCGCAGCTGCGTGCAAACCTGGACAGATTTCGTCGGTTCTCCGAGTAGGCCTGGGAACAACAAATTTCGGCGGCGGTCGACTGACTCTACTGGAATCAGTGGACTTGTGAACTCCCTCGGCGTCCAAGTTTACAGGGACTTAAAGCAACCACGACGGCAATGCAAAGGAAAGTTCATTTAATTTGTGTCTTTCGGTTCAAGGCTAAGTAAACGCAGCACTGCAACGCAAATAAAAGCCTGCCAAACTTCATATCACGAAATAGGGCATTCGAAGCAAAATTAAATATTTCTTAGTTGGCCGAGATCGAATGCAAACTCTTCACAGCCCGGGAAAGGTTCTCCCATTTATACAGTATTGGGGTATGTGCCGCTGTCTGTGGTACAGGTAAGGGTCTTAGAGTCCCGGCGGCACACCTCCGCCGAAACACTCACAGAGTACCATCCGGGGGCTTCACAGAGGTGGACATCAGCGACGTTGTTTTAGGCTCTATAACATTGGCTAAAAACACAAATCTTGTGGAATACAACGGGTTGGGCGTTAAATTTGGCGAGTTACATTTAGTAACCGATCAAGATTCAACATGAGAAACATCTGTTTCACTTGCAATTTCATCTCTCTCATACAAACAGTCATGGAAGTTTTGGTTTTTGTTCTCCCTAAGGCCATTTCTCGTTTTTTTTACTTGTCTTAATTTGTTTAGAGATATAGACGTCTCAGTTTCATTTTTTGTTTTTTGTTGATTATGAAAGAAGAACATGTTTGGTGTATAAACTAACCATTGTTACTTATGCCATCCCACCAAATAGATATTACACCCACATATTAATTCCATTGTTTTTTTTGTTTTTTCTTCTCGTGTATATCCGTAGTGTTTGGAACAATTGAAAAAATATATCTCTATCTTTGTTTCCAATTTACGAACCTTGCTGTTGCCGTGCAAAAATGACTTGACCAAGATTTTTCAAAGGACTTCACGCTTCATGTGTAAGAAGCATTATCTATCTAATAAAAAGCCTTGAATTTTAAGAGAAGGAAAGGGTATCAATATGGGGAGAGTGTGTTTCCTAAACGTACACTTTTACATGCCACGAGAGAGAATAATCCATCCATACTGATGCTCTCATGCATGTCCTTATTACTAGTGCATGTATTTTGATGGCATATTAGCCGTCAGGTTATCGAACTCTTAACTTCAAAAAAAGTGTAAAAAAATAAACTTGCAACTCCAACTGTAAACTCCCAACTACGACGGCGCAACTCCTAACAGCAACATTCAACTGCAACTTGCAGATGCAGGTGCAACTGCAACTAGCAACTCGCAACTGCAACTCGTAACTTTACAACTCGCAGATTACCCAGTCCCAAAAACTTTCATAAAAACTTTGAAAAAGAATTTTCGACCAAAAACCGATGGCTTTCATCAGTTTAAGTAAATGTTTTCATAGCATGCGTCAATTTGGCGTTAATATTTTCAGTTTTCAATTCACTCCAAAATGTCTAACAATCACGATTAGTGCTTTTCAGACGTTTCTAACGTGCCATTCAATCAGAACTGAGAAGTGTCCCTGAAAACAATACAAAGTGGATTTTTTTACAAGGAAAACAAATCCGAAAACAGTTAATAGTTTCACCAATAAGAAATCAAAGAATTATATTTCAGGCTCGTAGCAGGGAGAGGGGCCTGAACCTGAATTAAATTTTTATGAAATGTTAAATCTCATACTGTCGATCACATTTGACTCTTTAAAAGATTCAATGCACTATGGTTTTTATTTTCAGTTAGAAATTGAGTCAATTGCTTGGAAAATTTACTTAAAATGATGTCCTAGACCATGCGACATATCCTTGTAAAGAGACGTAGACTACATCTAGCTGCGACCCCAGACAGGCTCACGTCTTGGGTCAGGGCAGTTCGAGACAGTGAAGATATACAGCGCACAAGAAACAAAAAGCCTGAGTGCGGTCTTTTAATACCAACTGCGCTATGTGCTGTTAATCCGTACTTAGCGAGATAATTGAAAAAAAGTATGGCAGTGTATGGGCTCAGGGCGGCGGGAAACTAAGCAGCACATACACAAAAGTACGCACAGGCAATCACAGCAGATTCCTGTTCTCCACGACGATTGTTTACCGTTTATCTCTTATCTAAAAATTGTGACAAAAAAGCATTTCTTGCATTTCTAGCAAGTGAAGACGGGAAGCGGCACATATGAGAAGTATCTTCCTGCTGACACAGGAATGCGCCAAGTCCCACTTCATTCTTGTGGCATGCTAATAATGAGTAGCACTAGGTGAAAACTACCTTTTCCTAGCCGAAGAAAGTCATTTTGGGACCTACTAGAGTGGAGTATTGAAGTGGTAGCTTACGCTGGTTACCGTGGTGATGTATCGCTGCGCCTAGTCAACACAGCCTTCACTCTACTAAGCAAACTAAAACTGTTAATTTTGAAATAAGCCTGGATACAAGAGTATTCTCAACCTTGCAGTATGAGTGTTACTTATGGTTTCGCTTGACTTTGATTTACACTTCCAGATGATGACGAATGCTCCAGAAACAAAGGGGTTTGCGAGCAACATCGGTGTATTAATTCTCCAGGATCTTTTTATTGTTCATGCAGACGAGGTTTTCGTATCGTGAATGGAAAGTGTGAAGGTATTGTTTATAACCATTAAAACTTATTTAAAAGAGACCAAGTAATGCTTGTTTTAAGCGTTTTTTTATGCGCTTCTAAGATCTGGCTTTTATGTATTAATAGGAGGCTTGAAGTGGGTGTGTAAAACATCCAGAGTCAAATTTGAATGTTTCCATTGCCTAATGAAATAAGCGTTTTTCAACTTAAAATGTACAAAACAACAAAACATACGCAATATTTGGCGTAAGGGATAGCTGAAAAGATCACTTTTTAAAGCGCGCCTGATCCCAAAATATTTTTTCCGCTAGTACAAAATTTTGCACCTATTCCAAAAGCATTTAGCCTTTATTTGCAGTGTTTGACTTTTTTTATGAGCATCAAAACTCGCGAAAAACTAAGCATCACTTGTTACACGACTGAGTCAGAAAGGGGCGTGGATCTGTTCCTGATGTGACGTTCACAAACTGCTCTGCACTCATGTTTACAAAGACTTACCGCGATGTGAATCAGTTTGTGACGCCACATCAGGAACATCAGGAAAGGACCCTCGCCCCTCACTAGCCCGGCAGTGTCACAGATGATCTCTAGATTTCCCGAGTTTTACAGCCTATTGTCACGGACTATTTTTGTGTGTAGTGTGATGCATGTGTCACACGGAATTGTTTTTGTTAGTACAGTGACATTTTTTGGCATATGATCTAAACACGTGGACGGGTCACGTTGACGGAACACGTGATCGCTTGAACATTAATGAATTTGAACTTGATGAATTTTTCCTTCACTGTTTTTTGGACGAAATGTGTTTAGAGACGGTTTTGAAACCCGTTTGTTGCTGGATATCTGTATTCGATTGAAACATTAAAGTAGAGAGATAAAAGTAAGACAAGTGGTCCTTTGGAGCCTGACTAAAAAAAGAAGATTCGCGAAGCACACAGAGAACATGCCAAGAACGTGCTTGTACTCGTGGACGAAGCTTTAAGCGAATTTGATGGTTCAGTTGTCGCAAAGAACAAGGTTACACCGATTATCGTTACGCTCAACGATAAATTAGCGACCTTAAAATCACTGGATGAGTCAATTCTGGTGGCAGTAGAGGAGCCGAACATCGTAAATGAAGTAGAAAAATCGGACGAAATTCGCCCCCAAATCCACACCGCTCTGGTAAAATTACAACGATGCCAAACCGGCGAAAACGAATGTAACGACCCGCTCCAGAGTAATCCAGGTGTTTCAACTCAACCTGTTTCTGCTAAGTTACCGAAATTGCAAATCCAAGTGAGGGGACTCCAGGCCCTTGGAATCGAATTAGATCAATATGGTGCCTTACCGATACCGATTTTCAAGTAAAAATTACCGGATGAGTTACGATTGATACTATAAGTCGGGAACACAAGGATGACTGGAAGCTCGACTCTGTACTTCAGGGGACTAAATCCGAAGTGGAAGCCCGTGAGCGCTGTAACATTCGCCTATCTACTGAAAGAACGTGCCCAACGGGGAGTGCATTATTGAGCGGAAACCGAGGGGAGTTTAACTGTTTGTTTTGCAAGGGAGCCCACCGAGCGTCTGATTGCCGTGTTGTGACAAATGTTGACCAATTGCAAAGGAAGGATATTCTGAAGAAGCAAGGGAGATGTTTCATTTGTTTGCGCCGCGGAGGACACGTGGCCCGCAATTGTGACTCAAAAATTCAGTGTTTTGGATGCCAGAGCCGTCATCATTTGGCTGTTTGTGATGGTAAGAAATCACGTGTCAATGGCAATTTTGCAATGGAGGGTGCATGTCATGTGCCTGAAATTTCCACACCTGCAATGCATGTCAGCTCAGGAATTCATGCGTTTCTTCAAACCGCGCAGGGCAAGGAATGGGATCCACCCACAGTTTAAAGGTTCGTGCTATTTTTGACATTGGGGCTCAGAGGTCGTATGTTTCCCAGAGAGTTGTGAATTCATTGAAACTGGAGACTATCAAGATAGAGACCTTAAGGATTGCAACATTTGGTAACCAGAACCAGCAGTTACAAGTAGTTAATCTCATTGAACTAGCCTTAACTAAGCCAGAGACAGGCTTTGAAATGACTTTGTATACTTTCTTAGTTCCTCGTATTTGTAGTGACTTACAAGGCCAAGACCTTCACTGGGTAAAGGAGACCTAGCCATGCTTGTGGGACATTGATTTCGCTGACACTTGCTCTGAAGGTGGTCCAATGCAGATTGATTTGTTGATTGGTTCAGACTACATCTGGAATTTCTTCGATGGCAAGGCAATACGGGGGAAAGAGTCAGGTCAAGGTGGTCCCGTCGCTGTCTCAACAAAAGTGGGATTGGTGTTTTCCGGCCTGGTTGAAAACCTTCCCCAGGAGAGGCTGTCAAGCATACAGTTTTCGTCGACTCATGTATTGAGAATAGATTCGAGAGAAACCGAAGATACCCTGCGGACGGATCTGCAGCGGCCATGAGACTTGGATTCTGTTGGCATACTAGACCGAGATACAGTCCATGAAGCTGTCAAGAAAAATTTAAGTTTTGAAAACGGCAAGTATTCAGTGCACTTACCGTAGAAGGAGCACCACAAGTTGCTTCCCGATAACTTTGAGAACAGTGTAGCGCGATTGAGCTCACAATTGAAATGCCTTAGGAGAGAACCAGACATCTTAAGATAATACGATTCCATTATTCAGGAACATTTTCAGAGTGGGATAATTGAGAAAGTGGACCGTACGAAATGTTCAGATGTTGGAAAGGTGCATTATTTAACTCACCATGGGGTGGTGCACAGGGATGCCCTGACAACCAAGTGACGTGTTGTGTTTGATGCCTCGTCAAAGGTCACTATTGATAGCCCAAGTCTAAATGACTGTCTATATTCAGGGCCAGCCTTAACCCCTACGATTTTCAAGACACTCCTGCGGTTCAGGGAAAAAAGGATTGCACTTGTAGCGGACGTTGAGAAAGCCTTTTCAACATCAGAGTTAGTGATCAAGATCGTGACGTCCTTCTATTTCTTTGGGTTGACAGTTTAGAACGAGATGATCCAGGATTGGTGCTGTACAGGTTTTGCCGTGTTGTATTCGGTGTCAATGTCAGCCCTTTCCTTCTAAATGCTACGCTGAAGCACCACATCAGTTAGTACCAGGCAGATCTAGTAAGAGTTTGTTGAGAACTTGTTGAGAACTAGTATCCGCAGAGAAAAATCTTGAGAAATGTCTATCGCTTTACTAGAAATCAAAGAAGTATCTATTAGAAGGTGGATTTAACCTGAGAAAGTGGATCTCTAATTTACCTCAGCAGCTTGAGAGCAGACCAGAATTGACGAGAAGTGCCCTGTAATGGAAGACACAGAGTCTTATGCAAAAACCACCCTGGGACACTTGGAGAAACCTGAAGTCCAGGGACTTAGTTGGGACTGTGTTTCCGATGAGTTCATTTCTAAATTTGAAGGACTGCTGAAGCTCGCAGAGGATTTGAAGCCAACCAGGAGAAATTTGTTGAGGATCACTTCAAGCTTCTTTGATCTCCTTGGAGTACTTAGTCCAGTTCTGGTACAGATGAAGGTTTTGTTTCAAATGCTTTGCCAGGAGAGGTTTGACTGGGATGCACCACTCCCAGAGGCAGCCTGGAGAGAGTGGATGAGGTGGCTTCAGGACCTGCAAGAGATGCAGCGAGTACTAGTGCCGCGGTGTGTCTATGCTGGCTTGGAGGACGAGATTGTCTCCTGTACCATTCATGGTTTCGGGGACGCTTCAGAGAAGGCCTATTGTGCGGTAGTGTACTTGTTTCTTGACGCAAGCAGTGGACATCACCGGTTTTGCTCTCATCCAAAACCAGAGTGGCACCTCTATCAAGGCAATCTATCCCTAGACTTGAGTTGCTGTCGGAGTGATCCTAGCAAGACTAGTGTCTTCAGTGAAAGAAATATTGGAGTCAAGGATTCAAATTAACGAGACGCACTTGTGGCTGGACAGCAAGACGGCAATCTTCTGGATAAAGGGGTCCAAGGAATGAAAGCAGTTTGTCCAGAATCATGTAAATGAAATTCGGTCTGTAACTGAAGAATCAATGGGGAACCATTGCCCAGGACTTGAGAACCCAGCAGACATGGGATCCCGTGGAGAAGTCGCCTCTTGAAGAGTAACCAGTTATTCTGTGAGAAATATGTAGTTTAAGACAAAGATGCTAAAGGAGGGAGAGAACTGTCTGTGAAGGTTACTTAACAGTAGAAGAAGTTGCGAATGCCGAAACACAATGGTTGAGAAGATTCCAGAAGAATATGAATTCACAAGCGAATTACAATCAATTGGAACGCGAGTTTGGTGTTTACGAAGATGACAGTGGGGTGTTGAGGTGTAAAGGAGGAATCTCCAATGCTGATTTACCACTCGAGACTAAATTTCCAGCATTCCTACCGAGAGACCACCATATTTCAACCTTGCTGGTGAGGCAAGGCCATGAGAGAGTGCACCACAACAAGGTGGAACCTACCTTAGCCCAGCTGAGAACAAGTTATTGGAACATAAGAGGGAGGCAATTTCAGTGAAGAAGATTCTCGCTAGCTGCACGGTGCGTTGCAGATATGAAGGGCATGACTACACAGTACCCCCTCAAGGTGATCTCCTAGAATTTAGATTGAGTCAGAAACCTGCATTTACTTATTTTGGAGTGGATTATGCAGGACCGCTGTACATTAAGGAATCGAATCATTCGGAGTTGCAGAAAGTGTATGTCCTCCTGTTTACGTGCTGCTCAACCAGAGCTGTTCTTTTGGAACCTGCTACAGCTGACGTGTTTATCCGTTGTCTGCGAAGACTCACAGTTAGAAGGGGCGTACCAGAAACCATTGTTTCAGACAATGCGAAAACATTCAAGTCTGTAGCAGAGGTTTTGAGCAAGGTGTTTTCGTATCCCAGCGTTAAGAGATTCCTTGCTGGTAGAAGGATTGCTTGCCGATTTAATGTGGACAGAGCATCCTAGTGGGGTGGCTTTTTCGAAAGAATGATCCAGAAATTGAAGAGGTGCTTGCAAAAGACCTTGAAGAATGAAAGGCTTAACTATGACGAGCTGCATACTGTTCTGGTTGAAGTGGAAGGAACACTGAACGCTAGGCCTTTGACATATGTGTCCCTGGATGACCCTGAAGAGCCTTTGACGCCAAGCCACTTGATGTATGGAAGACGAATCCTGTCCTTACCTAATGTTAGAGCATGCAGTCAGGATTCCATAAACCAAGCAGTATCATCTGAAGATCTTCCAAGAAGAAGGAGGTACTTGGGGTGCTACTAGAGCACTTCTGGAAATGATGGAGTAGAGAGTATGTAACAGAATTGAGGAACTTTCATCGTCAGCAGACTTGAAAGCAGGATGGCCATATCAGTCGGAGATGTGTTTACTGTGTTTGAAGACTACTTTCCCCCAAGTCAGTGGAGACTTGGAATAGTAGAGCAGTTGATTCCCGGAGCAGACAATTGTGTGAGAGCGGCAGTAATCAAGGTTATTACCAAGAGCAAGGTCTATGACTGTCAAGAGACCAGTGCAAAGGCTGTTTCCTCTGGAGGTCGTGACCAATGATGAGCAATTGCAGGATGAAGGCAGGAGGCCCAGACGAGCGGCTGCTGTCAATGGGGACTATATTCGGAGATTAGTTGACCAGTGACTTAACTGGTCAAGGAGGGAGTGTCAGCATCTTGTCACGGGAAAGACAGAAGTAGTAAAATTAATTTCTTGAAGAAAGAAATGCTAGTGAGCGTGGCGTAGTGGTGTTCGTGCCGGCGTATTGAGCCGGCGAGCCGGGCTCGATACTCAGAGGGGACATAAATGTTTGTCTCTTTTTTTTAATTTAACGACTTGAATGACAATATTTTCACAAATTAATAAGTACTAGCAAAAATAATGTGGAGCTCCGCTTTTAGGCTCGGTTAAATCTCTCTATTAACGTTTAATGCGAGCAGTGCAAGCTCCCCTGGCCGCTTACGAGGATCATTCCCGTAAGCGGCCAGTTCCAGTTACGGACACTTTTTCTGTTTCCCGAGGGTGTCCGCTTAAGGGAGCTTCGACTGTATTACAAAGTTCCCATAAGAGCTATAAAACGTAGGTGGCAGAAATCGTTACTAAAGTCTCGAGTGCGGGAACACAGTTTACGTCCAGTTTTTCCTTGTTTTCTACATGTGTTATTTTAATTTTTTATTTATTATTTGAACTGTTATTAAAAGTGTTATTACAAGGACTTCGCACAGAAAATTCTGGTTTTAGTATTTATTGGAGGCAAATCATCTTTTGTGTGTTTCGTTTTACTTTCATGGTAAGGCAACATCTATTTACTAGAGGGCTTTGGCACCACGTTGACGGAAAACGCAAATTAACCACGTTCACATGATTTGGGTAAAAAATAATTAAAAGTGTTGGTTTCAATGTCTTTGCTTGTCAGATATTGATGAATGCGCTAATAGCAATGGTTTCTGCGACATAAATAATGGTGCCTGCCAAAATCTGATAGGAGGTCATCGTTGTATATGCAAAGATGGTTTCGTTTTGGACGGAAACAAAAGAACGTGTTCGGGTAGGTATACATCCACATGATAGTACCACGGATAGGAGCATACACAATAATAAAGTAAGAAACAAACCCATTTATCGTCGTAATTGAGCACAGCTGAGAAGCTGCCGACAGGCTGCGTCGGCATTTTCTCGATGTCATTTCTAAATGTACGGTGGTCGTTCTTCACCGGCGGAAGGTTAATATAAAGAAAACAACTGTCACAGAGCATAAGCCCTGTTTTATGGTTTGCTTAATGATAACAATAATCTAATAATGTTAACTAATATTGTGCTATTTTGATCACGCGATAATCAATTGCAGAATTGCGTGTTACATATTAACGTCCCGATGGATCTTGGTCCTCTTAAGCCTTTTACATTAAAAATAGTCATAATGAAGGTCTCACACTGTGATCACATGCCCTAGTACTTCAGGAGGCTCGCAACAGTTTTTTTGGCCTTGGAGTGTATGTTTTGAAGTCAAAATTTCGCATAGAAGATAAACTTCGATTTCCTTGATACTGTACCACCTTTTCAACATATGATCAAAGTTTATTTTCTCGCTGGTTTCCTAGCAGCAGCTGTCACCATAGCAACAGTAATGGACAACACCTCATTTTAAATAATGTCGAATATCTCGAAAACTA
>Ga0126336_10002027_pt1 | contig 11245 bp, 10 predicted proteins | sample SidCmetagenome_FD_92530 | JGI IMG/M metagenome (GOLD analysis project Ga0126336, IMG submission 92530) | Coral microbial communities from El Islote,Puerto Morelos, Mexico - Siderastrea C C metagenome | ecosystem: Host-associated > Invertebrates > Cnidaria > Coral | place: El Islote,Puerto...
AATTCTATCAGTAAGATTAGGCACACTAACACTAGAGTTCCTTTTCGTTTGTTATCTTTTCTGGGTTTGAAAACGCCCATTTGCAATTTTTTTCAGATAGTGTTTTATCTTATGAATTTTTTTCTGTCCTTTATGGTTTGAGAAGCATTTGAGACAACAGGTGCAGTTGTCCTGCAAAAAGGTGAACTTTGAACCATTTGAAATGCTTGTTATTGGGGAGCCATTAACCATTGACCTCCTACATGAAAGTTCAACGATTAAAGTGTTACAAAATGTCACTTAAAGAAAAACGAAAAAAGTACCACAGGACAGTACTGTTTATTCGCTTTCATTTAAGTGGTCACACTTAAGGATTTCGTTCACAGACTGAAAAGTTTGAATCATATATCTTGTACAGCATAATAAACAGTACCACAGGAAAGTACCGCTCAGTAGGCTTCATTTGAATGGTCACTCTTCAGGATTTCATCCAGACTTAAAAGTTAGAACCACCTTGTACAGCATAATAAACAGTACCACTGGAAAGCACTGTTCAGTAGTTTTCATTTGAATGGCCATTCTTCAGGATTTTATCCACAGACTCAAAAGTTAGAATCACCTTGTGCAGCATAATAAACAGTACCACTGGAAAGTACTGTTCAGTAGTTTTCATTTGAATGGTCATACTTCAGGATTTTATCCACAGTCTCGAAAGCTAGAACCACCTTGTATAGCGGAATAAACAGTACGACTTTAGTTTACTCGAGTTTTGACTCTGTAGAGGAGGCAAAGGGTTAACGCATTAAAACGTATTCGGTTTATTGTGGGTCTGTTCTTGTAGCTAGCTGCAACGCACAAAAGGTCAGATTTGTTATCAAGGTATGTTCTATCGGAAAGTCCAATTTTTAGTTTTACTTTTTTTTACTTGCAATTTATTTATTATTAGAGTTCACATTTGTTCTCTTTTTCATGATCGGAAATGGTTTCAATTTTGTCTGGCCTTTTCCAGGAGCTGTCTTGCAGTAGAAAGAGGGGGTGATAACAACAGACCCACAATAACGTTGGCACCATTGATGATATCGAATTGTAGATTAAGTGAAAGAAGTGGACTTTTTGCAACTTGCACAAAAAGAGCTCCATTAATATTTCTGCGATATATATGGACCTCATTCTTGGTGGTTAATTTATTTGGTCCGGTTTCTCCAGCTCTCAGATTGAATTTGGGATTGTTATTCCCGTGGATTTTCAAGACGATTTGCACGTCTCCGGCATCTGCGCAAAATGTGACTCGCGTGACCGGTGTTATATCGAATTTGCGAAGTATTATGTGGGACTTAAATCGCTCGTTTAAAGTAGCTAGATCCAGTTTTAAGTTGAATTAAAATAAAATTGCTCGGATAAACTAATATTGCATTTTATGTCTGGTATTTGACGTTATTTTCCCTCTTCAACCACTTTTTCACTATGTTTTCAACTAAAGACAAGGCTTGAAAGTATTTGATGAATTAAAAATCCTTGTAAATCCTTGTGTCCTTCCACAAGCTTCACAATGCATTAAATCCATTAAAGTGTTAAAAAGCAAGGAATTTGTGAACATATTCCACAATTCGTCAATTCTGCCAGTCTAGAGGCAGGTCAGCTAGGATATTAATAATCAGAAAACAACTGTCCCTTCAAAGAGCTCCCCAACGTCCAATTCAAACCAACAATGCGAATGTTGAAAGGATAGTTGTTTCGTGATTATCAAATTGCTAGCTTTGATGAGAATGAGAGTGCACTGAATTATTCGTTTTTGTAGGAGATAAAAGAGAAAACTGTAGCTTAAATTTCATTTTCTTAAGTTATATTGGTGTTCTGTTGCTATGATTGCCACCTATAGATTTTACAGATGCAAATTTTGTTCTGCAGGTTGGTGTCACACATGCTGGTATGTTATGAAATGCATTTTAACTCACGCTTGACCCAGGCCAAAGGAATGAAATTTATTTTGATTTGTCTAGCCACTGTAAATATCTGCAATCAGAAACACCCGTCCCCGTGGCAAATCAGTCTCAGGAATTAACGTTTGCATGACAAGTTCATTTTGTTTTGTGTTGGCAAAACACCTTTACTTCTTTGTTCAAAGTTATTCTATTCAAGCAGATGCCACTCCTTTATTTCAGGACATAGCAGCCCATTGTCTTTTGCTTGTCTGACTTCTGGAGCTCTTGGCTGAATCGAACCAACACTAAGTGTTAATGAAATTATGAATGTATGAAATTCATATATTTGAACTGCGGGGATCTTCTTTACATCTTCTTTTAATAACTGCGAGGATCTTCTTTACATTTATTACTAAGCGTTAATCCCTTACTTATTTTGCAGACCCTTAACTTTCAACTTAAACGTAAAAAAGGTATCACTGGTTTTGTTGACACGTTTTTTGCTTCAGAACAGTAGCAATAAAATAAATGAGCTTGCAAACTTTGTTGTCAGTTAAGCATGACAAAATCAGTAGAATCCATGAGTAATGCATATCTTTTACCACTAGTAACGTTGCCTCATCATGTTACGGTATAATAAACTGTAGACTAACGTAGTCATGCTGTTCTTTAGCTTTCTTTATACAGTTCCATACGTACTTCATGCTAATATTATCTTACACCTAGTAGAAGGGACGGGAAAGGAGGGTTAAGGGGGTTGGGGTGAGGCTGAACAGTACCCATGACAAAATTTGACGAAGTACGAAACGTCACCTGTTCTGCGCGCTTTGCATGCCTATGTTTTGTTGATGCCTTATTGGTTAGGTCAGTGTCCCACACTCACTTACCAAACTCCAGTTTTGATGCACACCTGCACTTTTAATTATCACATTTTACCTCTTCTTGGTGTGTTTCATGCAGATTCCTCAAGGACAGCTTGACTTGCTGCCAACCAATTTCTTTCTCAGCAATTTGGTATCTATGGTCGCTTTTCATGGAGACTCGGAAAGTAGAAATCTTGAATGTGATAACTGTGACAATGGGGATCCAGCCGCTCACAGATGCATCACGTGTTCTCATTTCCTTTGTGAATTTTGCACTCAAGCTCATCGACGAGGGCGTAGTACCCGCTTGCACACTCTGAAGTCTCTTGAAGAAGCGATAAAGATGGGATCTGTAGCCATGACAAAACCTTCAGTTTGTGGAGAACACGACGGAGAAGTGCGTAAACTGTTTTGTGAGACATGCGAAGAAGCTATCTGCAGAGATTGTACTATTTTGGAACATCGCGATCACAAGTGCAGTTTTGTCAAGAATGTTTTTTTGAAATCCAAGGATAACTTAGAGAAAATTCTCTCTGAGGCAAAAATAAAAGCATCTGAACTCAAGGAGACACTCGACGATGTTTTAGAGATGAATAGAAGTATGCACTCTTGTGCAGAGCAGACCGTCCAGGAGGTCATCGACTGTTTTAATAAACTGACAGCTTGTGTTGATGTTCGTCGTGAGAAACTGTTTTGTCGTGTCCAAGATCTCAAGAAGGCTAAACTTGAACGTCTGGTATTCAGAGTTCAGAGATGACAATTTATCAGTGGAATTGGAAGCTGAAATCGAAAACTTCTGTGTTGTTACTGATGAGGTGGCCGACGCTGGTATGTCAACAGTAACCATGGGAAATGGACAAGAGGGTGTAATGTACAATACACTGTGCGGGCAGCCGATTGAATTCACCGTGACCTCTAGGAAATGAGATGGAACAGTAGCTACAGAAGGAGGTGATGTGTTTGATGTGGAGATTGAACAGGAGGACTTGGGATCGATTGCGACCATGAGATTGCACCGCTGTGACGATGGTGCTTACAGCTTTACACATACTCCAGAGCAAGATGGTCGTTATACGTTGTTCGTCTCTTTGGATGATTCTCATGTTCAGGGAAGTCCTTTTACTTGAATTGCTGAGAAGTGGAATCTTCTGTCGTTTTCATCAGCTAAGAATACAAGTAACGGTTTCGTGCAGTTTTCTGAAAACAATACGTTTCCAGTTTGGTTCCCTTTCAAATTCGCTTTCAGCTAGCGGTTCAAGGTTTGGTATCAGTTCAAGCGCTCCTTTAATTGTTAGTACATCACTTGGTGTCAGCTCAAGTACTCGTTCGTTAAGCAGTTTCCAGTTTGGCGCCAGTTCAAGTGCTTCTTCAGTTGGCGGTACATCGCTTGGTGTCAGTTCAAGAGCTTCTTCAGCTGGTGGTACATCGCTTAGTACCAGTTCAAGAGCTTCTTCAGTTGGCGGTACATCCCTGGGTGTCAGTTCAAGGATTCGTTCGTTGAGCGGCTTCCAGTTTGGTATCAGTTCAAGTGCTCCTTCAGCTGGCGGTACATCGCTTGGTACCAGTTCAAGTGCTTCTGTAGTTGGCGGTACATCGCTTGATGTCAGTTTAAGTACTCGTTCGCTGAGCGGTTTCAAGTTTGGTACCAGTTCAAGTGCCCCTCCGCTTGGTGTCAATTCAAGTGCTTCTTCAGCTGGTAGTACATCCCTTAATGTCAGTTCAAGTGCTCCTTCAGTTGGTGGTACAGCGCTTGGTGTCAGTTCAAGTGATCCTTCAGCTGGTAGTGCATCAATTGGTGCCAGTTCAAGTGCTTCTTCAGCTGGTGGTACATCACCTGGTGTCAGTTCAAGTGCTCCATCAGCTGGTAATACATCACTTGGTACCAGTTCAAGTGCTCCTTCAGCTGATGGTACATCACTTAGTACTAGCTCAAGTGTTCATTCAGCTGGTGGTACATCGCTTGGTGTCAGTTCAAGTACTCGTTCATTCAGCGGTTTCCAGTTTATTTAGTACCAGTTCAAATGCTTCTTCAGCTGGTAGTACATCGCTTGGTGCCAGGTCAAGTGCTCCTTCAGCTAGTGGTACATCTCTTGGTGCCAGGTCAAGTGCTTCTTCCGTTGGCGACACATCACTCGGTACCAGTTCAAGTGCTTCTTCAGTTGGTAGCACATCACTTGGTGTCAGTTTGAGTTCTTCTTCAGTTGGTACCAGTTCAAGTGCTCCTTCAGCTGGCGGTACATCGCTTGGTGCCAGTTCAAGTACTCGTTCGTTTAGCGGTTTTCAGTTTGGTACCACTTCAAGTGATCCTTCAGCTGGCAGTACATCGCTTGGTGCCAGTTCAAGTGCCTCTGTTGTTGGCGGTGCATCGCTTGGCGCCAGTTCAAGTGCTTCTGTAGTTGGCGGTTTATCGTTTAGTGTCAGTTCAAGTACTCGTTCAGTTGGTGGTACATCCCTTGGTGTCAGCTCAAGTGCTCCTTCAGTTGCCGGTGTATCGCTTTCTGCTAGTTCAAGTGCTCCCTCAGTACATGTCCAATCGCTGACCACCACTTCAGATGCTCCTTCACTTGGAGATACATCGCTGAGTGCCAGTTCCAGTGCTCTTACAGATGGTGGTAAATCGGTTGGTGTTAGTTCAAATGCTCCTACGTTTGAGCGTACGTCAATTGGGTCCAGTGTTCGTTCAGTTAGTGGTACACTGCTTGGGGCCTGCTCAATTGCTCGATCCTTCAGTTGTTGGTACATCGCTAAGTGCCAGTTCCAGTGGTGCTCCTTGGGATGGTGGTACATTGCTTGATACTAACTCAAGTTCCTCTTCAGTTGCTGGTACATCGCTTGGTGCAAGGGCAAGTACTCCTGCAATTCAAACTCTCCTCCATTTAGCGGTTTCCAGATTGGTAACAGTTCAAGTGCTTCTTCGAGTGCTCCTTCATCTGGTGGTACATCGCTTGGTACCAGCTCATTAAGTGCTCCTTTATTTAGCAGTTTCCAGTTTGGTACCAGTTCTGCACCCTTTGGTTGGACACCTGATATGAATGATGACTGCACCCGGATGTCTCGGGATGTTTCTTCATTTTTCATTCACAGGGTTGTCATTTTCGAGTCCTTTGGACAGCACTATAAGTTCCATTGCTTTTCATTCTGGCAGGCATATGTGGAAAGCTCGAATGTATGGCAATATCGTAAAGGGTTTTAGTTTTGGTATCATCAACGTTAAACCTTCTAGGCCGGGACAATTAAACTTAGGGAACTGGTAGGTATGGAATTCAAAAAAGAAGCATCATCCACTGTCATCGACAGGCCTTCAGACAGCTACAGAAGGCACTCTTACTGACTGTGAAGTCAACGACGTCATTGAATTGTACTTGGACTGTGATAGTGGAACACTAAAGATGTACAATCTACGCACCAAAGAGTCAGACACCTGGAGCGGAGTTAAGGGAGAAGTGGCGCCAGTGTTTAGCATGTCCGACTATGGAGATAACGTTTCTTTGGTAATTAACTGAGAACTTTTAAACTCTTTATTAGAATTGTATTAAACGATTGCTTGGTGTTGGTGGGATCATAATTTTCCTAGCAAGAAAAACAGATTCTTTATTAATGAAGTCAATTGGGGGGGGGGGGTACAGTTAAATGGCCGTTTTGTGAGGGCTTAGTTATTTAAAAACAGCAACTGGATTTCACAACGTAGGAAACTGTAGAAATTCTGCGAGTAATAAAATTTTCCGGATCAATTTTTTTGGCGAATCATGAGCAAAGCGATTGACAAAAATAAAAAAAGCCACAAAAATTTAATGCAAAACGATAGGCAAACGATAACCACTGATTAATTGTCTTGACATTTGAACCAGTGATCCCAACTGGTTCTTAACAAAATCCATAGAGACAAGTTTCGAGAAAGATCTCTTGGGAAGGCCTAAATCGCCTATTAAGATATTCGAATTTAATTGCAGTGAAAACTATATCCTACACGCAGAAGTCTATTTCCTTTGCTCCTATTGCCTTTGCTTCCTTTTCCGCGTGAAGCAAAGGTAATAGGAGACATCTGCACGCAGGCTATGAAAACTAGTGATTTCTTTGGCGAAAAATCAATCAGAAATATGCATTGTATTCTATAATATAACCACCATTAGTTATAATACCAGGTATATGGCCATAATTATGATGTAACAGGGGCTCTTCTTGTAAGCCAAAAAGGGTTTGTTGAGAGCTCCTGCTCCTAATGATACCTGTAAACTGAAATACTGTAACCTATCTATAATATATTGGGACAAAAAAAAAACACCTCAGACTTCCGTGACAAGGGCACTGTTTAACCCTTTACTTAAGCCCCAATAGTGACAAGCATCTAATTTCTCCTCACAATAACATTAGTTGATCAGACATACAGGTCACGAGAATAATGAAAATGATCACCAAAGACAAAATGTCTTGATCTTTGTGCAAAATTCTCCCAACTAGTATCATAAGAAATATTTGGAGGACAGTGAGGAGAATATGCATGTTGATATTGGGGCTTAAAGGGTTATTTCCTATTGTTTTTGGAGGACAAATATGTCGTTTGGAGCGTAAAATAAGGCCAGCTATTGTAGCTTTTTCGGAGAGCTATCAGCAACTTGGAAATTGGCCGGATAGAATTCTTTTTCCTGAATTTTTCTTCGGCCATAATTGTCAGCCAGAGGCTCCGAACAGATCAACCTTTGTTACTCCTTACACAAGTATGCCTTTAAAAGCACTGAAATAGTCTAAGAAAGTAGAAAAAGAGATTTCAAGTAATTCGCTAAACTTTTATCGTTGGGTGCCCCTGACTAAGTGAAGTTTTAATGTACTTGGCCAAATCATTAAAGATAGAGGACATTTATTCATTCAGATATATCTGTGTTCCGTAACAAACGGGTTAAACATCAAGAAGATTCCGCATTTACAAGCACAAGCTAGCATGCACAGAGGTCTACAAGACTTCATCTGTTAGACAAAAGGGAAAAGACGAGTTTGGATCTTTGTACTTGCACTGAGCCTGATTTCTCCAAGAAATGTTAGCGCTCTTGTGTTTGCAGGTGTCCGACAAATACGTGCATCACTTGTGAAATGAAAACCAGCTGGATTTGTGTTCATTGTATTTCACAGAGCGGTTTTCAATTGAGTGTCGTAATCAAGGTAATTACTCTGACGAATCACAACAGACACTGAACCAATCAGAACTCGAAGCAAATACAAGAAACCGGCCCAAGCGCGGGAAAACGCGTGAAAGCGAGGTACAATGTTTTGATTTCAACCATAGCCTGTTCCAGGCTCCAAGATAGTCGGAAAAGCGGATCGAGAAAACAAACTGGCGCAGAAAAAGTGTGGGGGTGGGAGAGCCATTTTCCCCGTCGGTTTTCGCTCGCCCACTTTTTCGCTGGTCGCCCGCTTTTTCGCTCGTCTTCACTGTCCGAGGGCCTGGCACAGGCTAATTTCAACCATTGCTCCGAGTGTTGACTTTTTTTTTAGAAACGCTCGCCAGGTCCTAGTACACTGCAACACGTTAACCGAAGGCAGTACACAGGCTAGGACACGTTAGAGCTTCTCGCATTTTATTCTCTTTAACGTAGTCTTTAGTTCAGTCTTCGATTTTTTTGTCTTTTAGTAGTGATACATACAAGAGTAGTCAGCTAAAGTGAGCTTAAAGTGTTGTTGTCTTGTATTGTTTTTAGTGAATTAACAAACTTACACTTATGACTGTTCCGAAACAATTGACCCTGACCTTGAAGAAACATTCAAAATTAGTTTGAGAGTTAATTGCTCAAACAATTGTCGGGATAATATTAGCCTTTGTGCCATGCAAAGTCTAGGATTAATTGGCGACACAAGAATTTTGCCCTCTAGGGTTGTCAAGCTTCCATCCTATATTCTTTATTTCTGTTAAATGCCCTGCAACTTATAAGGCTTGGTATCCCCTAGCGACATAACGATCACAATCATAAGCAGAAACATAACGTCCGAGTGGGAACGCCCAAAAACATAATCATAAATGTACCAACGATCGACATAATCATAATCATACGAAAATGGTCGATCATTTTCTTATGATTATGATTATGATTATGTCACCCTTAAGATACCTGTTCCCACTAGATCGTAAGAAGCTAATGTTTATACAAGATTCATGGTTCTGATCGTTGTGTCGCTAGTGAGTACTAAGCAAGAGAGGATGAAGTAAGAGAGTGAGTCCCCGTGCTCCATGATAATTATTTGAAATTTATTATTAGTTCGCACCCATGCTGCGAAGGTTATTTTTATCTGCTGTTCCCATGTCAACAATCTAAAATTATATGACGTCATTCTAGCTGACCAATGAGGTGTTGTCCTTAAAATAACCACACAGTATGACACTGCACCAAAAATAGATTTCAACTAATTTTCATCGGAAGAGGACCATGTGAGGGGATTCGCTCTCTCCCTTCATCCTCTCTTGGTACTAAGCCTTAGAACCGGCTACGTTCACGCTCGTTCAGTTATACTTTAATACTGTGACGTTTTCAAGATGCAGAAAGAAGCTCAAACAACGATCATTGGACAAGAAGGAATCCTTTCAAGTCTCAAGAAGTGCTTTCTGGGAAGCAATTTAGTGGAAAAGTGGACGAAATAGCATCTAAGTGTAAAATTTAAAACATTTCCGGGCAAAAATACCCCCGGTATTTTTGCGAAGGTGATGTCTGGGGGGGAAAAGAAGATCTTATCAAGGGTCACTGGCATCCAAAAAGAAAAATGCGGGTAACCACGCATTTTCAGAGATAATTTAGCTACCATCATTCTAAAAAAGAGTTAAAATACAAAGAATGTATGGCAATTTCTTTCCAATTTTCTTTTTGGATTCTGATAGCCCTTGCTAAGATCTGCTTTTTCCACATAGGTCATAAACCGCGCAAAAATATTTTTGTATTAGTGGACAAATTCCTTAAGAAAACCGAATATCCCGAGGTGCTCAGAACGTATGCCCTCCCTCCCCAACATATGGGGAGGGAGGGCATATGCGAGTTTTCCAGAAATGGATGTCGATCCCTCTCTGGAAATGATCTGCCGTAACCATTTCCGGGAAAAAAGGTAAAAAAAAACAACCCCCCCCCCAAAAAAAAAAAAATACAAAAACGGCAAAAGAAGAAGAAATGTAAGAATAAAGTTGCGGTAACACCAGTGACAATTTGTGGTAATGAGAATTCGAACAACGTTTTCTAGCGACTTACTGAGCAAGGAAAGTCGAAGCTTTCTATTTATTTAGTCGCCAATAGCACAAAGGGTATCATATCCCCGATGATATCCATAACATACATAAGTTTACAGCAAGCCTTTCGCTCACAGCTTTTTTCCTCTTTGTACATAAATCTTTATACTAATCATCAATATTGGACCCTTTAGCTTCAAATGACTGTAAGGAAGCTTTTTTTTTACGCTCTCTCGCGAGTGGCCATTTTTTCGTCTGGGTAGTGGGGCGGGGCGGGGATCACAGGTAACCCGTAAACCTCACCTATATCTGACACTGATGGACCCGGGCGTGAGACGAACAGTAACCAGGTAATGAACTCAAAGAACGTTTGCGTGAGATAGTTTATGAATGCCAAGGTGCGATGGTGTTGAAGTTTACCTGTCGGCCTTTAATCGGGTGCTGGAAGGCCGGCGGTTGGTGTCATCGTGATGCATCGTTCTGTTTCCTTGGACAAAAAAATTTCTCCCGCAAAAGGTTTTGATTTAATTTCTTGTCACGGGACGATTTTTGCTGGGAAGACCTTTGAATCGCTACGTTGCACTGGGACTGGTTTTGGATAATTTTCGGTTGTTTTCGTTTCCTCTTTAACCAGGCTGGGTGTAAACGTAAAACTTGCTAATTTATAAACTTGCCCTGAACCTTACTGCTTTCGAACCTGTTTAAATTCATTCCTTTAACTTACATTATGCTTCCAGCAGAATCATAACTATCTCAAACATCAGGAACAAAAATGTAAATGTAAAAAAACAACAACAACAACAACAAAAAATAAACAAACAAACATAAACTACTATCTTTCAAAAGCGAAGTCTGGTAACCGTGCTTGTTTACCATTTACAACAATTTTCCGGAAATTCCGGTTGGAAAGTATATAGTATACGACTTTTCGGGTCGTTCCAGTGGAAAATTTCCGGGAACAACGGAACGTCTAAAAAGGTAGTCCTGTTTTTCCGTACGGAATGGTCCAAACGGAAGTTCGTGTACCATTTGTTCAAACCTAATCTTTGATACCAGTTTCAGGCTCTCGCGACCATTTTCTGTCCCAACAATAATTAATTAAGGGAAGGAAAACGTCACTTTTAATATGACTTCACAATCTTTGAAACTTCTTGGCGATTATTCCCACTCGTTTAACCTGTAATGCAGTCGAATTATCCAGGAGCTGAATTTGTAAGGACGGCGTATCAGTTCAGGAAGAACTTATTTAGAAAATTAATTAGAAAATAGCTGTGTCCCCAATT
>Ga0126336_10002028_pt1 | contig 11243 bp, 13 predicted proteins | sample SidCmetagenome_FD_92530 | JGI IMG/M metagenome (GOLD analysis project Ga0126336, IMG submission 92530) | Coral microbial communities from El Islote,Puerto Morelos, Mexico - Siderastrea C C metagenome | ecosystem: Host-associated > Invertebrates > Cnidaria > Coral | place: El Islote,Puerto...
CGTGCCTATACCTTTACCACGTTGAGGTTTTCTTGGTCGTTTTCTTCTTTTGGGTGCAATTTGTGTTCTTCTTGACATTCGTTGAAAGAGTTCACAAGATGTGTTGGTTGAAAGGTTTCTATAGCAATGGGGTGATAAAGAAATCATAACCTATATCGAAGAAGGTAGCGATCAGCTAGTGGCGGTGTGAAGTCTGTGATGGTGTCGTCGATCATCTGCATCTTGACTAAAAATGCCACAAATTCATCCCTGGGTGATCCTCTTACATACGTTCTCAATTCTGACAGAGTCTTGGCATAAGAGGTGTAAGCGAATTGAGACATGTCCACTTTGAAAGAAAATTTTTTAAAGTCATTCCATCCCTTGATGACATCCCTATGGCTGTGATGCAAGTGGCTGCCACGCTGTTTTTGAAGACGGGTCCCACTACCATGCCTGCAGCCATGATCAATAGAGCCAAAGCATTTAAAATGGTTCGACAACGTTTGTAATAGTAAAACATTTCTCGGTTGCACCACCACTGTCTGTGATAGAAGGCATACAGAGAATCCAGTTGTTGAAGTAAATTAGGGTCCAGATGGGAGGCAGCCTGTTGCGATTGAGGTCCGTTGAGTATGGAGACGAATGTAGCCATACCTAATTCGTGATGCAAGCTGAATTACATCTAATGGATGGAGGGTGTCCGTCTTCATAGGTTGTCATGACGGTATTGGTAGTAGCAGGAATCAAGTTTTGAAAGCTGCTCTGACTCTTGGTGTAGTCATCTCTCTTTCCCCATGCATTCATTGAAGTTCTTCACAGAGTAACATGTCAAATTCGGTTTTGCTTTCGTAGGGATCAGGGCTTGACATCTCTTTTAAACACTTTCTCAATTCTGATGACAACAAGTAATGCCTTCTTCTTTTAAAATGTGGCTTCAAAGTCTGATGTCATCTGCTGACGTCAAAACGTACCACTCCTCCTAAACTTCCTGCTGTTTTAGGATCATGGTACAAATCCATCAACTTCTCGTCGCTGACTTTTTTGTTACTCATACTCGTCGTCTGAGACGCTCTGACACCACGCGTAAAATGCTAGGCACTTGGTCTGGAAACTGCTTTTCTATTTCTTGGTACCAATAAAACGTTTTTGGGCGTTGTTTCAACCAGACGGCAAATGCCACAAAGAGACCTACGTCGCATCCTACATAATTTTATGTTTCTTCAAACACGGACAAGGGATGATCACCCTCTTCTGGTATGGGAGGAGTATCGTAGTTTGTTTTTTTTGCTTTGGTAAATGGACAAGCAAAGTTTTTGCACTAATTTCCAACGCACCCAGCTGACGAATATATCCCACATCAAAGAGGCCAAACAGCTCATTTTAAAAAATGGTTTTATTGAAACAACTCATGACAATCTCTTTTGTATATTTAATCAACCAATCAAAAATGTTCTCAAGTTCCTTGCAAATCTCTAATCGATGTTAATACGATTTGAGATGAGTGCTTTGTTGCTCTTTGTTGCTCTGTCCTTAGCACCAGCTCCTCTGAGGTTATTTCCTCTTGTTTCTTTACCAGTTGTTCTCTGAATCCTTTGGGCAAGGTTTCAAGGAATTCAGGATCTTGTAAGTAATCTTCAAAGGTCTTCTTGTCAGGTGGTGGACCTGGTATGTCAACACCCTGCCTTTAATCTGCAACATTTCTCCTCCTTCTATGCAATCCTTCAAAACAATCACAGTCCAGTTCATTCCTGCTCACTTGGGATACTGACTTGGGAAAGTTTCTACTGCTAGATGTTAGATATGCTACCATGGTTTGATGAAAGGGACTTGTAATCTCTTTCTTGGGTAAAGACTTAAAGGCTTCCTGATCCAACAAAGGGTGGTTTTTTGGGATCAGAGGGATATCAGCCCACTGAAGCGCCCAGGGTTCTTTTCTGAACCGCTTTTCTTCAAAATGGGGGACGAACTGCAAAACCAAATCATGTTATCCCACTAAATCCTCCGTTTCACCAGTTCCGTTGCAAGTTTGTCACGGATGTAAGGGATGGGTGTCGTTTTTTGATAAATGCCATCTTCTCCACGGTAGGCGACGATCATGGCATCTTCCTCTGTCTGCGTGGCCTGATCGGCCAAGTGAGGGATGTCACCTGTGTGTGTTATCTGATCCATAGTCATTTCTTTCAAGATTTCTTTGATGGCATTTTCTTGCTCGTTGCTCAAAGGTTCTCTAGCTCCTTCTGCCACGATGTCTTCGATCACAAGGGGTTGAGGTGGAAGGAGCTTTAAAAGGCCCTTCGCTGCTCATAAGCACTTCCGTCTTCACAAAACGCTTCTCTGGTCAAGGGGCAATATTTTGAACAACAGTACTGCTAGTTTGTTCATTTGTCTTCTTCCTCTTCTTGTTTCCTGCAGGCAACTTTGCAGGTTGAGTCAGCTTCCTCTTCTGAGCAGATGCATCAAAGGGCATCATCGACATCGTGAAGGAATGAAAAAGAGCGGCTAATGAATCTCTTAATATACTTTTTTGACAATGTTACTTTTGGTCACTATTTTAATACGCCAATAACAGAGTTCCATGTTATTCCCTTCCTCAAGGAGAATTGGTAGAAAACAAGTTTAATGGCTTACACCAACCAGTCACACGAGTTTCATCTAGTAAAACCAGTCATTCAAGGTACCAAGTTTTATCTAACAAAAAGGCATAAAGGACGAATTCCTTGCTTTTCTTTTTTCAGAAGCATCATGAACAACTATGGTGATGAACCTTTGGATATTTAACTCGGGGACAAATACACTCTGTACACTGGAGGATGCACTGGTGTGGATATGCGTGCAGAAGATATGGGAAGAAGTCTGGTGTTTCACGTCAATGTGATGACAGGGCCATGTCATCCCAGAGCCCATCAATCACTCCCATCAGTTATTCAGATTTGATGCTAGCCAACCCCGCTCTTCGTGGAGCCAATGTTACTTTAAAATGTCATTTTCCCTCTATTGCACCCAGCTCTATTGTTCCCTACTACATGGAACTTCTGCAAAGAAACTGGTACATCATCAAAGATGTCCCTGCGGTGTACGCTTTTGGCGAATTTTTAAATGATGACAAGAAACAACTAAAAGGTGGAACGGGTTGGTTGGTTCAATTAGCCTTAGACACCAACAAGACAGTGTATGTCTATGACATTCAATCCAAGACTTGGTACCAACCTTTTTGTTACCGTTGGAATGAAAAATCTGAATGAGTGAAAGACCTTCATTTTCGTCTAATAGGAAGCTCGCCCTGGCCGGGTCCATGAAATGTCAAATGACGTATTCCAGCCTTCGTAAAATCAGTGCCATGGTAGGTTCACGCACCATTTCAATCGAGACTAGTGAGGAAATCAAAGCTCTCTTCATGTGAACATTTATTTGCTCTTGACAAAGAAATCAAAGCTCTCAACACAGCCTTGGAAGGTTTTCACCTAGCTAGCTAATTTTTACGGTGAATAAAAAAAGATGGCACCTTTGAGCCAAAAAAAAGAGTTCGGTTTTGTGAACAAGTTAAAGCAGTAAACAAGTGTATCCCTATTTTCAAAAAACCTTGTTATGTCCTCATCAAAGAACCGATCAGCAGCAAAATACAAGTAACCAATAGGAAGTCACCTTTCCAACAAAAACGTATAAAAATGAAAGCCCTCCTTCATCTTTGACGTTGGCAATGTAAAGCCAGCTGAGCTGCACAATCTGCATTCAAGCAAACTTAAATGTGAGGATTTTAAGGACGAACGACGATTATCTCACCAAAAGAGTGGGGACTAAAAGAGCGGGGACTAAAAGTGGACTATACGTTTTAAGACTGTTATAATCACTGGTTGGCAGATTTTGCAAGTTAGAGCTATGTATGAAGCAAGTGACAAGGAAAAATGCACGTGACTTCAGACAAAAAGCTACAATGAACTTTTTCATTTTTCATGGAAACGGGAAATGGGCATGGTTCATTTGCCAATGATTACTGGCACATTTTCTTGAACGGTTCAGTCCACCCAAGGCAACAGCTTATTCTGTTGAATGGCAAACGTTTATCGAACATTTGAAAGGCAAATACATTTGTGTACAAATACAAAATTAATGTACTTTGTTTTAACACTGTGTTTCATTTGAAAAGTGAATATAAAAAAAGTTGAACAGTTTCTAACCGTGTCTTTTTCAGTCCTCTTCTACCCTGTATAATGGTGTCTGGAGGTGTCCATCCTTTCCAATTGGTTGAGGGCTGTAGGAACTCGACACGTCGTGCCATGCTTTTTGAATCGATTTTTTGAAAAATGGTAAAGCATCTTTTGATAGATTTGAAATGTTGTTCTCATCGAGATCATCCATGTTCTACTGAGTGAAACTGTATGGATAAGATAGAAATGTGTCGGGGTCCATGTACTGCTTGATTTCTGTTTCGGTGAAGATAGGTTTGTGGGTGTTGTCTCTCATGTTCTTGTGGGGTTCCACACAGGGATCTGGCGTGCTTCTGCTTGAAGACGTTGCAATTCGGCTTGGACATTGTCTCTCAAAACGTCAAAGTTAAGTTGTTCTTGACCTCTTCTGTTAAGACTGAAGCGGCAGACTTTGCATTCGATTTTCCCCTTGTGTGTCTTGTATCCATAATACTTGGGGCCGGCCGCCGCAAATTCCACGATGTGATCACCTGCATCAAGTTCACTGGTGAATTTCTGAGATAATTGCCCAGGGGAAGTTCTGGCTGGCCCGGTTTCCACGAGTAAATGATGGAATCTGTGTCAAAGTACTTGGTTTGTTGTGGTTGTAGCGTTTTGAGTGCCCGATACAATTTTGAGGCGTGCATAGCAGGTCGTGAAGCAAGCGATGAAGATGTTGATGTTGGTTTGCACCGGGTCGCATTCGGGCTGACGGTTGTGCACCACTTCCAACATTTCTTTGTTGACGATGCGCACGCTGTGAATGTCGTGGGAATCGTCGCGGAGTAAGTCCTAAAATTTGGCTGGCGAAGTAAAAGCTTTGACTTGACGCTTGTTGGATTGCTGTCCAAACTTGCCCCAGAAACTGTTGAGCATTATTTTGGCCAGTTGACGTCTGCCAGGATTTTTGGAAATGTTGTTTGGGTCTAGTCGTATCCCTTCATTTTGCTCATAATCTTCAATGAACTGTTGATGTTTGACGGGATCATCTCCCACGTCTGGTCGGGTGGCCAACCGGATGCTTCTTGTTTCATCTTGAGAAAGGTGTTGATGTACGAGGCGAAGAGATCCTAGCTTTGTCATTGAAATTGCCATATTCCATACACTTTGGTGATTATGTAGCCTTGCGCGAGGGCTTCTTTTAGCTCGGGGGTGCAGCAGGTCCTGGTCAGGGCCCGTTCTCCCGGGTTGTGGGGGCACAGAGGGGTTTAATGCATTAAGGGGATGTCAAGTTGCTTTTCTACACAGGCCTGGCAAATAGGGAATGTCAATTTGCCCTTGCATCGGTATGGTAAGACAGGATGGTACAGGTTGTGTGGTGGGATGGTGGTGCACTTGACCAAGCCAAAGTACCTTGAAATGTCGTTGGACGGTGGTTGGGTGATGATCACAGGATGAACAATCGGGTAGGGAAAGCTTTTGTTCACCCACGGATAAAGGGAGGTGTAATCCACGAACCGAATTTCTTCATCATCCTTTGTCTTGGCATAGAGGTGAACTGCGTTGGTACGTCCCCCAAAAAGGGCCTCACGCGGTTCTAGTCGTGCCACCAATTGCAGCCTTTGAAGAAACCCTGTGATGTCGGGATGAGTTTCTTTTTGTCGTTTCCATTCATATTCCCAGTTGTAGCCTGCATCTTCAATGGCTTTGTTGCAATCTAGCGTCATTTGATAGACTTGATGCATGGTCATGTCGTCGTGTTTAGGATGTTTGTTATTGCGATTGGGGAAGCAGGTGGGACAACCGTGGTAGAAGCAGCCCAGGAATTCATAGACGGTTTGCATTTCATTGTCAAATCCGTCGAAATAAATTGGACTTTGTTCCATTTGAATGCGCTGTTCGCCTCTGTTGCCTGCATGGATAATACGATCTCCTTCCCTTTCGCCGTGGGTCTGACGCAGTTGATGTTCTTTCCAATAAAGCCATTCTAAGGAAACGTTGGAATGAGGTTTGCTTTTGCTGTGCCAACCGCGGATGGGTTCGGAGGCAATGGTGTGGGGTTGGAGGCACTTTTTGCGAAAATACAAGTTGCATTTTTCCATGGGGTTGAAGTCATCGATTTGTTCGAATTCTTCTTGGAATTTTTGGCATCCTTCTTTGAGCAATCGCACATCAGATTGGCAGTAAGCCACGATTATGTCGTGGAAGATGAATTTGTAGTTTTCTTGGCGTTGAGCCTTGTGCAGTGCTTCAAATTCTTTTCTTCATTCTATGGACATGCTTTGTAGATCGTAGTAGTCTTGAGCAGGAATAGGTCCCACATAGTTTGTCAGATGATTGTCAACCGTGTTGAAGAAGTGGGGGCAGAAACCTTTCTTGAGCTCATTGAGGCCAAACGCTTTGCTGAATCCCGACAGCGCCATTTGCAGGAAAGACATGCTGTCGATGAATTTGAGACGGTGCTTGCTCATGCAAAGGATTTTGGCTCCATTGACGACTTGGTCTGGACAGATACCCTGTTTGTAAAATTCATCCAGGATGAAGTAACTGTCGTAGCCTTGAAAGTTGTGAGCCACGGCAATGATGGGACGTTCTACCTCTGGATCATCACCATACTCTCGCCTTGCCTCGATGTCAAAATAGACAAAACAAGGAGATGGTAGCAGTACTTCCTCTTCCTCCTCTTCTTCTCCTTCTTCATTGGCTCGCAGTGTGGCCAGACCAGCTGCAGAACCTTGTTTTTGTTTCCTACTTTTTCTTGTTTTCTTTTTGTTCAACTCATCGGGATTTTGCAGGTAGCATTGATGTTGGTAAAGGTTGAGGTACTCGTAGCAGCAGGGACATCTTGCGTAGCCACAACACTGCATCTGTTTTTGGATTTCATAGGGCGTGTAGACTTTGTAACAATGGACACAACGTTTGTGTGCGTCGCAAACACTGTTCTTGGTTTTGGTGCTGGCGGCCACTTTTCCTTCACTCTTGTATAGCATGTGGTTTGTTTGGCAAATGGGACCAAAGAAGAACCGATTGCACTTTTGGCAAGGCAGGTGGGCTTGCTCACTGTTAGTGTTTTTAAAATCTTCACAGTTGTATTGATGGCATGCAAAACTTTTTTTCCCGTTACATCGGTGATGGGCTAGGCCGTCGTCACTGAATGCTCTTTCACACTCCACACAGTAATAACCTTTGCCGGGAAATCCTGCTAAGGAGCTGCACGCATGGTAATGGTCACCCACCTTGATCAGGATAAGTTCTTTGTCTTCGGGTTGTGACGGACCTTTGTAGATAATCTGATACCCGTGATCTACAGAGACGACAATGATTTGATAATCCGACAGCATGATTTGAAAGAGCTTGAGTTCACCCAAACTGCAGGGACCTTCAGGGACACGTGCTTGTTGATGCAGTTCCTGTGTTAATGTTTCTTGCATCTTGTTTCCATTACAAATGGACTTGTAGTGGGGGTGGTTGTCCCGTTTGGCTTTGATGGTTACCAGGGCCCGCGTGCAACACAGTTCGTCCTTCTTGTTGATGGTGATGATGCTTTTTTATCTTTGAGCATTTGCTTAATGAAGCGTGTCCCCAACCTCAATATGGAACGAGTCCTCGACTTGAAATTGCTCGTTGGAGTTGAGAATTTTACTCATCATGTCTAATAAACGACGCTAGGGTTCTTCGCTGTTGACCCATTCTCTCACTTGCATGCGATGTAATTGATACGAGTGATGAAGACGATTGGAGGCCATGTTGATCATGAGAATATCGTTGTCCTTTTCATGCCCGTTCAGAACTTGGTCACTGATGGCTCACTGTAATCGATGAGACGCTCACGGAATCGAAGCCAAATCTTCGGTAGCGTTGAGGCGGGTGGTGAAGACGTGTTGACGACTCCAATTTTCTAGCGCGTTTGCCGGTGTGTGGAATTAAATCAAATTTAAATCCAGCTCCACGTTGCGCTTCTTCGAAAGCATCCATGGCTTCGTTGCAAATGGCGTCGTTGTAAGGATCATCCATGTCATAGAGATTCATCGTGATGCCAATGTTTTCACTGTCACCCACTGAGAAAAGTGGGCGGTTTCCAGAAACCCTGGAGACACCAACAACGACAGAGCTCAGCAAAAATGCAATAAAAAACAACGCCATGGCCCAAGAGGACTTTCCTTCGGTTTAGGAAAAACATATGGTGTTTTATCTCCACTGCATTGCCCTTAGGATTGAAAGCACTACTTCTTCACAAGATGCACAGTAAGCAATGAAGGGACGTCTGAACACCACTCGGGTACAGGCACACGCTCCCACTCTGTATGTAAGGATGTTTTTTGCCATTAAAACGTGTTTTGATTCTCAAACATGTCTGGTTGCTACGCAGACTCCAAAAAATAAAAAATAAAAACGGGCGCTCAAGGCTAAAACCATGACACTGGCGTGGTGTTCGGAGGAATGGGCCTTCAAGCAGGTGATTTCAGTCTGTGGGCGAAAGCAATTTGGTGAAAAAACAGCCTTGTGTCCTTGGCTTCGTGTGCGAAGAAGCGTGTGCCATCTTGGAAAGAGTGGCATCGTGCGCGAAGGGTTCAATAGCTACATTTGTCTCGCGTACATCACAAATGTCTCGGTGGTGTTGTGGCATGGCGTGCGCCTTACCAATCTGAAGGTAGGCGGTCAGCCCCCTGAGCTGGCACACGGGCAACTTTTCTTTTTAAGGGTTTTTCTTCTTTGGAAAATGGAAGAAGTTAAAGAAAATAAAAAATTCATTCCACCATAAAAAATTTATTAAAAAAATTTTTTAGTCCCACCCCTGGCTGTGCTGGGTTCCCAACCGCCCTGGGAGACTGATGACATCATCAGACTGGCATGTGAAATGTCTTTGGGCCACCCCGTCACCCCTTACTACTGCAGTCATTTTTATTGTGCACTTAACCCTATTCAGACCGGGGGGAGGGGGAACCTTTTGAGGCCCGCCTCAATTTGATGCTATTGCCACTAAGGCTATGTCTATGCTATACCGGACAGCTTATCATGTCGACATAAAAACTACTCTGGCCCGGTACTACTGCAGTCATTTTTATTGTGCACTTAACCCTATTCAGACTGGGGGGGGACCTTTTGAGGCCCGCCTCAATTTTATGCTATTGCCACTAAGGCTATGTCTATGCTATACCGGACAGCTTATCATGTCCACATAAAAACTACTCTGGCCCGGTATGAACAGAAACAGCCCAGAAATGGAACAAGTCGTTCACACAGTCCAACAGATCATACCGGAATGATTGCCCAAAGAGGGTTTGGAAATACTATTTATGCTCGTACAGCGGTTTATTTTTGCACATTTTCAATGGCAGCTTCCAAGGATTTTTCGTGGACGGATGATGAACTTGATCTTCTTCTTCGATGTGCGCTTGTTTAGAAGTCTAAATGTGAGTATGAGGGTCTCAGTTAGGAAGGGACAAGTCAGAGCATAGTACGAGAAGAGAGAAGAACTTCTTATAGAACGATATCCGAGTGAGCCAAGTGACAACACAAACGAACAATTTCACCGTGTTGGTAAAACCGAGTGTATCACTAAAGAAAGAGTATTAGCTAAGTTGAAGAAGATTAGGACATCTTTGCACTAAGTTCAAATTCTCACTCCTGAATATTTACTTCCATTTAAGCGGGTTCCAATCCTCGCTCCTACTCATTCACTTCCGCTACGGTTCAAATGCCTGTTCACACTGCCACAAAGAGAGGCACAGGAACCTATCCGATAGGTGACAATTCACTTTCAAGATCGACGCGGCGCAGCTTTGCTGAAATCAGCATATTATGAACATAAGCCCTATCCGTATTGGTTTTTGTGCCGGCCCAAGAGCTATCCATTGTAGTGTAGACATAGCCTAAATTTTGTTACTTTTCCTAAAATTTAACTGAAAACATTTTGGCATGAGTGTCTTGTGTCCAAAAAAAAATCTTGATGTTGCCACGGCAACTGCTTTGTGAGAGCCATGTTTTTAAAAATCATGATTCTCGCTTTAATCGCTAATTTGATGAAAATGTGAAATTTAAAATGTGAAAATCCAAGATGGCGGACTGCAAGCATTGATCTGTGAAACTGTTTTCAGAACTCTTATCATTTGTTAGGCTCGATTACCAGCCGCTGTTCGGGAAAATGAGCCCGCACTCATCCCCCCGAAATAGCGGCTGGACGCGTCTGATTTCTATTGTTGCCAATCAGGTTGCCGCCTGCAGATTTTTGTCTGGCAACATTATCGCAAAAATTATCATATGTCATCAGAGTGGAAAAGCGAGTTTTGGAGACGTTTCAAATCGAGAATTTAAAAGATTTACAGCGAGAGGCACTTGAAAAGCTAGTTAGCGGCTTAGATGTGTTCGTTATTCAACCGACAGGATCGGGAAAGAGGGAAAGTCATTGAATTTTTCCGTCAGCCCCGATTGTGTTCGACACAGTAAGACCGTTCTCAAATGCGAAATCAATCGCCCTTGTGATTTCTCCTCTGGATTCTCTTATGCAAGACCGAGTGCAGTACCTGAAGTCTGTTGGAATCAGCGCTGAGTTTATCGGTCTTTCCTCTTACCTGATCTGTTGCGTGGCGAAGAGATTTCGACGGCGCGGCAACACTCGGTGAAATTCTAGAGTCCGTAGGAACACAACGTTTCGGGCGATTATTTGTTGTACACTTTTCCTTCAATAAATGTTGAAGAGTTTTGGCATCTTCTCGGATCTTCTCAAGGCGCTTTAGATCTCGATAATGGCGTCCGTTACGGATGTAACTGTCTACGTTTACACTCGACAAATTCTGTCTCACAAATCAGACACTTTTCCATTTAATTTAGTTCTCTTTCGAAAGTCAGTTTGTTAGCAGCCACAGAAGACGCATGCACTATTAGAGTTAAATTTTTTCGGAGTATTATCGTTTGCACTTTAAGCCATCCATTCGAACATCGAAGAAACTTATAGCAATTTCGCAATGTACAGAAATGTACCGAAGAAACTAATTCGAAATTTTTTGGGTAGGTACTGGCGCGTGATGCATGCCAAATAAACAAGAAATTTGACGTCCGATTTCACTTCCAGTGACATCGGAGACGCATAAATTAATTTTTTCGAATTACGTCACAGACAAGGTCAACGGGTCACGC
>Ga0126336_10002029_pt1:0-10000 | contig 11243 bp, 11 predicted proteins | sample SidCmetagenome_FD_92530 | JGI IMG/M metagenome (GOLD analysis project Ga0126336, IMG submission 92530) | Coral microbial communities from El Islote,Puerto Morelos, Mexico - Siderastrea C C metagenome | ecosystem: Host-associated > Invertebrates > Cnidaria > Coral | place: El...
TCAAACAGGTCTTGACTGTTGACTCCTCCAAAGGCTAGGCGTTTGTAGCGGTAGTTTCCCCATGGAGTAGAGAAGGTCATGGTCTTGCGTGATTCGGGATCAAGGCAGAATTGATGGTAACCATGGTTAAGGTCTAGATTGCTAAAGACCTTGCAGTCTCTGAATTCTGTAACAAAATCTTCTGTAATTGGGGCTTGAATGTTTCGTGTGCGGAGCATTGATTTGTTCAGGAGGCGGAGGTCCAGGCTAACTCTGATGTCTTTAGGGTTCTTGGGCTTTGGTTGCACGACGATTGGTGAGCACCAGGTGATCGCTTCGTGGTCAGGGACTTTCTCCATGATGTCATTCTTGATAAACTCTTCAATTCTGTCCTGGAGGGGTTCAATGAGATGGTATGGGACGCGTCTGGGTTTCTGGGCGATTGGAATGGCGTCTTCTTTCATAGGCAGATGAATTTGTATCTCTTGCCGTCTCTTGTTGCCTTGCCAACTCCTTGAAAGAGATTCTTGTATCGATGTAGAATTTTCTCTAGCTCAGGATGCTCATTTTTGATTTTCTTCACGGCTTTGTTTGGGTCTTTTAATCCGCCAGTTTCATCAATCTTTAGCATGCCAAGTTCGTCTAAGCTTGGTCTTCCGAGTAAAGGTAGAGAGTCAATCTTGCCTTTTACCACCACAATAGTTGCCTCGATTTCTCTCGTCTGGTTTTCAATTTTCACGGTGCATTCTCCTATGATTGGCAGGTCGTGGTTGAGTGCTTTTAGCTTGATTGTCGATTCTTGAAGTGCCATTTCCGGTCTTTCTGTTTGTAGTTTTCGGAACTGATATTCATCCATGATGTTTGTGTCTGCGCCGGTATCTGGCTCAACTGTGGTTTCGATGCCGTTTATGAAGATAGTGCAGGTCTTTTGAATGCCTTGGCTCACTTTGTGGATCTTGAGGTCATGGATAAAACATTCATCGCCCGATGTGTCGCTGGAATCGGACTTCCGGTCGATTTCCTCATGACCTGACACTTGGTGAATTTTCCCATTACGATTGCTTGGTCTTCGATGATTTCTTCGTCCTCGCTGATCGCGTCTTGTTCGGGAATCCTTCGGATAGTGGGGTTTGTCTTGCTGATAGCCTTTCTTTTCTTGAGGTTTACTTCGGCAGACGTTTGTGTAATGGTTTCGTTTTCCAGATGCGGTGCAAGTGGCGCTGAACGCCGGGCATTTTTGCGTGTGTTTACGCCCACATCGACCACATTGTGAAGCTGGGGTTTCTTCGACGCGTTTAACATCTTTTTCTTCGTTAGAAATCTTCTTTTTCATTTCGGTCGCTTCCTGGTTGGTCCCTTCGTCGATAGCGGCTTCATCGAGGATTTCGAGGACATTGGTAGTAAATTATTAAATCACGTGTATCAATGATGTAATCGCTACACACCTGTCTATCGTTATGTGAAACAATGCAAGACAAACACGTATAAGAACGGTTTTATTATGTTTACTGCGGCTAAAGATCTTGATAACGGTTTTTCTTTTCTCTTTTTACTACGAATGGTGAATAGTAGTAGGTTAGAGTGGATTTTCGGTCGCTGCAGGGTTTTAGGCTCTGATTTCAAGACTCGACAAGAACTCGTTCAACTCAACAAGGTTTAATCCAGCAGTTCGTTCAGTAAAACTACATTCTATCCCATAATACCAAACACGTGGAAAATAAAATTGTAGGCATGTAGCGCGTGCGTACAAGCTTAAGATACCTAACATCCTCCCCCCCCTGTTGACCAGTAAAGTTAGACTGGTCAACACTGTCTCTTACATACAAAACTACAAGTAACTGGAAATAAAACGAGTTGGAGACGTGTTCAGTGTTCAAGGCGAACTAAAACAAGTTCTTCAATCCATGCCGTTCTTCTTCTTTCTGACTCTTCCGCAGCTGCTCTTCTGGGGTTTCTCCTCCTTGGTGGAATTGGTGGTTAATGGTCCCTCTCAGCACGGTTTCCTGCAGGATTCTCATGGCTGTCTCGGGTAACAGATACATTCTCACTTCTTAACTCCAACGGGTACGACAGTTGAATCGGACGTCTCAAGGAAGAGGATCTGCGGTTTCTCGACTTTACCCTAATGGTTGCGCCTCTGGCGAGACCATCTACTCCAGTTATCAAATCCTCAACTCTGGCCAGTCTCCAGAATCCTCGAGGTCGCTCTTCATCCTGCACGACAAGCATGTCTCCAACTGCTATGGTTAGTGCTCTTGGCAGAACGTCGACGTCACTCGCAGAGCTCCACCAGGTACTCGGTCTACCATCTATGCCAGAAATGATTAATCACATTATGTAGATGGTTTGTTCGCTTGCTTAAGCCAGTAGATGACAGTTCAACATCAGGATCTGATAAGTCTCCGGTATTACTACTGTCAGGTAGGATCAATAACCTCTGTCCATGAAGCAAGTGTGATGTTGTGAGAGGTTCATCTTAATCTTCGGAGGAAACATAAGACAATGGTCTTGAATTGAGAATCATTTCCACCTCTACCGTGACGGTCATCAGTTCTTCATTTGTGAGTTTGGCTCCTCCAATAGTCTTTTTTTAGGCAACGCTTCATAGACATTACCATCCTTTCAAACGGGCCTCCCCACCATGGGGCTCTCTGAAGATCCACTGGACTTGTTTCTCCGCAAGAAATTGTTTTACTCGTGGATTGTTCATCAGTTCTGTTATCTGTTTTGACGCAGATTTGAATGTATGTTCCATTGCCTGAAACAATCTTGGAAGGTAAACCTCTTCTTGCTGCGAATCTGCGGAAACTTCTGTGAAACGCTTCTGGGGTCAGGTCTGGTACTATCTTAATATGTACAGCTCTCGTCACACCGCACGTATATAGGCAAATCCAGACCTTCTTCTCTGTCTACTTCTTGGATCCCTTCATGTACAGTGGACCCGCGTAAATGCTGGAGCTGTGGACACTCTGAATTCAGGCAAAGGGGGTGATGGCGGCGCTTCGTACGGGTTTCCCAACCTGTTTTTCTTTTACTAATCAGAATTTGGAGCGCAGCTCTGTCAGCGTCTCTTTGACTCCGTTGTGCATCACTCTCTCGTGGCAACCTCTAGTAGCGGTGAATCCGTGGGTGCTATCTAGTAAAATTGGGTGTTTGCTTGTCTCTGGAAGCTCAGCATGAGACATTCTGTCTCTGCACCTCAAGAGGCCGTCACAGTCAATAAAGAGATCGAACTCCCGGCTCCAGCATTCAAACTTCTTACTCAGTCAAAGGGACCTTTGCCCATCAGAAATCCCACACTGCTTCGCTTTCTTCAGGTCTGTTGCGCTTATGTACGACTGAAACACTTGTTCGTCATCCTTCAATCTTGCCTTGAGATGCCTGGTAAAACTCAACACATAGGCAGTGACTCACAGCAGATGTTGAAGATTGCTGAAGCGATCCAAATCAATAAGACTACTAATGCTGCAGCTTTCGGTGCTGGTAATGAGGTTTAAGGATTTGAGTTGTTCTGGATTCTTCACGGTCATTTCAGTCAGGTACTCTTCCGAATGCGTCCAGCACCATTACTTTCAATTGCCTCTCCCTTGTATTGGCTTAACCACTTCGGCCCATTATGCCAAAGAACGCTTGAAGCTAACTGAGAAGCGTCCATTCCTCTCGATGGGACGTCCGCTGGGTTGCTATCTGTAGGACGATGTCTCCAGCAGTTCACAGGGAGAAGGCTTCTTATCTCAATGACTCGATTCTGTACGAATTGTTTCCATTCTTTGTCAGTGCCCTTGATCAGCAAAGCGCGATCTCAGAGTCACTCCAACAGGTAATCGTCTTGATAGGTACTTCACACTCCAGGGCTTCCCTAACAGAGGATATGAGTCTCGCAAGAATGACTGCTGCGAGAAGTTCCAGTCTGGTAGTTGTTTCGTTGCTTAGTGGAGCCACTCTTGTCTTAGAGGCTACAAACTTGGTGTAGCCCTGGCAGGTTTTCTGGACTTAAAGGTAAACAACTGCACTGTATGCCTTAAGGGAAGCATTACAGAACCCATGAAGTTCGCACTGGACCACTGCATTCCGTGGCTCATTAAAGTAGGACCTCTCTAACCAGAACGGCTGAACCCCTCGCAGGCTTGAAACCATCTTATTCCACTTGATACGCAAGTCCCCTTCCAAAATATCACCCCAGTTGGTCTTGCTTTCGCAGAGGTCTTGAAATAAGAGTTTAAACTGTACAACAACAGGGGATAGAAAGCCAATGGGATCGTAGAACTTTGGTGCAATCGAAGCAGTGTTCTTTTTGGTAGGAGTGTTCTCTGAGGCTTGCTTAGCTATTCCAGTGAGGTCGAACTTCAGCTGGTCTCTAACAAAGTCCCACTGAACTCCTAGAATCTTCTTTACAGGATTATCATTATCTTGCGTATCTCCAAGTGAAATCTTGGTGTAGGATTGCTCATCCTCCGTGACCAACTTACGGTCAACATCGTTAACTGCGAATGCTTCAGAGTTCGCTTTGTGAGATGTGTGTTCCTCGCTACGAGGCGGGGTGGGGCAAGAACCATGTAATCTGTTTTCACTCTCTTCTATGCGGAACCCTCAGACAAGCTCAATTTGTCAAAAATTTTCTGAAATTGAAGCCACCCTCTGCTAGCCTGAGCTTGGACTTGATGTACAACTGGTAGGCTTTCTCATCCGTGTCTCTTCCCGTACTCAGATCATCAACATACATTGACCGCAAGAAAGTCTCAACAAATTCCGGGTCATCCTAATCATACCTTTCTACACGGTGTTTGACCGTCGCATTCAGAAGAAACGGGCTAGACGACACAGCAGACACAACTCTAGCAAATCGTCTTCACATCATCATCCCAGACAAATCTCAAGACCTCCCTATCTTACATTAAGGAACGCCTTCTTGACATCTCCTACAAAGGCTTTTCTGTGTGCTCGGAATCTAAGGATGATATCCATAATCTTCTGTGAGAGAGCTGGGCCAGTGTACAGACAGTCATTCAAGGAGGTTCCATTTGGCTTACAAGATGCATCATAAACAATTCTCAGCCTCGTTGTCTCTTTATCCCTCCTAATGACAGCATGTTGCGGTAGGTAATGACATCTCCAGATTCCGGCTCACTGACTGACTGATTGACTGACAATTCCATTCTTAATCTGCTCTTTGATGGCAGCATCATATTCAAGCAACACGTCTGGTTCTTCTTTGAGGCGATTCAACAGATTCTCGAAACACTTGAAGCTTGTCTCAGTTGTCAGGTAGGATTGGATGAGTGTCCTTCCAGGGCAGGTGTACGTCATATCTCCCGTGTCGAAAGGCAATGGTATTGATGAACTAGCCGTACTGTTCAGAGCTTGATATTCCTAATGGCTCTTAAGTCCCAGATCGTTCGCGCTTTCCAATCAGGTCATTGTTCTCGGGTTGAGTTGGTTCTGAAGCGCATCTAAGGACATGTGTGCTAGACACCAGGTTCACGGACAGTTCACTGTCACAGGTCGGGCCTTCTACTGGTCCGGATAGCACCCATCCCATTCTTGTGTGTATAGCCATTGGGCCACTGCCCTGTCTTCTCACCTCTCCTGTTACCAACTGCCAGTACTGGTCAGATCCAATTAAGATGCCTACATCAGCAGGTGCAGTTTCTGTTAAATAATCGGCTAGCTGTAAGTCACTGAGATGGTCATACATATTCTTTGCCAAGGCTACTGTCTCACCGGTGAGAGGTTTACAAATCAGAGAGACTGAATAGGCTGACAGCTGTATATCCTTCCCGTCCAGAAGTTTAAAACTAAAACGAACAACAACACGTGACTGCAACTTCTATTCCTTTGGCCCAAAGGTCTTGATTAGCATTGTTTCTTGGTGGTCAACTTGCAGCTTTAGCTTCTTCAGACGATCTGTGATTTGTGACCTCTGACTGGCACTGTCAAGTATGATTCTTATGTTTCTGCTTTGCTTTGCTGACCCGGTCTTGCTAACAATGGCTTGGGCTGTCTGTGAAAAAATAGGAGTCTTCGCGCTCATGAACACGACTGTAGGTGTGGAATCAGGCGAGGGTTTTTCTCCTTGGCTGGTGTCTTCCTTTGACTGAGGTTTATCACTGGGCGGGGCGGGGGCGTGTGGTTGGTACAGATGCCGATATGATGCCGGCCATCACATTTAAAGTATTTGTTTTGTGAGGGACAATCTCGACTCAGGTGACCTTTCTTCAAACAAACGTAGCATCTTCCCTCCTTCCTTAGGATCTCACTTCTAGCCTGTACACCCGTCACCATCTTGCACATATTAGAGGTGTGAGGCTGTTTACAATAGGTACAAGTCGGAGAGGTACGTGAGGTGGAGGTAAGAACTGAGGCTGTAGACAGGTGCCATGTTAAGAAGGCCATCCATATGTTTGTTGATAATCAGCTTATTGCCAAATCTGGCCTTTAAAATAGCAACGGCCTCCTTGTAATTTACGGTTGTTATATAAAATCCTGCAATGGCTTCACTGGCTGTTTTCTCCAAAAGAGAGTTCAGATAATTGAACTTGTCAATCGTAGCTATGTGAGTATTTTGGTGAATAGAAGCCTCATAAGTGTCCCAGAAAGTACATCACCTTGTGACATCCCCATCAAACCTTTCAATTCTAGCTTAGGAAGTTTTACTTGAGGGCTTGAGGCATATGCTTGAACAGAAGGTGAAACATTGGGTGAAACAATCTGAGCGCTTACCGTTTCGGTTTGTCCGTTTTCAGAGGTCGGCTTGCCTGAGGTAGATGGGATAGGTTCTATTTTAGGTCCAGAAATGGCGGCAAAAACTACATCCAATCGACCGATAACAAATTTCAGTTGAAACAATATTTTGTTTCAATCCATTCTTGGTTTGTAAGCCCGTTCCATACCTCGCGAGTGTAGCGCACGGGGTTGGGTGGGGGGAGGGGGTTCAAGGTTCAAGTATACCTATGATTTTCCTAATTCATGCTTTATTACAGCTCAGGGTGGCTTATATATAAGATAAAGCACTTTATTATTAATATCCTCACGTCATGAATTCTCAGCAACTACGTGCGATCTAATTTGAAGTTATAACCAATTGTTCTTGACTGAATGCCCAGCTAAATATCGCAAGTCAAGTTTTATGGAAATTCGCAAATTTTAGCATCCTGTTCTTCTTGCCGCAAAACTCACGAGCCACGGTCTTCCCGTCAATCGTTGTCCTTGTATGCGTGCATTGGAGCAAAAGCTGAGAGTCGCTCTGTCTTCATGGTTGCCGTAGATAAGTCTTGACTCTACGCATCGTGCTAAAACTGCGCTCAGAAGTTGCGGTTGACAAAGGCATTTGAGAAGGATCGTGAGGGTGGTGTTAACGTTGGATTTATGCAGTCAGCCAGAGTTGTTGGTCGTTCTCCAGTTGAATGCAGCCACTTTGTTTTCCTCCACAACATCTCGCTGTCGAACTCTCTCTTGTCGGTCAGATCGTTCTTGTACGCCGCATACATCTTATATTGGACGTCGTTGCTTAATTCTTACAGTTTTGTTGGGAGAATTCAAAGTTACTGGCATAGGAAGCGATCCTCCTGTGATAAGGGCCTGTCATTCATTTCTTGGATCAGATGATCAATAAGAGGGAGATACATAGCTCTTTGCCAGCAGAACTCTGGGTTTGTGGCTGGGACATTCACCCTTTGTTGCTGCCTTCCGGTTGTTCTTGGCATGCTTGGCTCAATGTCAAACTCAGCTGCAATAATCTGTTTCCTCAGCTCATATACTTCCTTCCAAACCGACGGATCGCCTCTCTCAACTCTCATGATATTTATTACCACTCTCGCTCCTACAAACGACTGCGTAGGATGCTACCTCGATGAGATCTACGCTCTTTCCTTACAACATAGTTGACAAAGCAACTGTGTTGGAAAGGGCATTCTCTGCTGCAAATAGAGCAATAATAAAATCAAACTGCTTGATAGAGCATAAGTAGCCCTTTGCTTTCCATCGCCATCCTGGAACAAGGTCTCAAGCACCTGAACTACGACTGTGAACGCTGCACGGAAGGTATTCAAAGCATCAGCCCAACTCGCCCATCTTGTCTCGCACGAAGGTCTTAAAAGAATCACCCAAAAACTAGTTCTATTAGTTAAAAAATCTAATTCCCATAATAAATATACCAAGGAAAGTTTGTAAGCTCGGGCTTACTGGCTTAAAGGGAGCTACGTCCCTGCAATCTCCTCCTCGATGTCTTCTTCTGTCGATAATTCAAGGATTTCCTGGTCAAGATCTTGCAAGATTTCAACTTTCTCATTAAGAGTCGTTCTGTGATGAAGGATTGCTGTTCGCTGCTCAAACACACTAGATGGGTTTTCCTGGATCAGTTGTAGAATTTCATTCGTTGTTTCCATCAAAAGCTCGGTGGATCTCCTGCGTGCGGTTCGAATTTGTCGTTTTCTTGTAATTTCTATTGCAGATATTGCTTGGCTTTCGCTTCCCCCAGCTTCAGAAGGCAAAGAAGTAGCTGTAGACGTTCCTTTCTTTCCCATGTTTACAACGGCTGTCATTCGCTCGAAGATTCAATCAGAATGTTAACCAGAATTGTTCAGAAAAAAGTCTTTGTACGTAGTTTTGTCGATCCATCCGGCTCGAAGGACCATATTAGGTAAAGCTAGAATGGGTCACTGAAGGGTTTTAGGCTCTAATTTCAGGCTCAAGACTCGACAAGAACTCGTTCAACTCAACAAGGTTTAATCCAGCAGTTTGTTCAGTAAAACTACATTCTATCCCATAATACCAAACACGTGGAAAATAAAACTGTAGGCATGTAATGCGTGCGTACAAGCTTAAAATATCTAACATCTATTTATCTATAATTCTTGTGCTGTTTACGCGCGGAAATTTCATAATGATTTAACTGCATCGTAGAATCCTGATAACAACAGCAATAACACTACTTGTAAAGTTGTTCTAGATATTGATTTATCGGCGTCAAATTAAGAGCAAAGGTACGCGAAACTGCTTAAGTGATTCTAGTTAGCGAGAAGTTCGAAATAATTGGATTCGAGTTGTTTAAATTTATCGTGTTTTTGGGCACTTTTGATGTAAGCGCGTAGGACACGACCATATGCTTACCGAGACGGTGGGTCACACCCGTACTGAGTCGAAAAATGTAGGAGGTAATGAACTGTGAAAACCACGTTAGCACTCGTATTTTCTTAGCTTTTAATAGCATCCGCGCTGTTTTGTATCCAAAATATTATGAGATCTTTTTTAAACCCACGCAGTGCCCTCTAAAAAGTGATACTATCTAGGTTGAGTGAATTTTGAAGCATCAGTAACGCCAGCTTAAATTCAAAACGTGTTAAAATATCGTCATCTTTTTCGTGACGGTCTTAATAAAGCGAAATTCAAGTATCGTTGAATACCTGAATTGAGAACAAACATCTTTGTTCTATATACAGAGAAAATCGGGTAGGCCCCTTTACTAAGCTAAACGTGAATACTCAATAAACTTTCCCCTTTTTTCGTGTGATTTGCACGTTGAAATTCATTAGTCCTTTGATATTCTTTAGAAACCAAGAGAATTTTTAAAAAACTATTCAGTGTTGAGTAGTTGAAATAAAAATGGCGAGTTAAAAAAGTGACAATTCTTTGTCGAGCCTGAGTTTGGCGCTGTGCTGGCTATCCCAAAGATCCAAGAGAATTTGATCATCATTTTAAAGATGAAATGTTATTACTAAAAGCGTGGTAAGTCAATTAATCTGGGAAGATGTTTGTTTCTTAGGTCGTGTTATTTAGTTAGTTTAAGCTAGTCAGATTTTTTAGAATTTGACAAATTTTTTTCATCTACACAAGCAAACAAAATTTGTCATAGAAAATTTGCTCGTGTTCATTCTAAACGATATGCAATGGCTTATTGTCTTTGCCTACTTCATCGAATTCCTGGTGTAGCCGAGTTGGCAGTCGGTGGTGCCGTCCAATAAGTAATGCCGTGACTGAACTGAGTGGAGTACAATTCAGGGAGCAATCGGGTGAGTAATCGCGC
>Ga0126336_10002030_pt1 | contig 11241 bp, 7 predicted proteins | sample SidCmetagenome_FD_92530 | JGI IMG/M metagenome (GOLD analysis project Ga0126336, IMG submission 92530) | Coral microbial communities from El Islote,Puerto Morelos, Mexico - Siderastrea C C metagenome | ecosystem: Host-associated > Invertebrates > Cnidaria > Coral | place: El Islote,Puerto...
AGGTTTCACAGATCGAGGGTGTTTGGGCCCTTTGTCTTACTTTCAATCTCCTCCAAGGTATCTTTAGTAATTTCAGGGATATGCCAAGGAGGCCATGTTTCTTCACCATCTTGAAGCCACTTTAGTCCATGCCACCATGGCCAATGTTCGAACTTGTTTAAAGCCTGTCCAATTGATGCTAAAACTGCAGGAGTTTGACTGGTAGCAACAAAACAGAGCATATGTCCTTTGCTTCGGTGATTTCCTCGTCTCGATTCTGGACGAAAAATGCTAGGGGCTCCTTGCCTGCAATCCAGTCGGAAGAGCACATTGATTGTCTGTCCAGAGGGATTTCCTTTTCACAGGGAATTGGAGCTGTTCTTGTACAACCAACACCAACAAGCACTGCTAGCAGTTCCAGTCTTGATGTCCCCAATTTCTTTATGGAGCTACTCGTGATTTGGAGAAAAGAAAATAGACATCAGCATTAGATTTCAAGTAGATAACAGAAGCGTCAGGCTTTGTCGATGCATCACAGAAGCACAGTAGCTGGCAGTTGGAGTTACCGATGATTCTTGGAATGGTTACCATGGAGATCCCTCCCATGACTTTCTAAACTTTCATCCATTTATGAAGTATTTCTTTTTCCAGTCTCTCATCCCATTCTTTCTTTGAGGACCACAAGTCTGGGAGAAAAAGTTTTCCTCTAAGAGTTGCAGGATTAAAGAATCCCATTGGTTCAAAAACTGTGGCATTAGCCTTTAATGCCTCTCTTTCTGTGGAATATTCTCTTAATTCTCTAATTTGAACCTTTCGCCATTAAGGAAGGTGGCTCCTTTTGTTAAGCGCATACGTTCTGAGCATCTCGGGATGGTCTGAGAATCCGAGCTTTCTTAAGGACGGTGCCTACCAATACAAAGGTATTTTTGCACGCCGTTTGACTTTGTGGGAAAAGTAGATCTTAGCAAGGGCTGTTGGAATTCTAGCAGAAAATTAGGCTTAATTTCGCATTTTTCTGAGATAATTGCGCTTTAATTTGTAAAGAAAATGCCATACATTGTTCTTAAAGTCTTTCTAGCATTGTGGTTGTTTAATTATCTCTGAAATGCATGTTTCTTTTTGGATTCCAATAACCTTTGCTAAGATCTGCTTTTCTCCCACAGTTATAACCTGTGTGCAAAAATACCTCTGCATTAGGAGGCACCGTCCTTAATTATAACTCTGACTGTATCCCATTGTGTCCCAAGTACTTTGGTTTTCTCCACTTTGTCTTGTTCTGGAATTGTTTTCAAAAATTCTTGGGAGTTTGACACCCACTCTCGAAGATTCCTGGATGCGTCTTGAAATACTCCCTTTCTTTTCTGCCGTACTGGAGTTTCTAATTCTTTTAGGTGGTGGAGAAAAAAAGGACGAGACCAATATTTTCCCAATACGGACCGAACAACCTAGTTCAATAAGGTTTTTATCATTTATGCTCTACCGTATATTGCTTTCTAGTGCTTGAATCTTGTTTATGTTCAAGCTCTGAGCAAGAAAGCCTTTTAAATGCTGACGCGTATACGCAGACACAAACCACGTGAAAAATTCTCATTGGTTAATCACTGACACATGCGACTTTTTATTGGACAAGATTTGACAGGCAAAACTTGGCATGTTTCATCAATCGAAAATCAGAAAAAGAAAGTCAGCATAAAGTTACTCACATTCGAGATTCAAAAGAAATGCAGTTCTTAAAAGAGATGAACGATTTAAAAGTTAAATGATAACATGCGAAGAAATGAATGCGATTAATGAACATCGAATTAATTACATTTGGTCGTCTTCATCATCGCTTAAAATGGCTCGACACTTGCAAAACTGTAGCTGATTGACTGGCTGATTCAAAATGTGAATGTTAAAGGAGCAGTTTTGGAAATTTGCTCCTTGAAAAACAGCTGATCGAACTTTCTTCGCTGCCATGACATTGGAACTTTTCATCTGAGTTTTTTCGTGGACATTACTGACTGTAGCTGCTTGAGATTCACTTGTGGTCGTCGAGCGACTTAGAGGCAAAGACATTCTTCGCTGGTGCTGAATGGAAGCCGATTTTTAGGAATCCAAGCTTTTCAGATTGTGATGCCCACTCCGTTGGGCCACGTAGTTTTCGGGGGCATCTGAATCCAGCAATCGTGATATGCAGGTCTTTCGAACAGTGATTGGTCACTCTTCCTGGCAACCAGCATTTGGGCCACCTTGGTGAGTAACTTCCCGATTTCATTCTTTCCAAGCAGGCTTTTGTCATAGCACACGGCATCAGTGGCCTTTCGCTGGTGTTTTATGGCCAAGTAGAACGGTGCTTCTGGCTGATTCATCTCAATGGGCCGATGACTTCTGAACAGCTTGTAATATTTGTCCGGACATCGCTCGTTATCAGTAGCTTGAGCAGTGGGACAAAATGCTCGGTGACCGCTTGGTTTTTCTTGTCCTTGTCGTGTCTTGGAGCCTCTTTCTGCTATCCAAACTAGCATTTTATTACCTGTGTCAGGGTCTTTATCGAGGATGACATGACCCCACTGAAGTCTTCTACTTTCGTCTCTGGCCCTAAAACCAAGGTGCAAAGCCAGGAGCCACCAACCTGTACTCTGTAGAGCAACCGGGTTGTGTTCACCAAATTCTCCTTCGGCAAAGAGCTGGTCTTCTTTAACAGCGCTGACTTTCCTGCTCGCTTGGGAAGGATTGCCTTTTCCTTTCTCCACGACCAGCTGTTTTCTCTTTGCACTTATGACCTCAAGCGATAGCTTGAATTCATCACCATGGATAATATTGGCTTGTGACCCGTGGGTGTTAAGGTAACACGGAATGCTTGTTTGAAGGCAAGTTAGAGTTCCAGGTTCCTATTCGTCGCCATGTCTTTCCTAACATCTTTGAAGAATGCGCAACGAAGTTGGTTAAGTTCGTTCCAGGGTATAGCCTCAAGCTTTCTGGACTCGTTGTTTTGCTTGCAAAATCTTTCCCAGTAAATCTTCTTCAGGATAGTGACATTGGTCATTTTTGTGGTGCAACTCCGACATCACGGGATAAATATTTTTCTTTTCTTTTCATTGATACTTGAAACAACTCGACACCCTTTGTACGTTGCCTCCTGAGCGGTCCACCTTGGTTTGTCTAGCAAAATTCGGACCCCTCAAAGAACCAATCAGAATGCTCTTTTTGACCACGAACCAGTTTGCCTATATAATAAATTTGCATATTGTCCTTGGTTAGTGGCTGCGTGGGATTTTTGATCCAAAGGTCTTTAGTGACATCTCGTTCCATAGGTTGCAAGCCTGTTTGCAAAAAGGCCTTCTCAATATCTGCAATCAGTGCTACTCTGTAAGTCCTGAACCAAAGCAAAAGGCCACCGAGATCTGCTAAGATCACAAGGCGACAGAAAAAGCATTCGTTGAGGCTGTGGTAGCCTCTTTGCCTTTGCTGATGCATCGTAGACAATTCTCACTTTTTCGGTCTGGGGTGATGACAGCATGGTGTGGAATGTAGTGCTGTCATAATACATCTTCCGTCTTGTCATTCACTTTTTCAGCAATTTCATTGTTTAGTTGGTTTTGAATGATGCCATCATACCTTTGAAGTAACTCCTGATATCCTTGAACTCGTTTCAGTAAGGAGTTCACTCTATCAAGAGCTAGCTGGTAGTTGTCTGCAAGTTGGGGATTCTCTTCTTTCGATGGCCAAGTAATTTCATATCGCCCATTTGTCGACTTCATAGTATTAACACATTTTTGAATGGCTTGTTAATCGTAACAATCATTGATGAGTTGCTTTATTTCAGTAGTTTCCAATTGCCAGAATTCCTTCAAATTCGGTTTCAGTCGAGTCATTCGAGTTCTCGAAAGGAGTGAAAGAGGACTCCTGATATCGCTGATGGGAAGTACCTGCTATAAGAACATTGAAACTTCTGTAGTTTTTGTCTCTTCAGTTGACAGTCTACCAGACGGGATCGAACCCAGATGAACTCCAAGTATTTAGTAGAGTCCAGGACCAACTTCCTTCCGTTCTTTAGTTGACACCTCTAGGTCATTTGGGGGAGTGTCTGTGAGTTCATGTTCCTTCAGAAGGGGTTAAAAAATGCCTAGAATTGATAGATGCCTTTATATGAATGATACCAGTAATCTTTGGAACCAAATTTGCTCGAATGTCCATCATCTCTCCACTCTTTAATCTCAACCACTGGACTTGTAAATTCCTTGAATTTTTGGAGCCAAAGTGAACACAGTTAGGATTTCAGTATTGCTGGGCCTCAGTTGGAGTTTATTTAATAAATCTTTGCTTATGTAGGCGCTCTGCCTTCCACAATCTAGTAAAAGTCGAGTACACTGCTCCTTTGAAATCTCGAGGTTTACGGTCTCAGTCAATGCAATCTGTGTGTGTACTTGTTCACAAGAGACAAGCAACGAACTTTTAGTTTCAGGTACCGTTGAGGGTCAGCAAACAAAGCCAATGTCCGTTTTCTTCATTAGATTGTGATGATTTCCAACTTTCTGTCAGTAAGAACGTGGCATCTTTACTTTTCAATGTTTCAGTAGATGAGTAGCCTTTCGACAGATGAAGCAGTTTCCTTTGATTTTTGCTTCTCTCGATTGAAGAGTTTGGTCGATTTAGCATTGTTCAATCCACTGATCTCTTTTTTTGACAGTAAATGCAGCACATCACTTGATCTATAGTGGTAGATTCTTCATAACGAGCCACACGTTCTTAGAAACCAAAAAAAAGCTGGGCATCCAGCTGAGATAGGTGAGTTTTTCCCAGTAGCTTGCAACATTCCTATTCCTTTAATCTATGATCGTATTTCGCTTCTTACCTCATAGAGGCTTCAACCTCCACGCATTCACGTCATTATCCTAAAGGCATGAAAGTTAATCAAAAGAACGATATGAAAAAATCTGTATATCGTCATCGCTTAAAATAGCCATGAGATATACAGATTTTTTCAATGCGGGTAACATAATAGTTGCGGGTAGTATAATACATGTAAAAGAAACATTTCAATGACTGCGTTTTAGAGTCGCTCCCAATAATAACACAGTCCGCAACGCTTCCGAAATTTATCAGCCTGATTATTTTGTTTTCTAGCTATATTTACCATAGTCCGGCAGATAAGTGTCAAATCAGGAGTGAGTAATGCACTTTACGATAAAAGCGTGAAACTCGGCACGTTAATACTAGACGTCATGGGGAACAATTTCAAGATTAGAGGCAATCGGGATTTGTTCTGTGTCAGCCAGGAGAGGGTGCTAAAAGTAGTGGGGATTATTATTCAAAATGGCTACCGCCACCGAAACTTCTTTGGTGTGGAAACATACAACATAATTGTCTAAAACAATGTCAGATCATAATGATCTATTTAACTAAGTTCAAAAATTACAATCATACCATCAAAATTGGCATAAAAGGTTTCTGAGAATGGAAAATTGAAAAGATAATTCTGAGGTCATAATTATGCAAATAAGAAATTTTAATTAATTCACATTTGATGATTGCACAGTTATAGCTTACTTTTTTATTACCATCGTCTCAGACCTTACATGGGATAACCATAAATTGTTTGTTTATCTGGTAAAAGAATGCACGACACTGTATTATTTTTCCTGGGGGCTGATAAATGGCCAGAAATAAAAAAGGTTGTCTTGAATGAGGTTAGTTAAAGCGTCTTGATTTATGCAGTTAAAAATGGAAGTGGTACTAATTGCCCCATTTTTGGAAATTTCTGTGCTTGATACTTTAGGTGACTTTAACTGATGAGAATGGGAAATAAAAGGACGAATAACTGAATAAATATTGTGTGTTATAACATGCTTCCACGTTCTTTAACTGCATCACAGTTATTCCGTGAAACAGTTAAACAGGTAAGCTTGAACGTGGCCACCGAAATAATTGAGGAGGAAGCGAAATTGATTCGACTAGTGTAATTGAATTAATAGATATCTAATTTGTATAATTTTGACCTAAAATAAAACAATCCCCCGAATTCAGATGGACAATTCAACGAGCAGACATAACTAAAATAACAATTTAACACTGTTTCAAGTTAATTTTCCTTCATTTTCCCAATAATAGTCTTTAATGTCTAAATGGCGGCCACATTAGAGAATCCGCTCCCCCTTCCCAGCTGCCACATATCCTGCATCCAGATTGCCTCTAATTCTTAAAACCTTCCCTACGATTTCTAGTATTAGTGTGCCAAGTTTCATACTTTTATCGTAAAGTGCAGAATAGTTTCACCTATCTGCTAGACTACCAGGCTTTGTGTTCTCGGATCGGAGACAAAATAACCAAAGTTTTCTTTCTGCTAGTGCTCCGTATCGCCGTAATAAGGAACTTTGACAGCTTCTATAGAATTAGAAGACGTTTTGCTTGATATTTGATTATGGATGACAGAACGTCAGGCCAGCACAACGCTATTTTGTAGCATCCATTTCTAAAATATTGGGAATCAACACTGCGGAATATTATCTTTCTTTACTTTTGCTGTTCAACGTAGAGTAGACACTGTTCACAATAATCGAAAATTATATCCCGCTTCACTCGATCCGCCAAACGAGGATATCAACGCTGAAATACTACGTGACATTATTAGACCGTTATTTTGCATAATTCATTCATTTCCACTCGCACGAGGAAAATGGGACGACTGCTTGTAGTCTATGAAATTATCTGTCGCTTAGATTTCTTCCAGACAGGCTAATAATATCCTTTTCCGGTAGGGGATTTATACTGCGTTCACTTACCGTATTTCGCTTTGCGCTGATGCGAGCCTTCGGCCATGAAAAAGTAAAACACTTAACAAGACTGAATTGTACCGACATTAGATTTTGGACCGGAACTAGACTACGAGCAGCCTCATTCCACTCAAAGACATTCTAGCAAAAAGAACACCCGAACAAGAATATGCTTATCACGCGCGCGTCGTGTTTTCACCCCACAGACGATTATTGCGCTCGCTCGCGTGTCCCTTGTGCTTGTACAACTTACGCTATTGAAGCGTTTTTGGGGTCTTTTGCTGCACTAAGAAATAGGCATAAGCATCAGAAAAAACAAAGTGACCATTTTTAAAATAGGCCGGTGTGAAATACACAGGGTTTGCCTACGGAAACAAAATAAGTCAATAATTCCAATCGCAAAAACAGTTCAAGTAAAGGTGCAGTCAATTGCGTATTGAAGGTGTCCTCGATTATACACCCAGCAGGAACAATTACATAGGCGTTTACGCATAGTGACTGGGAGTGCAAAGAGAAGGAATTTTATCGATAACAAGACAAAAACAAAACTAAAAAACTATTTTTTCTTAATTGAAGGGGGTTCTTCAGAAAAAGGTAAGAAAATATGATCTATTTTAGTGTGACTTTGAATGTTACATATCGTAGAAGTGTCCGACCATACAGTGATGCAAGGACTTCAACATGGGTGAATCAGAAAGGATGCACAACATCTGCCTAAACTTTGATGTGCAAATTTGTTTATTATGTCACATATCCCAGAAGCGCTCCGGCATACGGTGATGCCAGGACTACAACCTGGGTGAACCAGAAAGGATATACAACATTTTTACCAAAATTTTATGTCACAAAATATTTTTTATATTGCATGTCCCAGAAGTGCTCAGGTATACGCTGGTGCCAGGGCTCCGATCTGGGTGAACCATGACAGGAAACACAACATCATTTTTGCCTCTTAAAATATTAATCATGTATGTTTCAGTAACATTGTTGTCTTAGAAGAACCTTTCTCGTGTTCTCTGCCAGTAGCTATCCAGTGATAATCTCTTTAGTTTTGTCCAGAAATCCATGTACTGTTCTGTTGACTCTGAAAACCAAACTGCCGCGTGGAAACTCAAGTAGTATATAACAGGGCTTCTTGTTTACCCAGTTTATTTTCTTAACTAAGAGTTCATAAATGTTAAGCTTATTTATATTGTTAAGACCCCTTTGACAACCACATTCGTGAAAGGGCTTCGTTGTTAAATATTTGTGTAAAAATAAATATAAAGACGTGATGCGCGCTTAAATACACCAGCGGCTCATCACGCGCGCGTCATGTTCCTACGTGGCAGGCGATTTTCGCGCTAGCTATCAGTGTGTTCCTTTTTGCTCGACTATTCCTGCATGAAAGGAGAGACTGCTAGTGAACGGGCTGCACTGAAACGGCACATCTCCCACATCTTCTAATTTAGATAAAAACACTCTCTGAATGATGCGCGTGAGCAAAGTTAGTAGTGGGGACTGGTTATGAAAGTCGGCAAGCTTCAAAGTGCGAAACAATAGAGCCGTCTCTGATGTTAAACTTACCTGTCACGTGATTGCGACGGTGCACAAACCCAAACACACTTTCAAAGATGGCGGATGCAGGAGACGACTTATTCTTGTTCGGCGAAGAGATTTCGAAACCGCCGATTACCGAGAGCATCCATTCGCAGAAGAGAAGTACGGTATAGAATAATCGAAATTTTCCGCTCTTGTCAAAATGTTTTTGAAACCCAACCTCTCTAGAAATGTCAAAACAGCCCTATCAAAACGTTACGGGAGTAAATCCGCAAGTCAAATTACATACAATGACAGCTTATTTGCAGGCCCATGACGTCACTCCATAGCAACCAGATCTCAGGAATTTTTAAACTTCCGGCTCTCTCTGGGTCGTAATGATTTCCCTGGGTCGTAATGATTTCCAGAAAGGAAGGCACCAGTAGTTGTGACCTACCCCTCTTTTTTGGCGAGGATAAGTCTCTCTTTGAAGACTTAGAGGGGGTATTTTGAGCCTCAGTGTACTGATTCAGTTCAGCTTGACGTCCTCCAGCCTCTTGCGCATAAACATACCCCTTGAAAGTTTCTTTAGCAGATGTTCACTATGTTTGTCTTATTAACTGGCCTCAACATTTCCCATTCTACTTTCAACTTTCCCACCTGAATCTCCTTCTCCTGGTTAAAGTTTTGCTAAATGAAGTTCCTTGTTGAAGTTTTTCCACTTAAAATTCTTTGCTATGAGCCGTTTGTCTTTGCTTTCCCTATTTTTCTTTTGTCTCCTGTTTTCTTTGGACAATGTTTATCAGAAGCGTCTTAAGGTCACAGATGGCTTCGTCTCCATCAAGTGCGAGAATACTGCTCTTCTATTTTATTTTCGAGTCGCTGACATTTAACTTTGTCTTCTTTTATTGCTTCTCCTAACTACTTCAGTAGTAACTCTTTGTACCATTTGCTGAAGTTTCTTTTCAACTTGAGAAGCAACTGGTTGGCTCTGTCCTCAATTTCCTCTGGAGGAGTATCTTGTTTAAGCAAGTTTTGAGTTTCTTCATTTCGGTCCTTGAGTCGTTTCTTCTTCGGACCTAGTCGCTGACGAATACAAACACTCATGTTCGAATAACCTTGGCAACCTCACTCTGCTACCCCATGTCACTGAGAATATACATAAAAATGCTATCATCTGATTCCAAAATTCTCATTAAAAATATCGGGAAATACCGACAATACTTTCACTCGAGTTCAAATTACAATTCTTGACCACTTTTTTCACACGTATGCTTTTCAAAAGTAACTGGGCCTTTTCTTCATAGTGCGAGGCCTTCTAGTTTCTAGTTTAAAAATTTAGTTTGCGAGAATCTGCGAACCCTGGCCAATTGCTTACAGCGAGACGTTAATGTCCTAATTTTTATGGAAATATTATTTTTTGGCCAGTAACTTCCACGTTAAATTTCACTAGAAAAAAAGGTATGAAACCAATTGCGAAGCGATGAGTGTAATATCGGTTTTCCAGTGAAATTTAACGTGGAATTTTCCAGTCAGGTAATGAATTTTCTTCAATAATGCATCCGTCATTTCCAGCAATGCCCATCCGCCCCCTCCTCCCCCCCCGGCTGACTCCCTGGCATTAGGAGGATTTTTTGAAAACAAACCGGCAAATGTCCCACGGTGTAGAGAAACGAGCTGTTTAAATGCCCCGCGGTACAGGTGAAAAAGTAAGTTCATTTCTTAGTTTTTAGGCTTACCTTCATTCTAATCAAAGCTAAATCAGGCCGAAGTAAGTCTCAAATAAGTCTTATTTCTCTGTATTGCTCCAATGACCATGCGTTCTGTGAATCTACTATCTCGTTTTGTCCTCCTTAGACAAAGTTGATCACAAATTTGACGTCCTTGTCCAATGAACTTATCTCTGAAAGGAAGTGACAGTGCTGTGACGTGAAAATCACAAGACCGTCAAACGCCCCGGGGTAGACTAATGCCCAGTCCCCAGGACAGACAATGAGGAAAAATGTCCCACTAATTCCCGGGGGGGATGGGCACTGTCGGAATTGACTGATGCATAACATAAGTTGAAAACAAACGAATTTTGTTTTCTCCCTAGCTGTAAACTCCTGTTGTTTGTGTGTTTATACGGTGAATCACTTGCGTATTATTACTTTCATACAAAATGCAACAGATGGTTCAGACAGACTTACTTCGGCAGTTTTTCATCGCCGGCCGGCATCAAACAAAATCATGGCGACAACTGGGCATTGTAACCGGCCGTTCTGAACCTCCCCAACCCCCAGGTTAACAAATGTTACGCCGACTCAACATTACGAACCGGCGTGACGACAAGTGTGACTGAGTGACACATTATTTTGACTATAGCGTTATTGGATGACGTAATGTTTAAACTCTGACGACTCGGCTTATCTTTCTTATCGCTTTTTGTTTATTCTGCTGAAAAAAGCAAATTCAACTGAATACAAACAGTGAGCGTACCAGTAAAGTCAAAATATAATGCTAGATAAACACGAGGATATCTGTCGACATAGAAATGTCACGCCACGCTCAAATCCGGTGAACAAGTTGACTCAGAATTCGCAACGATTTCGTCAAGTTAAAAATCGAAATGATCTTTTCTAAAAACAATTAGCTTTGAAAATGCAGAAGAAGTTAATACGACACAAACTAAACATTTTGCAACAATTGGCGAAATTAGTGGAGCTCGTTTCTCTTCTTGTTGATATGACAATTTTGCCTTGATAAAGGGGTGAAATATTGAAATGAAAATAAAACAAATGAAGAACGTTTGAGTATCACGGACACCCAACGGCTCATTTCGGGGAATATCTGTTCAGAATTCCTAAAATCGCCTGAAATATTCGGATTTAAGGACGTTCGCGCTAATTGTTTCTGCGCATTCTTACTGCGCACGCAATTCACTGCCACGTCATGCATTGAGCGCGCGCGCTGTTGGAGAAATGTGGAGATATATAGCGCTAGTGGGCAC
>Ga0126336_10002031_pt1 | contig 11238 bp, 6 predicted proteins | sample SidCmetagenome_FD_92530 | JGI IMG/M metagenome (GOLD analysis project Ga0126336, IMG submission 92530) | Coral microbial communities from El Islote,Puerto Morelos, Mexico - Siderastrea C C metagenome | ecosystem: Host-associated > Invertebrates > Cnidaria > Coral | place: El Islote,Puerto...
GAAGCGGGATGTAATTTTTGATTATTTTGCAGTATAACTAACGCCAGGACAGTGTGCTTGAGTAGAGTTAGTTTTTTCGATTTGCCGATGGAGATCCGTCGCGTGGTCAACAGCCTAAATTTTCCTGCTTCAAGGCTATACGTTTTTAAGCGATTTCCTGCCACACCGCAGTTAAAACTTGTTTATGTATCTTTCAAACGCCCTGAATAGCAGCAGAATCAATTAAAACAAGCAATAAAGAATTTCACGCTCAAAGATTATAACACATTCGCGCGAAAATTAACGCCTAAGTGGAACAGAAACGTTAATCAAAACAGATTTAATTACATTGGAATGCTAGTAAGTCACTGGGCTTCACGCAGAGAAAAGGCACGTATCTCTGAGGGATCCCAAGGTAATTTTTGGTTTCTAAGAGCGTCTGGCTCGTTATGAGACACAAACAGAAATACATGGTGTTTACATTTTACCAAAACAACATACGGTAGGTCGAAATAACTCAAAACTGGTTTCGTAAACTTACTTGGCAAATGATCTTACAAAACCTCTCGATATGCTTAGAATAAACTTCAGCTCCACCTGTTCCTTTAAATCGGAGAAGACAGTATCATTCATCAAAACATACCAAAATGTTGTCACCAACCACCCACTTTAGTTTGACACCTACGAAAAAATTTTCGTTATCGGTTGAAACTGCGACGGAGGCGAAAAAGGCGACTAAAATAGTGTAAATGAACTAACAGCATGTCCCTGTTATAAAATTTCTCCAGCGGTCGTATTACATATAACTTTTGGTACCTGTCCTATCGTCACTTAACTAGTATATGAAGTAATGTTGAAACCGCATGCACCATTTATTTTTAACATATCCATTGCATTAAAGGAGTACTAATCATCGAACGCCGTTAGCTGCGATTCGAGTGATATTACGTAGCTGAAAAGGCAGACATGTGAGGGGTAGAGAAATATCTGAAGGTGTTAGTGGTGGAAGAATATCAATATCTGCCATTAACGATCGCCCATAAAAGAGTTTACTATCAAACAGCAGTCTTTTAAATGCCGCAAGTATCAAGAAAAATAGTTTTGCAGCGGAGGCGAAGATTGAGACGGCGTAGGTGGAAGAAGTGTGATTTAATATGTGCTATTAATTATCGCTCAACGAAGAAATGATAAATAGCTTCTAGTATAAATGTTAATCATTGGCTTTAATGGTGGAAAAAGCAGAACCAAGTTGAATATGTCCTGAATCCTGTTTGTTTGAATGAATTTGACAGAATTAAGGCACTGGGGCACCCAACGGTTTGTTTCTGGGAATACCTGTTCGTCTTAGATATTCGGATTTATTTGCAGTGAAAACTAGAGATTTCTTTGGCGAATCGTCACCTCAGACTTTCGTAACAAGGGGATCGACTGATTAATTGCTATTGTTTTCGAAGGGACAAATATATCGTTTCGAGTGCGCAAAAGGGCCAGCTACAAGCATTATCGAGAGCTATCAGCAGCTCGGAAATTCGGCGGATGTGATTTTGTTTCCTACGGTCTAAATTGTAGCTAAAAACTCAAAGTTCCATCACGATCGCAATTTTTAATTTCCGGAAATTCGGTCACGAGGTTAAATTTTGCAAACTGCAATCTACTCTTCCATCTTTGTATTCCTTCTTTTTATCCCTTTAATCCCTGATATAAAAATGCATATCCTCCGTACTGTCTCCATGCATTTCTTATGGAGATGACTTTCTTTATTCTCATCACTTGAATGTTTGAACAAGTAGTGATAATATGAAGAGAAATTTCATTTTCGTCACTGTTATGGCTTGAAGGGTTATTCCAAGGTACTTTTTCTGTTCTGCTCTTTGGAATCTTTTCATCCAATTCAGTTATGTATTTAGTAATATTTTGACAATATAACAAGGAAATTAAAGACGCAAATTTGGATTTTTTGGCGGGATAAAGTCTGTGTAAATTGTACCCTAAACATATCAACGGCAGTTGAGAACATTTCTTATGATCAGCATACTCAGAACTCCAAATTCTGGAACAAAATAGCGCAGGCAAAAGCACAGATAAACGAAAAAAAGTTTCTTTCACAACGATCTTCGGAGAATAAATCATGTTGTCAAGCTGACTGATAAACCTCTTTTTCTTTACGAAACATATTGGATTTTACTTCAGAAATTTGGAATTCAAAATTTGAAACATTCATGGAACAGGTATGCCAGACCTTCTGTCGAGTTATCGTATTTTATATTGTAATGGCCTCCAACTGTAAATTCAAAACAAAATTCGTTATTTAGTTAATTAGGTTTCAATGAGAAACACAGCTACATTATATTTACACTTAGACGTGAGAGGCAAAACAAATAGAAATTGACAGACTCTTGACAGCAGTTGTAGTCACGGCTGTCGAAAGGAAATCTACTGATAAATTCACTTTTTACATCTGTAAAGCTGCAAACACCCCGGTGAAAACATACCAAAACTTACGACATTGCAAACTTACCAAGTTTGATCTTCAGCCGTCTATAGGTCGCACTAAGAATGGTACCTACAGTAGAAAACACTTACGGAGGCTATTAATATGAGCAGCGAAGGCGGAGACTTGGGCAGTGTAGGCGGATACATGTACATTCAAGATGTCAGCAGCAATGAACAAACAACATTCCTAATTTCTCCTGCATGACAACCACCATGTTTTCCCATAAATCACTATGGACTACAAGGCCATTTTTGGCTACCTAGTTTTTAGTGTGTGGCCAATAAGCCTATTTTAGCCTTTTGCTCTGTACTATTTTTTACCTACTATGTGTGTGTTTTTTTCTTCATTTTCGCTGCCCTTATTATATGGTCTTTTTTGTTTAGACTTGAATTCTCTTTTTGTCCTAAAAAGCGAAGACAAACGTTTCTTATTCCCATTTAACTGTGATTATTTGCAAAGACAGTGGAGTGTCATGCCTGCTAGATTGTTTTGGGCTCCTGTGTCCGCTTAGGTCTTGAAGAGGCTTTTCAGCTGGAATCATTTATGTAATAAGTTGTTGGGGCTTGAGACACAATATTATTTATTAACAATTGTCGTCGTCGTAGCAATGTTATGGCTGCACGTAAATGAAAAGGACCCACGCAGGATTTATGGCCCATGGCGCTCACGTGAACTGATGCCAGCAACTGGCTCATAAAACATTGCCTTTAAAATCTTCCTCGGAAATATTTAGTGTCCGATATTGTTCCGGAATTTTCTTCGGGAATTTTTTACCTTCCTTTAAAGAGTTTTGTTTTAATTTAGCAATTTGCATTTGTAAGACCTTTAATATCAGTGGCAGTGGCCTTCGCTGAACCATGGTCATAAAGGCGACTAAATGGGAATGAGCCCACGGCGATCACGTAAAATGGTGCTTTTAGTAGATATCGCATGGAAGAGCACATGGCTTAACCTTCCACACGGAAATCGTTTTTTTCGCCTGCGCTTTCTTAAATCATTGCCTTCGGAAGCTTCGATCTCTGATTTCCAACCCTCAAATATTTGTTTACTACTACAATTTATGGCAGCATGACAATTTGAGGAAATATTTCAAATTAAAAATATTTTTTGTTTGTAACACGCAATGCTGTCGCTTTGATTCCTGTATGGTCGTTTATTTTTTTCTTTTGGAGTTAAACTGGACAACTGCATGGGACAAAATTTCTTGGAACTAGGACGAAAGCTAGAATAATTGTATGGCCTGTGGTAGAATCCCAGTTATATTATTAGTGCCTGAGGATATACTAGCACTAACACAGCAACTTCAACGTCTCATTTACAGCATTTGAAATAATTGTGGTGCATTAGTGCTCTGAGATAGTCTGATTGTGTTTCAGTAGAAGCTTAGGGCCTTGGTTACCTACACGTGAGTTACAAATAGATTTTCCGCCATTTCTGTGAAAGTAATGATGATTCGTACTATTAGCTATTTGGTACCTGTTTGTTGAGCAATAATTAATTAGCAAATATTACACGAGCGTTCGTTGGGTATAAAGCGATGAATATCCAACAAGGCGCTAACGTCGAGTTAGTTGCCATCACCTGATATCCATCAAGCGCTAGTGGAATAATTGTTTTGTTCATCCGACCTTTTCATAGCGACGAACTCGCTTTTAAGCACTACGGCACTTAACAGTACACGGCACCTTATATCCATAAAAGTCAAAAAGCAAGGTCTTTCGCGGCTGACCTGTGTGCGGTGGACCAATGAAAAGCCGGAAATTCAATAACTGAGGTTGAGAATTAAACATAAGCAGAGATTAAATATACAGTTTTCCGCCTAAACGGCCTCTATTTCCGCCTCCGCCGTAAATATTGTAATTCTTGTAACCTGTTCCACGCTCCGACATAGTAGAAAAACGGAATGAGCAAACGAGCAGGAAAAAACGCCTGGAGCCTGAGACGAGCGCCGCCCTCTTCTTCTCCAGATCCTATCGTCTTATTTTCGGGGTCGTTTTCTCATTATCCCCGTCCCTACTATTTAGGAGAGTGGCTATCTGGGAACCTGAAACACTAGCCATAACTCCTGACACTTGCGACAATGGAGGGGTATATTGCTGTCTGATAGCTCTTTGTTGAGCGATGATTAAAGCCAAACACTGAAATATACATTTCTTCGTCCCCAAAGCGTCTGCCTGCTCCGTTACGGTTTAATTTGAAGTGTTTTTTTTTTTAATCAAGCTGATATATTATCATAACTGATATTATTAAAAACTGGATTAGGTATATTGGATTTCTTGAATTTTATTGGCTGAAAAGAGCTAGGTTATCAGCTCATATACCTGCTTCAAACAAATGTGGTCAATGAACACTCAGCAACAAAGTGAATGGAATCTCTGACTACTGTAATAGTTTATTGCAAGAACTCTTACATGTAAAAAGCAACGTTTGCAATATTTTGGAAGGAATGTTCTTTTATTTTGCTTTTCACTATCTTGGAGCCTAAAACAGCCTAGAGGAGAGTTTGTTCGCAAGCTGCAGAATTCCACACCAAAGGTTGTTTAGAAATTACACATCCAAATATTTTTTTTGTCAAAGACAAGTACTTTCTGTCATTGATTTCACATATTATTAATGCGAGACAAACAAAAAGAAAAAAAGGGTAAATCTTGCAAGACTTCGGGTGCTTTCGATTGCGAAATCTAGATTTCGATTTCGGATTTCGGATTTCCCAATCAAATGCGAAATCCAAAAACGGATTTCGACGAACCGAAATCCTTTTCCAAGACGGATTTCAATTAAGGGGACTTAAATGAAATCCGTCTTGGGAAAGGATTTCGGCTCGTCGAAATCCGTTTTTGGATTAAATCGCGTTTATTGGGAAATCCGAAATCCGGATTTTAAAATCAAAATCCAGATTTCCCAATCGAAAGCACCCTTCACTTGGCATTGTTGATTTTGTTGAAAAAGTTTGGGTGCACGATCCTAAAGTGACCATTCAAATGAAAGCTGTCAAGCATTTATTCTTTCCTGGTACTGTTAATTATGTACTGGAGTTATTTCTAAATTTTTATTCTGTGGGTTGAATTCTAAAGTGTGACCATTTAAACGAAAGCTATAGAGCAGTTCTTTCCTTTAATGCTGTTTATTATATATGCTATACAAGAAGGTTCTAACTTTGAAGTGTAACTTTTCAAATGAAAGATACTAAGCAGTGCTTCCCTTGAAGCTTTTGACTCTATACAAAAACTCTTAGGCTATGCCTACACGGGACCGGTTCCAAATGGATCCGGTCCGAAAATCGGACCGGATAGCCTTCTGTTTAGAAGGGACCGTTGTGGAACCGGGCCAAAACGGATCCAAGTCTGGACCTGCTGTTCACCTCGATTGGTTACAAACGGTTCCATGTAAACAGAAGCCGATTCGGTCCTGTGTAAACAAAGCCTTAGTGTAATCATTTCTATGAACGCTACTGAGTAGGACTGTTCGATGGTGCTGTTCATTATACTGTAGAAGTTGGTTCTTGACGGTTGAGATCTTGAAGTGTTACCAATACCATACTCGATACATATGTGCACTGTATACATACTCAATTCAATGGGAACACGCAAAACGTGAGCTTCTATAAGATGTTACCTGTCGCTCCCAAAGAACTAAGTTAAAATGAGCTTGGAAAAACATCTTTTGCGAAACAAACAGCACCGCAGAAAAACAACAACAACACCAACAAAACAAAAAGAAATTTAAAAAAATTACTCAAAAGCTTTAATATAAATGGTCACACTTAACAACAATTGGTCCGCAGACAACACCTAATTTGCTTTATTGTTTATGAAGTTTCTCCGTTGTTGTTGGTGTCGCTGTCAATGTTAACGTTTTTGCTGTTGTTGTCGCCGCCGTCGTCGTAACTGTTGACGTTACTGTCGTTACTGTTGTTGTCCCTGTCGATGCCATTGTTGTTGTTGTTGTCAGCGTCGTGGTCGCAACTGTTGTCGTTATCGTCGTCACTGTTGTTGTTGCCGTCAATGTCACTGTTGTCGTTGTCGCTGCTGTTATCGTCGCTGTTGTCGTTACTTCTGTTGTAGTCGCCGTCATTGTCGACGTCATTGTTATTGTGATTGTTATTGTTTTTGCCGTTGATGTTGTCACTGTTGCTGTTATGGTTTTCATTGTAACAGTTATTATTTTCGATGTTGTTATTGTTGTTATTGCTATTGTTATTATCGTTATCGCTATTGTTGTTGCTGTTGTTGTTTCTGTCGTCTTTATTGTCAATGTTGTTTCCACTGTTGCCTGAGTTGTTTTCTTCATTATTTCTACCATCTTCTCTTCGCTGTCCTTCTTCAAGCGGCGCAACAGCGTTTATTTTACCTAAAAGTTGCATTTCAATGTTCTCAGCTTGTGCATTGTTCTTTCTTAGAATTATGTCGATAAATGCAACACGGAACTATCTTATTCTGGCACAGTAAATAATTGGGTTGAAAGGCGAGTTGAGAACTACTGCAAAGGTTGCCGTGAAGAAAGCAATAAGAGTGAAATTTGCTGAATAGAGGACAGGTTTTACTACAAGAATTCGAACAACCATTATAGGCGAATAAGTCAATACCAAGATTAAAAGTACAGTAGTTGTAAGTTTGAAAGCCTTCTTGTCATTTAAGAATTTCTGTCTGGCTTTTACTGAGACTTGCTGAGCAGCAATTTCTTTTTCGTGGTGACGAATTTCAAAGTAAAGGACGACTTGACAGTAGATAGTAACAGCCATACAAAAGGACAAATTAAAATTGCCAACAGGTATGGAAATTTTATTATCTATGATGGCTAAAGGTATGGTTAAAAACGTTGTTACGATCCACGCGAAAGCTGACGAACGAAGTATACGAGATTTAGTTACTAAAGTGATATACGCGAACGAGATAGTCTTAAAGCGCGTTTGGATAGTTCCATTACCAAGCAGTTCGGGCTGGAAGTTTCACCTTTCAGGACGGTTATAATCCACGCGACAAGAAGAGGTTGGCTGATCACTCCCATCAGCCCATCTGTGGTCGCTAAGCAACCAAGTGCCGAGTTGGACTCGGTTTTCAGTCACGGCTTCGTTCCAACAACGAACATGACCGCAGTGCGTTCAAAACGGTTGTGATCGGACAAAGAATTATGTTCAATATTGCTATGAAAAGAAGCACCACGTAAGCCTCGGTAGAAGAATGATCAAGTCTTCCTCCTAGGAAATTAACAAAATCACATTCAGAAGGTGTTTCCCGGCCGTGGGAAGTTTCGCTTGAATTCATGTTCTTTGCTTCTTTGAACTTGTTTTCTCAGTTGTAAATAAGAGCTTGTCGGCAGATGCGAAAGTAGCCTTAACTGATATAAGTTCTTTCGATTTATAGGTTCTTTTGTATTATTTAGAATCCATCCGCTTTTGTTTTGAATTTTCCTTTTCACTTACAATAAGCACCGGAGAAAACTGCCTACGCGCAATTCGTCAGAAAAAAAATGTTTTTTTGAAGAGCGCCGTTTCTGTCTTAAATTTTCTACGTGTATCCGCTGACTTTGACAGCAGTAGGAAAAACGATAGAAATAAAATGCTAAAAGAAGATACAAATTAAACTGATAGGTTTGAGAAAAACGGATGATCTCTGGAAATAAATCAAAAAGGGTCGGCAAGAACTAAGCTGCCTCGAATAAGCCAAATGGCTATTCCCGGCACAAAATTTCTCCTTTTAAACTAGCCTTTTCTTCCTGTTCAACTATAAAATATGTTTACTTTCTTCATAGTTGTATCTTGATAATTTGAAAGCAAAACGATTCGAATCCTTTGATGACGACTTTTTTGCTGATAGCTAAATCTCTTCAATATTAGTCATTAAAACTCCGCGGTTAAATTCGAATAGCAGAAAAGTAAAGAAAATTTCCCGAGTTCTCAAAGAAAAAGCTTGCAAACTTATTGTTTTCTTCACTGGCAAGGATGCACGCAGGCAAAAACATGCAGAAACAGTCATATGGCATTTAGCCTCGGACTTACAAGTTGTGGGGGGAGGGGGGGATGCAACCCCATAAGGGTTTTTTCCTTGAATGTTTCCACAACAAGTTTCTTCATCTGCACCTGCCGTTATCAATAGTTGTACACATATCCCTTAGGCACAGGTTTGATGAGAATCAGCTGCTATGGGGACGTCGTAAGTGGCAGGTGGTCAAGCAAAATGTGTGCTTTTCACCTTTTTCGGTGACAAAATTACAAAATGTCGAAAAAGTAAGCAGAGTGTTTAATTATGATATATTCCACATTTCTAGTATCAAAAATGTTTGGTTTCTAAATGGCGCTAAAACGGTGGTCATCCTGGATGAAGTCAACAGGTCCCATGCAGCCCTGCAACCCTCAGTATAGACCTCAACTTGTAGAGCACATAACATGCTTCCTATAAAAGGTAATTATAACCAAAGAAAGGTCCATCAAACCCCCCCGGTACGGTAAGGGTGTGACTTTGGTGCTTGTGCGTCCGAGGGTTTAGGCAGTCAAAGTTATCTGGCTTTTAATAATTACCATCTTAGCAAACGAAACACTAAATTATTTAGTGTTCGTACTGAATACCCCAAAAATACCCACAAAAAATAACTAGAATTATATGAAGATCATCGCAGCGAAGGTGTTTCAACTTAAGCAGTTAAAAAGAAGAAACCTGAAAAAATTCAGGCTTGAACGGGAATCGAACCCATGACCTCTGCGATACTGGTGCTGAAAATATATGGTTTCCCATCGCCCGACTGACCAAATTTTTTTCAAAGACTAAGAAACACCAAAAAGTTTCTGATTTCATTGCCTATTCCCTTTTCTCATGCATTTCCAAGCTACATATGCTTTGTATACATGTCGAATTAACGAGACTCTGTCAATCTTTCTTTTCTCGGTCTTTCTTCCTTTTTTAGCCGATCGATCGAACCATTTTCACAAAAGAGAAAGCAATGAGAAACGAAACATTTTATGAGGATAGACTTAAGTTACTTTCGAACCTGCGTACTTTGATTGAAATTCGATTGATTAATAAGAAAATCAGGGATTTCACTTTGATCTGTGCAAACACCAGGCAAAACAAACAAACCGGTCATTGAGATCCCTCCTGATATCTCTTAGAATTAAATTGATTTTACGATGCAAGGTACGAAAGAACGATGAAAACTTTAACGGAGACTGTTTGATTTGCTTTAATAATTCAGTCAACTGCAGCAAGCAAATATGTCACAGAGGAAGTAAACTTTCAATCAATGAACTGAAACACAATGTTTTTACGTTCTTTCATGTTTACCCGTGTGCATGTATATATTAACTAGATTCAGTTTTGTCTTTTCTTTCTTGCACGATTTTTGTAAAAAAAAAAACGTTAAATAGAATCGAACACTAGAAATGACTCGTTTCTGGAAACATCGCTATGTTATAAGGAGAGGAAACGGTCAACTAATTCTCCCAAAAAATATCTTGAAAATTGTTTCATTGTGTATATTACCAGAGGTTTCCAATAACCTCAGAATCTATGACAAAATTACTTTTGATCCTTGCTTAGACAGAAAATGGATTGGAACCAATAATAAAACATTCATACACAGAGCTAATTCTCCGAAATGTTCACAGTTTAACAGCTGTGCAAAAAGTAACCCTGATATCTATCTGAATGGAAATCATGTTTTAGAAATCTGTTGTGACGTTGCTTTATTTTTCTTTCCCTTCAATTCGCTGTGGATTTCGAGTCGTTCGGCCCGTCTATCATTTAGAAATCAACGGTCATATTAAGAACAATACCTTTGAATGGACACCCCAATTCTTTTGCTTTAAGCGAGAAAAACTCGGACGCGTACTAAACATTTTGCAAAATCAATAGAAAACGAGCTATATCTGTATTAGGTTTAAAAGGAACATGGGATACAACGGACAAATGCTTGGAACAGAGGGCAGAGGTTGAATTATCGCAATACACTTTCTTTCGAAATGACATAAAAATTACCAAATATTGCGAATCAGACAAGCTGTGATATATCCGCATATTATCGTATCTTTGGCTTCTTCGCTCTAGTTAGATTTCTAACTTAAGCGTTACTGAACTTTGGAGCAAAAACACCGCACAGCTTGTCAAGAATCAAGGTATACATGCACCTGTACAATGAATCGAAGACAATTACTAACAAATCAAGATGAGTCTAACATGCCCCCCGGTATTTTGAAATCATCTTGCTCATTTTTGTGTATTTTCAATCAACATAATACCTGGTAAAACTGCAACAGTCTTGTACTCATTAACTGCTAGTTTGTCTTGCTAGAGACAAAGGAGTTTTGTTATCCGAGATGTATATAACGTGGTTTAAGTGTGTTTTCCCTTTGGTTTGTTTTGACAAGTTGTATCTTCTTGCCTAAACTAACGCCAAAATATCAAACGAATAACTTCATTTTTTTTTCTATACTTTGACAACAACTTTCTCGAGTATGAAACTTGTCTAAGAAGAAATTGAAATGAGTAGAAAGTAGTCGCGCTCAGAAAATAAGCTAGTATTTGCTTTCGCATGTGTGTCTGGACGATACAATTAACAATTTTGTAGGCCGTTATTGTGCGGATATCAATTTAAGTCGATAAAGTGATTTAATGGATCATTTTTAGCTGTTCTGTCAACTTTCTTCGCAAAATGGTGTCACCATATTACCAATAATATATAGATTTAGCCAAGCCTAAAAGCGGAACTCCAATTATTATTTATTTATTATTATTTATTTTATTTATTATTATTTTATTTATTTATTATTATTA
>Ga0126336_10002032_pt1 | contig 11237 bp, 8 predicted proteins | sample SidCmetagenome_FD_92530 | JGI IMG/M metagenome (GOLD analysis project Ga0126336, IMG submission 92530) | Coral microbial communities from El Islote,Puerto Morelos, Mexico - Siderastrea C C metagenome | ecosystem: Host-associated > Invertebrates > Cnidaria > Coral | place: El Islote,Puerto...
ATAAGCGTCAAATGCAGAGTTTACATTATTTGTAATACTTTTCCAGTGGATACCATACCTCATGTCTTGATAAATAAATATCACCAAGCATACAATCGTATTCCCGACCACGTTTGCGCTCATAAGCGCGGAGAACAGCGCGGTGACTCCAATCTTGACCGATTGTAACATTGTTGACTACAAAGGGAAAAGATACCTAATACACTATAACTTCAAGTAACCAAACACCGTAGCTAACTTGACTATTTCTAAAAGATGTGGAGGGTGCGGTCTGTTGCATGGTTAGAGCTTTCGACAAGAACCTTTTCTCTCACATTGTCGCTATCGACTTGCTTTCTGCCCAGGTCTATAAAAGGGTGGCGGTAGTTAGGTAAGCCTAATAAAATTCTGGGATGAATCTGCGTCCCATCTAGGTGAAATTTGCTACTCCAAGTTGTCCACTGCTACAGAGCCTACCATCGGCTTTTTTATGTGTAGTTAAAGCATAATTCGTACAGTTTACGTTTACTCGCTCATGCACATGCCTTTTTGGTTTTTGTTTGCTTGACAGTGCTTCTAATGGTACCGCTCATATAAGCAAACAAAGGCAAATGAAAAAATTAGGTTAAAAGGAAAATTTAAGTTCTATATTTGTTCCTGTTCATTTACCTGCTTGGAACGTATTGTTTCCGTTTAGGGCCCCGTTCCCAAGGCAGCTACTTTTTCTCGCCATTAAATGTAAATTTCCAACACAGAACAGGTGTGAAAACGACGCTGCTTTTCTTGTGAATGTCATCTTGTTTTCAATGTTTTGTTCTGTTTTTGTTTTGTTTTGTTTTGCTTTGTTTTTTCTTTGCATCTTTGTTTTTTCTTTGCGTGTGTTTATGTTTCTGCAACTTTTACTTTCTATTGAATACCATCTAAATTCTCTCCCATTCCAAGATATGCAAACTTTCGTGAATAAAGAAGCAAACTCGAACATCCAAAGAGTCAGCCAAATATCCAGTGAAATTAGCGCTTCAACTTGTGGCCAGAGGCAGTGCCTCCAAAATGAAAGTAAGAACACTTCTCATCAGTTGGTAGTGATGAGTTTTTTAAGATTTAAATGCTATCTACTTTTGAACAAGACTTGCTTTTAACTTGCGCCTTTTAAAGTTTTCAGTTGATCAGAGGATTACTGGGACGCTACCTTTTTTACGTTTCTTGGCTATACTCGAGTTTCAGGCAATAACACTGCGACATCTGATGGAGTCTGTTTAAACTGCAGGTGGTACACTTGAACGACAATAAAATGGAACAAATAATACAACAATGTACCCTAAGTCAAATGAAATAAGGGTGGGCTCATTTCCTCTTATAATTAATGCTTCTTAAATGGTTGATCAATGTGGTCATATAAAATTTGAAAAAAGCGAAGCAAAATTAGAAACACCCTCCCTTTCAACAAAAATAGAGTGGTTTAAATATTCCCGTTTCAATTCTACCTTGCTTATCATTTTTGCATGTGAAAATGTTAACTCTAACATACGCAACGGGTACTTCTTGTGAAGGCTAGGATCGCAGGGCAAACCCTTTTATGTGGAAAAGAGATTACTTTGAGGTTGCATAAAATTCAGATAAAATTTCTCAACTATTTCAAAGACAAGAACAAATCTTCCGATGACAATAGCCTATTACATAACTGTAAATTTGACTTGTATGCCAATTAAAACATTTGTTTCAACACAAAAAAATCTGGACAGTGCTCAATTTTAAATGACCTGCATTAACATGTACACTTTTTAATGGACCGAATATAGTCTTTTCTTTTCTAGAGACGTAATACACCCTATTTTGGTCATTTAGTTAACATATAAATTAAGAAGACCTTTTTTTAAAAAAATCGAAGCTTTGAGCCAGCCTTCGTTTTCCCTCGTTTGAAATCTTGTAACCTGTGTCGGTAGGATTTATTTGGGGGATTTCAGGGAAAGCGAAGGGACCCTGTACTGGGAAAGCGTTTTGACTGGCAAAAGGTTTATCCTGCTGACCGTCCACACCTTTGCCACCGATCCTGTGGTACGTTTCACCTGCCTAAGCTGTGCATGTGTTGCCATTCTTGTCCATCACATCGCAATGAGGCCATTTCGCGACCGCATGGCGGACGTTTTTGAAAGCCTTTCTCTGTTGAGCCTTGTTGCTATTTGCACATTCAGTTTGGCGGAGCGGAGGCTAACTATTTATCTGAGGGAACAGCGTCTACCGGACCCTGTCAAAGCCTTTTCCGCGCTCTGCAATGGATTGAGATCAGTCGCCTTGGCTTGGTTCCAGCAGCAGTGTGCATCTTTGTGGTGTTTGCTGCGTTATACCAATTCCTTCGGTTGCTTTATCACTGTATCAGATTACTTTCATATGTAATGCGGGGCAAATGCTTCTTTCCAGGGTTATCACTGCGCCGTTTTCCTATTCCCAGCCGCTTCTGCTTAACTAGGACTCTGAAGAATTAAACTTCGTTGCATGATCTCATAATACAGCTTTATTTTAAGGGTTCTTTCTATTGTGCCAAACTGACCGGTCAGAGACCAGTGGAACTAACCAAAGGAAAATGGAACGACATTGTTCGATGGAAACAAATTTCCAACGGACCGAAGTGTTCCATTTACGGCTCGACCGAAATTTCGATTACTTCTTAGTAAGGTGGGACTGGAAACGAGGATTTTTGAAAATGGAATGGTAAGTTTTGGTCGGACCGGACCGACCGGTCAAAGAGGACCACCTCTGGAGATTATGGTCCTCATTAAACACAATAGAGAGATGTAGGAATATAACGAAAGAAATGTTCCCTTTTTTTCTTGTCTCTGACTGGTTAACCGGCCAAACAGGCAAATTATTGTGGTTTTACTTGCACTGAAAAGAAGTGTAATACCCAGTTCTTTATTTTTCTATTTGTTTAGTTATAAATTAAACCTTTTATTATAGCTTTAGTCGATTTGATATCAGCTGTAGTCTAGATAACAGAAATCTTAGATTGAACCTCTCGGAAGAGTTCAAATGTAGGTTTTAAACTACAAATTGAAATGTCCACTTGGGAGAGTCAATTTTGGCCCATGCATGTCTCTGAAAAGTTCTAGCATCGGACAAAAATAGCCAGGGTTGGCCGGGTAATTGAACCGGCAATATTTTTGTTTGCCTGACGTAACGTTCTAAGCTTAAAGGATGGCAGTTCTTTGTACTAAAAAGGTATGGCAAAATTACATAGCAGCGTGATCCAAATATGAAAAATTTAAGGATTGTTCAGTTTTCTGATATTCCAGGGATTTATGATTTGCCAGGGATTCTTATCCTTACCAAATATTATTTTCTATCTTCGCTCCCATATTTTTAAGTAGTGTACAAGTTAATTGAACTAATGGCCGTTTTTGTGCTAGAGACGTTAATTAGTTTAGACGTATTTAACGTCTCGTACGTTAATGTCGTCTGGTATAAAAACCGGACGTATTAAGGTAGTCAGACGACCAAATAGAAAAAAACAAGATTTTCTGAGAATAAGACTGGGTTGTATTCTCGGAAGACACTAGACACAACTAAACTCGGCGGCAAATCAATTAAAGTGTGCAAAACAACAAACCCGCCTACATGTAAACATGGAGAAGATTTTTCTTGCTTCGCGGCTTCTGAAGTCTTGTTCTCGACGTCTTCGAAAAATAAAAGACTTGGAAATGCAAATGTTTTTGAAAAGGCAAAATAAGTCAAGGAAGCGGTTTTTGCAAGAAGCACTTGGCTTGTGTGTCGTGGCCAGCAATAGAGAAAGGAAGGAAAGAAGTGGAGATCAACAAAAGGATTTTTCGTGGTGGAGAAAAGGCTACCTAAATTGGAACGATAAAGCGCTAGCTTTAGTGCTAAACTCGACCCAGTTAAGGGCGTATCGTTTTTATACTTCACGACTTTAACGTCTGAGACGTTAAAGTCGTCTGTTAAGTGCGACGTTCAGTCGCACTTAACAGAAGAGGTTATCTTGAAGTTTTCTTTGACCAAGAACTCTTTTGAACTTTTGTGGCTATATCATCTCATGGAATTGAAATTGACAGACGACAGTGCTCTGAAAAAAGTTACCAAACAACTCTTTAATAGACGTTTACGTTAACCTGAAATAAAAAAATAAATATAAAACTTTAAATCTTAAGTCTAGGCTAAGGTCGAAAATCTAAAATTAAATTAGCTTTTAACACTAAGTACAACGAATGTGTAGTTCTAGCTGAAATCTAGCTTAAGTTGGTACAAACTAAATTTAAGAATTAACATTTAGTATGTTATTTACGCAGAAAACATCCTGATTGATTTACTGGGTGAATGACTGTAGAAACCCACAATATCTTAATGCCACAACATGAAGCTTAACAATAATTATCGTGTAACTTGGCTGCATTATGACACAAGAAAGTTTGAAGTTGTAGGGTTTCCATTTCTGTCAGTGCCTTAATCCTTTCACTCCTATATGAAGCAAAGTCGATCTAAAGAAAAAATATATATATATTAATTTGGGAAAATATGACAATTAAACAGCACTATAGAAAAGTCGGAACAGTACCGCTAAAATTTCTTTGAATGGTCACGTTGTAGGTATTTACGCATAGGCTCCGTGATTACAATGTCCTCCTCTGACGGTAATGTTGGTAGCACGTTGCAAAAATCACATTTTGAATGTAAGAGTGAAGATGTTTTAAAATATACACTATGAGTTCTTATGTACACTATGAGTTCTTCTTCTTCTTCTTCTTCTTCTTCTTCTTCTTCTTCTTCTTCTTCTTCTTCTTCTTCTAATTATTATTATCATTATTATTATTATTATTATTATTATTATTACTATTATTATTATTGGATGCAAGAGCTGAAAAGACATTCGCGCACGCCAGCCGTAGGAATTAAGCTGCGCAGGTCCTCGAATGAGACAAGTACTCTCGCACCGGGCCCCGCTCTCGCCAGAGGAACAAAACGTGCTAGTGTAAATTGGCCACCGTATAAGTCAAAAGCTGATGTTTCGAGCGTAGGCCCTTCGTCAGAGCGAACCAAGGAATTGTAGGTTGTGGGGCGATAAGTCTCTAGTGAGAAGCATACTTGAATCTGACGGTCGACCTATACCTTTTGAAGCAGATGCAGAAAGGGTGCAACATTAATCTTTGAGGTCCTTTTCGAAAACCACATGTAAGTGAAAAAGTTTCCTCAATAAAGATTATTATTATTTATTTATTTATTTATTTTAACATGTGTCTTTTCATTTACAATGCAGCAGACAGAATAATAGGGCGTGCGATCTATTACTAAAATCACTGATCGCTTTTCATGCACTTAGGCAAACGTTATCTATTGCAAAACATGCATTTCATGCAAAAAGATATAGGTTAGCGAACTAGGGAGAAGACTAAGCGACCGTTTCCACGAACATCTGTGAGGCATCCAAACTAGTCTCTCGCCACTTTAATCGTCCTAATAGAATCATTATGGCCAACACGACGGTTTTTGGCCTTTCTCTACGTCAGGGTTACACGGAAAGCCATAAAAATTTAGAGAAAACTGAATTCATCACTCAGATCGGCATTCTAGTTAAACTCTTAATCCCCACGTAATCAACGACCGCTTTTCCTTCAGTTAATTCATCCTTGTTTTTCTGTTGTTTCCACCAATAGCGTAACTCCACCTTTCTCTATACAAACCACATACAACCCACTATTCTTAATTCGCTCTTAGGACGGCTGGCGCTTAGACTGATGTCAGCCCTGAATTTCTTTACAGTGACCAATTTACCTTCCCATCTCAGTTGATAAATCCTAATTTTCGTATTTCACTTCCCCACCGTCTGAAACTCGTACTATCTCTTTATTCTTTGTAATTTCCGCAGTTGAGAATAGCTCTAGGATAACTGCTACTCGTACAAATTAATTTAAGCTTTTTTCGATCAAACGGAAATAATAATCCTAATAAAAAGTTGTTTAAGAAAAGAAGTTAAATATTGTACCTTTTATTAGTCTCGTTCTTCTCTTATTTCCACTTACTTAGGGTTTGACGATGACGTCATATTCTTTGTAGGCGTTGAAGATTTAACATCCGAGATAAACACTGGCAAATCAGTTGCTCACACTTTAAAGCCGTGCAGGATTTTTATGCGATGTGTAAAACGAGTTCAAAATGCCCCTTTTTTGATTCTAAATTGACAGTAAGGCTGGCACTTCGGCCACGGGAAGTTTCATTGGCTAGTTTTTCAACTAGTACAACTAGTGTTCTTCAGTGTCAAGACCAAAATGAAAGACAAGTAACGACAGGTGAATTTTCCAATCTTCCAAGTGTCTAGCTGTAAACAAAGAAAAGAAAAGAAAGTGAAAAGTCGGCCAAAAGGTGACGCTTTAGCAGGGGCGAAGCCTTGGAATTGGTGCATCGGGCTTCTGTGGTAGCAGTGATCCCTTTGGCAAGTAGAAAAGTGTTCTTTAAATAGTGGCCCGCCAAGCTTGTCATTAATGCTGCTGTTGAAGGCCTGACATGCGAGTTCTACTTTAAAACGTCTTGTACGTCAAATACCTATTGAATCCTTTTTGAAGTAAAAGCCTTTTTGAATAAAGTGGTAATGGTATTGACGTTATTCTCCCTAACAACTGAAGCTACGGCTCTGGTAGTTCAGTAGTAGAATTCTCGCCTGCCACGCGGGAGGTCCGGGTTCGATTCCCGACCACAATTTTTACTTCTTCTCTTTCTTTACAACACGATTTTTTGAACATGCTAATAATTACAACTGTACTAAAACACAATTGCTCATAACTATTTCTTCAAACACCTTGCTTACTTGCTTCCTTTCTTTCTTTAATCTGTCTCTTTTATTCCTGCAAAGGTCTTCGGTCAACGTAGGTTTTCCTCAATAAAGATTAACTATTTTCTCATTTCTTTCCTTTATTCCTTCTTTAATGTTCTCTTATTATTATTTTCTTTTCTTTTCAGCGTTTCTTTTTACTTCAACGAGGACTAAGGCGATATGAAGCAAAAAATTCCACTAAGTACAGTCAAACTTGTATTAAGCGAACCTGTATTGGACGGTCACCCTCTATTAAGCGGTCACTTGTCAAAGTCCCGGAATTCGCTTCCCTTAACTACGGTAAAGTCAACCTCCATGAAGCGGTCACCTCTGTATAACGGACGTGGTCACCCTTTCCAAGGTCCCACAGAGCTGTTTCTATTGTTTTGACCTGTACTAGAGGGTCACTTTGTACAAGGAAATGATTCGAAGACCTCAAATGTAACAACAACTAAAAAATACTTTGATGAAAGCAAATTGTTTTCCCGCATATTTTAAATCTCCTATGGACAATAAACAAACGAGGTGCCAGTGGTGCATAGTTCGTTTACAATATTTTTTTTATATATATTTTCAGTATTGTATGTCGAATTCTTCTTTCATTAGGTTCTCTTTTAACTAGTTGCACGAAAAGTTATTGTTACTGCTTCTTACATAATCGAGTAAGCGGTTTTGATAACTGAATTACACCGTTCTGTCTGATTAAGGGCAGAGTATTAAGCCAAAGACCGTAGAGTAAAAAGATCACAGAGTAAAAAGATCACATGACACATTAACAAGTGTGTTTTTGGTCCTCTTTGTTCCCTCTTTTTACAGTGTTACTGTTTCTGTTTCTAATATAGCCATGTTAGTGCTTCCAATGATGGAGCTGTACATTACGTGACCAAATAACTAAAGATGAACCAAACTGCTGTTTTTACGTGTTATGAGTAATTTTCTGGGACCTGTCGGTCAACCTGTGTTAGGCGGTCTCCTAACCATTCCCCGTGGGTGACCACTTGATACAGGTTTGACTGTATAAATCATCGTTCCACTGGAAGACGATTCCACTCTGTTAATGTTGGACTTGTTACAGCACAGCAAGCTCTTAATTTTTTCGCGAAATTTCTGACTCACGAAAACATAGATGATAGGATTCACTGTGGAGTTGCACGTGACCAGAGCAACAGACGTAATGTATGTAGCGTATCCATACTCCGGGGAAGGACTGTTAAAACCCAGTACATCGAATGTCAAGTTTGTCATCCAACATAATCCATATATGATGGTCGCGGTGAGGACAGCCTTTGTTACCCGCTTTCTTACTTTTTTCACGCCCTGAAAAGCGAATAAGACAACATGACAACACTCCTCTCAATCTATGAACAGAACGCAATGTTCAGGAAAATCTAACAGCATTCTCCATACGTACAAATAAACCTAGAATTACAGATTAACTACATGAACTGTTAACTGTCGATTTGATGCGTACTTTGTTTATTCTATTTGTAATGAATTCTAAGAACTACTAGGATTGTATGTTGCCGTCGTTTTGATAGTGTAAATTTCATTATTTTAACTGACACCCTCTGTACCGTTTACATCGAGGAGGCTTAATAATCCTTAAGCCCCATGGATTCTTTTAAGCCCCTTGCCACTATTTTAATTCATTTTCTTTTCTTTCGTTTGCAACGGTATGTATTTCTGGCAAATCAATCAATCAATCAATATTGAATTTTCAAGCAGTAATCTAAGATTAAATAACGCCTCGTTCGCGTGTACGTTACGTTCTAACTAGCTAGGTGTGTAATCACGAGAGCAAGGCAGTGATCACCTGTCGGGTGTTTCCCAGGTTGTCCTGTTCACGTTTGAACTACAGTGCGTACACCACTCTTGAATACAACACGATCATCAGCAGAACAGGTATAATACCTCCCACAAAGAACCACGTGAGAGTGTATGCTTTGTGAAGCCATTCACTGTGCCAGAGTTCCACGCACGTATTGGCGTCCTTATCGAAGTATATTGTCAAAAAGAGGGGAATGTTGAGAATCGCTGAGGAAATCCACGAAACAGGAACAATAACCTGGGAGAGCATTTACCGAAAGAGGTTAATGATATGCGTTAGTGTCCACTATACTACTACTGTTTTAGCTCTAACGCTGATTGTAAATGGCATCGGTATAATATTTATACGTTCTGGAAATGTAAAGATGTTTAGGCGACGTTCATATCCAAGCAATTGCCACCAATCTTAGCTTTTTGTACAGATTATCCGTTCACGGAATGTATTCCATGTAATACAGAGGTATTTTATTTTTGCACGGGCTATGACTATAGGCTAAAGCAGATCTTAGCAAGGGTTAATGGATCCAAAAAGATAACTGTGCATGGGCATCCACGCATTAATTCTAAAAAAAAATGCTTTAAACTACGGAGCAAGTGTACTGCAGTTTCTTTCCAAATTCAAGCTCAATTATCAATTAAGAAGTCCGAGTTTCTCAGACCATCCCGAGATGCGCAAAACGTATGAGTATTAACAAAAGGAGCCACCGTCCTTAGAGGAGACATATATAGAGGATATCACACGGCGGCGAGAAGATATAAACTTTATTTTAAGGTGGTAAAATATTGTTTTTTTTTCCCACGAGAAAATAAAATTCATGTCTTCAAGCCACCGTGTAATTTTCTTTTTATTATATGGACAAGAGTATTTTTGTACAAACAATAGTGTAAGAGCGGGAAATGACGTCATCGATATCCTCACTAGTAAGGATACGGAAAATATGCCACTCGAGTCCCTGATGTAGTTTCGTATGACCTCTATTTTCCACTATTTTCCACTCTTGTCTATATAATAAATGACTATATGTAACAATACATATAAAGATAACGTTCATTGAAATACATGTACTTAGGTAAAGATTAAAAAATTCGACGACGCAACTGGGATTTGGTATCTGAAACTAAACACAAAGAGAGGAAAGAATGCAAACAAGCGCATTTCCCCTTCGCTACCCCACTTTAAGGAATTTAATAATATCTAAAAATGATAACATGTAACTCGACTTACTTTCAACTTCTCGTAGGTAAGCTTTCCTTTGTTGACGTACGGATAAACCACAGCGTAGCAGCGTTCAAAAGCGATGGCGACCAGAGTGAAGATGGAGGCAGCTGCCCCAATCCATGTAAAGTTGGAAAGTACCTTGCAGATTAATGTACCTGTCATACCGTCAACAGAAATCTTAAACTGGTAGGGATCCATAATGAGGCGTAGAGCTATGAAAACGGCCACCATCATGTCTGCCACAGCCAGGTTCAGAAGTAGAAAGTTTACGGGAGTTCTGTTTGATTACAAGGACATCTGATTAGCTTTGAAAAGGTTCGTATATTTATGATGCGTTCTGGTTCGCTTTGGTGACAATTTGTTCTTGCCATGGTTCTTATGTAGCCAAGATACTCATGGCGAGACCAAACGAGTCTGATTTGCAATTTTGATCTGCCTGTTGTTCTCGTTTTACCTTCCCTCTCTCCACTATTGTCAAGGCAACCTGAAAACATCTGTGATGTAATTCTCGTGATACAAGCCCAGCGCTCGGTAATAAAAGTCAAAAGCAGAGAGCAGGACACCTAAGTTTATATTATTTTTCGAATTTTGTTTCAGTAGAATCCATACCTCATGTCTCGATAAATAATTATCACCAAGCACACAATCATATTCCCCACCAGGTTTGTGCTTACAAGCACGGAGAACACTGTGGTAATTCCAATCCTTACTGGTTGCAACATTATTAACTACAAAGGGAAAAGATACACGATAGACTTAGTTCAATTAACCAAACACCTTAGCTAACTTGGCTATTTCTCAAAGACGTGAAGGATGCGGTCTGTTGCATGGTTAGATCTTTCGACAAGAACCTTTTCTCCCACGTTGTCGATTTTGACTCACTCCCTAACAGGGTCTTTAAATGGGTGGCTCGATGCTGCAGAGCCTGGCTTTGGCTTTCTGTGGGTGGTTAAAGCATAAACCATGCAGTTTATGTTTACACGCTCACATGTCTCTTTTTAGTTTTTGTTTGCTTGACGGTGCTTCTGATAACACCGCTCATATAAAAAGCAAACAACGGCAAATGAAAAAAGTGGATAAAAAGTCAATAGAAACCTTTATTATACTGTATTTGTTCCTGTTCATTTACCTGCTGGGAACATAATTATTTGTTGTTTTAGGTGAGAATAAAAAGGAAATGTGAAAAATTCAGGAACACCTTGAGTTACCAAGGCAGTGTAAGGTTGTACAAAATAATCAATAACGAGTGCTCATTGAAATCTAAACGATTATTTTTTGTCTAAAACAACAAATGTACAAACATATTAGACCGATTAGCCGCTCAAATAACACAGTCAGAAGCTACAGCCTCTCAAGAAACTATATTTTGTCACCATTTTTAGTTTTCGCTATGTAAAA
>Ga0126336_10002033_pt1 | contig 11236 bp, 2 predicted proteins | sample SidCmetagenome_FD_92530 | JGI IMG/M metagenome (GOLD analysis project Ga0126336, IMG submission 92530) | Coral microbial communities from El Islote,Puerto Morelos, Mexico - Siderastrea C C metagenome | ecosystem: Host-associated > Invertebrates > Cnidaria > Coral | place: El Islote,Puerto...
ACCCAGTTTCGTCTCCTGTGCCATCTCCGCTTTCAAGATGGTGGCACGAAAAGACCCTGGGAACGAGGTTATAAAAATACCCTTTTACCTGTACAAATAACGGGCCATCTGTTTCATCATAAGATAGGATCAACGAGGATGCGTTTTTACATAATCATTTTTTCTTTCAGTTTGAATGTTTTGTAATGATTTCTATCGACAATTCCCCCCCCCCCGATCAACTGTTTATCCCTTGAGCATTTATTGTGCTAACGATTTGTTCAGTTGTTCCATCCACAGATTCAAAAGTATAAACTAATTTTGATAAGTGATTAAACAGAATTAAACAGAAACACCGGGGTAATTTAAACAAGTCTAGTTCTTCATAAGTTATAATTTAAGCTGCCTCTTCTCTCCTTTAAAAATAGTCGAAAGAGAAACGAAAAGCACGAACAAGGGCCAAAATTGCCTACCCCATGGATATTCTACGCACGAAAAGTAGCGCCTCTGCGTGAGTCGTGTTTGCGTCTATGACGTCATAAATTCGCGTCAAAAATCAAACAAGTGGGAATGGGCTTGCCTGGGGGAGGGGGGGAGGGGATGCGGTCGCCTCTGATGGACAATACCCATACCAATACCATTTCAATCTTCTATGAGGATTTCTTAAAGATTTCAATCCCTGGTGTAATGGTGTTCATTCAAAGTCAAGTTTTAACAATGATTGTCTTGACAGCTTCCCAGTGCCGTGCTTCATTTTATGTTCTTTTGCAGTTTTAATATTTATTTGTTAGTGGTAAGTCTAATACTTTGGAGCTTGAGTTCGGGTTGATTTTGAGCTGAGTTCCAGAAGAGTTCGGGTTGAGTTCGAGTTAAGTTCCAGAACGATGACAATCAACGACCCAGTCTTAAGGCTAACCGTTTAATTGTTTGCCTAAACCTTATTCTAATTTAGAAAATTCGCCTGCGTGGCAAGCGCCGAAAGAGGAAGGAGTGCGAGAACTCACCAACGCACCATCTTTCTCTCCTTTCCAGTGTTCGACAAGGGCCACTACAAAATCAGTAGCTATTTCCTTTTATCTCGAATCCTAACTCAAATGAACTTGACCTCATAAATTTCCTAACACCACTTTTGTTTTGTAAGCTTCAACCAAGGGCTTTGCTGCTTTGCTTGGAGGTGAATAGCAAATGCTATCCCGCGTTTGAGCAGCCAATCAGCGTGGGCTAAAAAACTATCCACTTGTGTGGTTGTGGTAGTCGTCTTTAGGGGGGCAGTGAGGGTAATACGACTCACCTAAAGACGATTGCAGGGGAGGCTAGGGTGCACGAGAGTTCTCACTGGGAGAGGCGAGAGCGAGAGTCATTTTTGAGCCCTGATCACCCCTCATCTACTCTCGTTTACCTTTGATTCCGGTTTTGAAGCAAATGCGACGTCATTTCTAGTACAAAAACCTTTATTATCTTGCAAATCAGTAACAAAACACAATGACTTCGCGTGTTTATCTTCTCCTTTATGTTGGACTAATGAAATTGCATTTAATCTAGTTCGATTACACATTGTGATGGTCTTTAAAAAAAGACGTTATCAGAGAGCCACAGATTTTTCACTGTCAGGTGCTACGTAAGCTTTCTTAAAATTTTGCACCTTACTGGTTATTTCTAACTGCTGGCTTTTCAATCGATAATCTAAAATTTTTATTATCTTAATTGAGGACCCTGTTGTAAACCAGTTTGTGATGTACGCCTTCTCATTAAAGTTTATTTTTTTTGCTTAAAACCTTCCATTAAAAATCATGGCTTCTGCTTTGAGAATTATATTGAATTCAATTTTGCTTATGAAAGCTGCGAGAAATTTGGTGCACGACTAGTAGAAACAACTGATATAAGAGTCAACTCGTTAGAGAATTATTTTTTCAAACTCAAAATTATCCTATTCGATAACATATGCTGGCCGTTGCTTTCAGGCTCCTAGTCTTATGAGAGTCAAATATCTAATTTAAAATATGCCTTTTTCTATACTTTTTGTACTAATGTTCACACCTAACTTTGCTGACATTCAGCTCTGTTCCGTTCCTTTCCCTTGTCCTTTTCTGCTGACGTTCTCCTGTCCCGATCCCTGCTGCTGTCTGTGTCCCTGCCTCGGTAGCTGCTGCCTTTGTCTCGAGTACTGTATCTGTCTCCAGTGCTGTTGCGGTCGCGGTCGCGGTCGCGGTCGCGGTCGCGGTCGCGGTCGCGGTCGCGGTCTCTTCCCGACCCATAGCGGTTGCTCCCTGAGTCTTTCCTTTCACTCTTTTTATCGTCGTCTTCAATAGGTGTGCTACTTCGAAACATAGCGGCATAGTCCGGCTCGGACTCTGTGGGCTTGGTTTCAACCACCTCTACCTTCTCACCGACGTGGTCTTTAGGCGCAGTGGGCTTCCTGCCTCTGCCATGTGAAAGCTCTTTACCGAGGATCTCGCCTAACTTAGAGTGCTCCAGGTCGCTCCTGTCACTTGACCTGGAGACGTCACCATTTGGTAGACTACTTTCGCTTGTTGAGCGGTAGAGCCCACCGGGTCTGTTCATCAGACCCTCCTGGTAGGACAGCATCAGGCTGTGCTGTCGCTGACTTTGCCTTCGTTCGACGATCAGGGTGGTAGAAGCTTGTTCGCTAGGTACAGAGGTAGCCAGCTGTTCCCGGAGCTGCTGTACTTGCTTTTCGTACTTCTTAATGAGATCATCCTTGTCTTTTATCTTGTTCTTCAAAATGTCTTGTTCGGCTTCCAGTTCGGCTTGTTTGACCTTGTTGCTGTTCATCTCTTCGATCAGCTTGTTGTCTAGCTTGGTCTTGTCGTCTTTCAGCGATTTGTTATCTTTCTGCAGCTCGTCGTTTTTCTTCTGAAGGTCGGTAAGGTTTGACTTGGCAGCGTCGTGTTCCTCTTTCAAAGTTTCCAACTCCATGGCTAAATCCATCTTCTCCTTCTGCAACTTGTCAATTTTTTCGTCTTTCTCCTCAATTTCTTTCCTGAAAATTTCGCTCTGACCTCCGAAAAGTGACGTAATCTGCACAGCTAACTGCTTGTTGTTAACGTCGAACTTGCTGTTGTACTCATCTAGTTGTGCTTTCAAGTCATTTTTGTCTTTCTTGGCTTGGTCCAGATTTTTCTGAAGCTTGTTGTTCCTGTCGTTAAGTGTATCAATCTCTCTCAAGAGCTCTTTCTCCTTCGCAGGGTCTATTCCGTCCCTTCCGCTTCCTAGCATATCCTGCAGTTCTTGGTTCTCCTTTTCAAGATCCTCGATTTTCTTGTTGTCCCTGTTTGCTTCATTTTCTAGCTGGCTTACCTTGCCATGAAGGTCGTTGTTTTCATCTCGGAGATCTTTGTTTTTGTCATGCAAATCTTCATTTTCTTCTTTCAACATTGATAGCTCATGCCCACCTTTCTGGATTTCACGTTCTAGTTGTGCGACTTGTTCTCCCAGCTCTCTGATCCTCTTTTCTTTCTCGTTGTAAAGATCCCGCGAGGGTCTTCTCTTTGTGATGGGCGCTTCACCAGCTTTCTTCAGTTCTCTTTCCAAATCTGCCTTCTCCTTGTTAAGCTTTTGCAGCTCTTTCTCCAGATCTTTAATTTCTGCTTTCAAATCTTCGTTCTCTGCCTGAACATTATCCCTTGCGTCCTTGAGATCGTCATTTTCATTTTGTAGCTCGTTGTTGTTTTGGTTGGCCAGCTGGATTTCATGGTGAAGATTATCCAAATCATTGTCCAGCTTCTTGATGTCTGCCTCGTCTTCTTTAAGTCTTCGTTTGGCGTCAGCCAATTCATCTTGAAGCCTGTCGTTCTTGCTTTTCATGTCTTCGAGCTCATTTTGCAAGAGCTTCACCTGATCCTCCGCTGCTTCCAACTCGATTTGCAGCTTGTCTTTATCCCTCTTTATTCCATCCACGTCATCATCGAAAAACATCGGGGGAGCACTCTCCACTTCAGCCACTGTCTGCACCTGAATCATGTCATTCTGTTGGTTAAGGTTGTCCTTAAGGTCAGCATTCTCCTTCTCAGCCTTCAACAGATCATCACGGATCTTTTCCTTGTCGTCTTTGGCTAACTTGTTTTCCATCTCCAACTCATGCAGTTTGACTTCTAGCTGTTGCAATTCTAACTTGAGCTCTTTATTCTCCATCATCAGTTTTCGATTTTCTGCCTTCACTTCGTTGAGCTCATCGCGAAGTTCTTCGATGTCTTTTTCCAGATCTTCCTTGTCCTCTTTCAGTGTGTTAACCTGACGAGCGAGCTCGCTGTTTTCCTTTTGAAGCTTGCCTTGTGATCCTTGTTGATCCCAGTTACCTTTCTTTAGCTGCCGCAGCTCTTCCTTCAGTTTGTCGTTCATGTTGTTTAATTCAGCTATCATCTTTTCCTGTTGAGCTTCTTTAGTCTTCAGGACATCCATGTCGTGTTCCAGATGCCACAGTTTGCTTTTAACCTTTTGAAGTTCTTTCAATGCATCAGCTTTTTCGTCCAGGGCTTGTTGAAGAGCTTCCGAATCTCCTCTGATGTCGATGTTAACTGAGTCAAGAGGTCCGGCATCTATGTTATCCTCATTTTCAAGCTCGTCTTCCAGCTCGGCAATTCGTTTATCACGATCAGCGAGATCATCTTTCAAGTCTTCGATTTCTTTTTCTTGGCCTGAATTTGTTTTCTCGAGTTTCTTGATTTGTGCTTTGGCCCTCTGAAGTTCCTGCTCCAAGGGAGCGAAATTATTTTTACGCCATTCGAGATTCTTGTCTTTGTCTTCCTTGTGTCGGTCTCGCGCTGATTGGAGCTTGTTTTTCAGCTCAGCTTCGCTATTCCTCAAGCGATTCACCTCGTCTTCCAAAGCATCCTTTTCTCTTTTCTGCTCGTTCATCTCGGCTTCTAGCCTCGCCATCTTGGTGCGATAAGCAGCCGAGTCGCTCTTAGCTTTCTCCTTCTCACGAAGTGCGTCCTGGTTACTTGCTTCCAATTCTTGATACTTCTTTCTGCTCACAACATCTTGGTTCTGCTTGGGAACATCCACCGCGTTCAGCTGGTTTTGCAGAGCCTGCAGTTTTTTCTTCAACAGGGAAAGTTCATTTTCTGCTTTTGTCTTCTCGTATTTCAGTTTCTCGTGTTCGACCTTTAAGTCAGAGTGCTTCTTCTCTAAGTTGGCAAGGGCCTTTTTGAGTTTCTCTTTCTCGTCCTCTAGTTTACGGATTTTATCTTCCAAGCGCTGAATCTCGTTGTCTTTAGACACTACGCGGCGTTGGAGTTCTTCGACATCCCTCTGAGCTTTCTGGTAATTTCTCTTATTTTCTTTAGCAGTGGCTTGCAGATTAATAACTTCGTCTTTGAGGCGGTCACGCTCTTCGCGTAGTGTATCCGACGGAGCAGACACTTGCGAAATCTTCACGTCCTTGTCGCGAAGTTCCAGCTCCAGTCTCATTTTTTCGTTGCTGACATCTTGGTACTTTTGGCGGTATTCCGCGAGCTTGTTCCTCAAGTCGTCTAGATATGCGTCGCTGACTCCAGAATTGGTTGTAATCGCACTGTTTTTGGCTGTCAATTCCTTTCTCAGCTGCTCAATAATCTTCTGAAGCTCAGTGATTCTTGCTTCAAGAATCTTCTTTTCGTCATTGGCAGCCTTTAAGCTTACATTAGCTTCCTTGAGTTGACTACGGAGGGCGTCTATTTCTTTCTTTGCAGCCTTTTGCTTTTCCCTTGCGTCATCAACTTCTTTTTGGGCTTCTTCTAGTGCTCGATCTCTCATTTCTACCTCCACGACCAGTCCATCGGCCTTCATCTTGTTTTCCTCTCGCTCATGTTCCGTATCGTGTAACTTCGCTTCCATTTCCTCCAGAGCTGCTTGCAGTTTGGCGACGTTGTCTTGGGCAAGGCGTAGCTCTTTCTGCAGCTTTGTGTTCTCTCTATCCTTGCTGTCAACATCTTCTCTCAGCTCCTCGATAACTTGCTTCAAGCGATCAGAGTCCTTGTCGCCGCTCTCCAAAATAGCATACAGCTCGTTGATTTTGCGTTGTTTTTCGATAACATCATCATTCTTGTCCAGCAAGTCTTTCTGTGCAGCTTCAAGTTGCTGTTGTAGAGCCTTCAGTTTTGCCATTCCACCAGCTTGCTGTGCCTCAGCGGTGCTTAACTTGCTCTGCGCATCCTGTAGCTCATCCTTTAAGAGCTCCAGCTCGCGTTCCGCTGCCTGATACTTGTCATTAATCAGATTTAGGTCGTCGAGTGCTTCTGGTAACTTCTTTTCCAGTTCCTTAATGCGATTTTCTGCATCTTTAAGGTTTGTCTCCAGGCGGTGGTTCTTGCCCTCAGAGTCTCCCAACTTGTTTTTATAGTCGTTCAGTTGCTCGCGCAAAACGTCGTATTCCATTTCTCCTCTTTTCAGCTTCTCCTTGAGATCCATGTTTTCGTCTTCGAGGTCTTTTAGAGCGTCTGGATCGGCTCCGAAATCAAACCCTGGTGCGGCTGCATACTGTGTGTCCACTTGTGCGACATTCACAGGCGCAATGTTGATGACATCTTGCTTCTCTGCAAGTTTAACTTGGAGGTCTGCAATTTCGTCTTCGAGCCTGTTCTTGGTTTCTCTCAATTCGTCGATATCCTTTTCGTCTCGCTCGAGTTCCAAGTTCAAAACTTCAATCTTATCCTCCAGATCCTCAATCTTTTTACGGTTGGTTTCTACTTCGTTTTTGAGTTGTCGTATCTCGGCCTCTAGATCGTCGTTATCCTTTTCCACCTCTTGTTTCTTCGCCAGGGCCTCTGCTAACTGATTTTCAAGATCTTCCACATTTGCAAGCGCCGCCTTGCAGTCTTCTACAGCACGGTCTCTCTCTCCTTGCATTCGGGTGAGATTTTTCTTCAAGTCAACTATAGTTGCACGTTTTAGTTCGTTAAGCTCTTGTTGTAATTTGGCTTTGTCTTCCCGCAGAGCATCACAGTTTTCTTGACTTGATTTCAAAGCGGACTCCAAGAACTCCACCTTCTTCTCCAGATCGCTCTTCTTGCCTTGCAATCTCCCAACTGCAGCCTCACGATCTTCCTTTTCTTTGGCATGGGCATCAGAAGCCAGGCGAAGATGTACGTGTTCTTCGTCAATAGCAAGGAATTTTTCTTGTGTCTCCTCCAGACGTCGGTGAGCTTGTTCTAACTGACTCTCTAGAGACTTAATTTCATTTGTGTCGGCCACCTCTTTGGTTTCCAAGACTGTCAGTTGCGTTCGAACCTCCACCAACTCCTTCTTTGCGTCTTCTTTTTCTCGGTTACTTCTTTCCAGCATTTTCTTGGCGTCGTCCAGTTTTCTTTGTAGTGTGTTGGCATTGTGCTGATGTTCAATTGCTTTTTCTTGAGCCTTCTTAGCATCTGTTTGAGCTTCAGGAAGTTTGTGCTCAACAAGCTGCAACTGTTCCCTAAGTTGATCCTCGCGAGCCTCGCTTTTCTTAAGCAGGGCCTCCAAGTCGGCTACCCTCTCGTCAGGACTACTGCGGAGCCTTTCTTCTCTGAAGCTGACGGGTGGTGCCGACTGAACCACGGACACGTTCGCCACAGTCTGTATGTTGTTCCCCATCTCCTTAAGCTGGGTTTGAAGCTCCTTCACGCGATTGCGGTTTATCTCATTCGCACTCTTGAGGGCCTCAATCTCTTTTCGTGAGGAGGTAACAGTGTCTTCTAAAGTACTTATCTTTCGTTTGGCTGCGTTTAGCTGTGAATCTTTGTCTTTCAATTCAGATTCCAACCGACTGATGATACGATCTTTCTCTTTGAGCTTGTTACGGGTCTGTTCTAATTCCGGCTTCAGCTTCCTTAGTTTGGTCTCTAACTCATCCACCTGACTTTGCAAGTCGTTTCTTTGCTTGGTCAAAGCCTTGTTGTTTGCTTCAGCGACGTTCAACTTGTACGACAATGAGTCAACATCTTGTTGAAGCAGCTCCTTAGCTTCAATCTCCTCTCGCAGTTCTTTTTGCAGGTCATCGATCTTGCGCTTTTGAACTTTGTTTCGAGAATCCAACTCCTTGTTTTCAGTTTCCAGAGTTTCATTCTTGGCCACCGCTGCCCTCAACTGCGGCCTCAGATTTTCTAGTTCTTCCTCAAGCACCTTGCACTTTTTGGTCAATGAATCCACGTTGGCTTCGTGCTTCTTTACTGTCTTTCCAAGAGTAGAATTGACTTTGACCTGTTCTGAGAAATCAAGATTTTTGTTGTTGTAATCTTCTTTGCTCTGCGTGAGTTTCGCGTTGGAATCGCTCAGATATTCCTTCAGCTTGTCCCTCTCGAGGGTCAAAGTCTCTACCTTTTTCTGAAGCTTCTCTACTTGCGGGCTCAGGTCCTCTAGTCTTTCTCGTAGGTCCCTGTTTGCATCCATCAGTTCGTCTTCTTCTTTCTCCAGAGCGTTGATTTTGTTCTTCATATCTTCCTCCTTCCTTTCCAAGTCTTCGTTTTCTTTATTGGCGCGATTGAGATCCCTCTGCAACGAAGCGATCTTGTCTTCATCGTTCTTTAGATCGCTTTGAAGATGTTCTTCGATCTTCTGCAGCCTATTGTTTTCATTTTCGAGTTCGTAGATCCTCTGGCGGAGTGGTGCGAGGTCACTTTCGAAGTCTATCGTTGGGGCACTGTATGCATAGGACACTTCAGCCGGTTTGATCTCATCGCCAGCTCTTTTTGGTTCCATGTGCTGAAGCTTTTCAAGGACACCAGCCAGTTCTACCTCAGCGTTGTCCCTTTCTTTCGTTACCTTCTCCAGCTGAGCTTCGAGCTTGCTGATTTCGTTTTCTCTGTCGTCCAACTTTTTGTTCAAGTGTTTGATCTCGTCATCTTTGTAGTCGCAATCTGCTCGGGCAGTTGACAGGTCTGTTTGGTTCTTGTCGTAATTTGATTTAAGATCTGACAATTTCTCGTTAAGCTCATCAACCCTGTTGTTTTTCTGTGCCAACTCGTTCTTGTATTGCTCGGCTTCTTCTTGGGCTTGAGCCAGCTTCTTCTTCAAATTTTCTGCCACCTTTCGTTGCTTACTTGTCTTGTCCGTCCAATCTTGCACTTGATTCTCGAACACCGTCTTGTCCTTAGCGGTGGCATCAAAGTCGTCTTCCAGTCGTAGCAGCTTCTGCCTGAGGTCAGTGTTCTCTTTCTGAAGGTAGTCCTTCTCTTGGTCGGATTCTCTCAACTTGCTCTCCAGCTCTGCAATCTTCCTCGATACGTCGTCAAGGTCTCTCTGCACGGACTCCTTCTCTTTTTCACTGACTTTGTAATCGCTGTCCAGGTCACCATACTTCCTCTGATATTCCAAAGCTGTCTCGTGCAGACGTTCCATGTCCTTATTGAGATCATCCAACCTCGACTCAAGCTTTTCAATTGTGTCTTCTCGATCGTCAATCTCCTTTTCGAGCTGCGCAATTTTGGCCTTCAGGTCTTCTATGGTTTTGTCTCTCTTTTCTATCTCCTTGTTGTCGTGTTCGATCGTCCGCTCAGCCTTGGCCAGCTTGCTTTTCAGGTCGTTGTAGTCGTTCTTCAAACGTCCATAGTTACCCTTCTCATTCTCAAGCTGAGCTGCGATCGTGTTCTTTTCCCGATTCTCATCTTCATACTTGTTCTCCCACTTCCTCACATCCTTGGCGACCGCATCAAGTTTTCCCTTCAAATCGTAGTTTTCACCTATAATAACAAGGATATGTTTTTTTTTATTTCTGTTTTTCCACAGTCTTTTCACATACTAACAATACCAAAGAACACACTGCCACGTGGCTTTCATTTGAACGATCGCACCCTAGGTTTTCCTTTACATGATTCAAGGCTTATTCGATTGTAAGTAAACCGTTGTCATTAGAATATTCACGTTTAGTTAGTATCTGTCTTAAAGGTAGTAAATGTTCTTGGTTTTCTTGCTGGAGTTTAATGCACTTCTCGCAGTTAGTCATCTTGATGTGTAATTTGTCTATTTTCTTACCTAGTTGTGCTACACAGGGTAGCTCATATTGTGAGTCAGTCGATGAAATCCCAAAATTGTAACCATTCAAATAAAAGTTGCTAACCAGCGCTTTTCTGGAAATTTTAAAGAATATTGTAACTTTTCTTACCTTCAAGTCGTTTCACTTTATCGTTCAGCTCTTCCACATTCTTTCTCAACATCTCGTTCTCATCTCTGAGACCGAAATCTCCAAACGACATCTCAGGCGCAGACTGAAGGGCAGGCTCACTTTCCACAACATTAACGTTGTAGCTCTTCATCTCCGGTTCGGCTAGCCGCTTGTTCAGCTCGTTCTCCAGTTCTCTTATTCTCTCTTGCGCGGACAGCAGATCCGAATCCAACTTGTTGTTCTTGTCTCGCAGTGTTTTTTCCGTGTTCTGCAGAGAGGAGAACTGCTCTTCTGCCTTGTCACGGGCGTCTTCAGCAGCTCTGATCTCGCGCTCAGCCTTCGCCAACTTCTCCATGAGTGCATTCTTTTCCTGGCGTAGCTTCTCGATAGTCTGTTCATCCTGGTCGTGTTGATCTTCAGCCTGGTCAAGCTCGATGGAAAGCTGGCTGCTCTTCTTCTGAACGACCTCCAGGTTAGCTTCAGTTTTGTTCAGCTTCTGTTTCAGCTCCGGAATGACCTAAGTCAATCAATCAATCAATCAATTAATCAGTCAATCAATCAGGTGGTCAAACCGTCAGGTAGTCAGTCCACCATGCATTCATTTACACATTCATTTATTTGTTCAGTAAGTCAATCAGTCAAACAAGAAATGCGGCAATTCAGCAATCAAGGTATTAATCAATCGATGACTCAATCAATCAATCAATCAATCAATCAATCAATCAATCAACCAACCAATCAATCAATCAATCAATCAACCAACCAAACAGTCAACAAATCACTTAATTAACCAATCACTCGATGTTTCAGCGCAAAGAACTTTCTTTTCAAGTGCTAAAGTCCCTGTAATACTTTGAAAATCTCTTTCACTTTTTAAACAACTTTCGCCTGCATTTTATATATATGATCATTTCACATAGTAAACTGTTAGCGCTAATTAACGATACTATAAACTATAAACCGACGTACGCAACCCCACACACTGAAGATAGTACACTTTCTGCGCGATGCACAAAACCGTCAACGCTTTCTTTTGAATTTGCCATGTCAACGTTTACAGCTGCCAAACAGATTGGGGACCAGACTGCAAGAGAAAGTCATTTGTAGTGTCCTGGCTCTGTTTTGTTTATTACGGTTTGATTTCTCTTAATAATAATAATAATAACAATAATAATAATAATA
>Ga0126336_10002034_pt1 | contig 11235 bp, 5 predicted proteins | sample SidCmetagenome_FD_92530 | JGI IMG/M metagenome (GOLD analysis project Ga0126336, IMG submission 92530) | Coral microbial communities from El Islote,Puerto Morelos, Mexico - Siderastrea C C metagenome | ecosystem: Host-associated > Invertebrates > Cnidaria > Coral | place: El Islote,Puerto...
TTAATCGAACCGCCGACCGCAATGGATAACATCCAAAAGTTTAGTGATCGGGAGCTCTTTTCAGAGCTCTTTGACAACCCGATCAATCCGTTGTTTCTCAATATGGTTCCTCCATTTGTCGGCAAAAACAGTCCGATGTTTCACTTGCAAATAAACGGCGAAGCAGTGTTGAAATGACGAGAAGTTTATGGCCGTCCACGGACAGTGTTCGACCTGCAATAACGGAGCATCTTGCCGATTGGATACGAGTTGAACGCTCAGACCCGGGAAGGTAAAGAATCCGATCCAAACAACGCGTCGGTAGTGTAGTTTGGAAATTATTTTGAAAGTATAATTATCACTATGGTTTTAATTTTAAAGCTCCTAGCTAATAAATTTTGCTTCTTGAAACTCTAGCGTTGTGATTTTGTGGATGGATAACTTGTAATCAACTGCTTTTTGCTACGCGCAGGACAAAAAGCTTCATTCAGCATTTTGAGAAATACACTCGCCCAAAAATACAATACATTTTGCAATGTTCTAAATCTGAAGTGGTTATTTTAATGATTGAATAGAATTTTATTACTATTTTACATCATTTTAATACAGCACTGTTTCGCACAGACAAACCCATTAATATGCTTTAAGCCTTGACACTAATCAGAAACGTAATTTACTGATGCATGTCGAAATTGTTTTCGCATAGCAATCGAATCTTAATAAACCAGCAAAATCACACACTGAGGCTTCGGGAAGAAGAAAATCACAAAGTTCTGATCGGGATTTGACTTTTTTGTTCAACAAAAACAAACTTTAAAAGTTTCGATTTTTAAAGCGTTTACTGTCAAATTACATTTCCCACACCATTGGTCCAAGTCAGATAAGCTTACACTTGTCCGACTGCTCATTCGAACTGTGGAAAAAAAAGGCGAGTTTAAAGAGATCTTCCCCTACTCTTTCCTGCAGTGATTACATTATTTGCCAGGAGTCAGAAAAAAGATATCCTATTCAGTGCAACACAGCTAGGCTTGCGTTGATTGAAGGAATCATCTAAGGAGCGGTGAAAATTAAAGGAAACTGCCAACACAGAAACAATCGACAGGATCTTGATTGCAGCTGAGACAGCCAACGCAGAGGAATTACGCTGGCACAAGAGCTGCTAAGCAAAGTATACTGTTAAGGGTAAGATAAGTGAATTAAGAAAATCGCTCAATTCTTCAAATAAGCTTTCACCACCGGGAATGACTGTAAGTTTAGCACTTCGCAGCAAAACTCGCTCGACCGACTGGAAACTATGCATGTTTTGTCAAGACGAGGAAACGCCTAAAAAGCAAACCCTGTGCTCAGTAACAACTTTCAAAAATGAGTCAACAGATACTTGAGGGAGTTAAGTGTAGCAGGTGTAGGTGAACTAATCGCGCCCGAGGGCAAATATCATGCAAATTGCTATAATAAATTTCGAGAATATTGTCTCGGTCAGGAATTGTAGCAAAAGATGAAATAAATAAATAAATAAATCAATCAATCAATCAATCAATCAATCAATCAACTTTGTTTAACGAAGGTGACACCTAACAGTCTGGGACTGACAAACCTGTGGCCCCTCGGTTTCCGGATCGAATTGGAATTTGGAAATTTTGGTTTTTGAGGAGAGGGGAAAACCGGAGTACCCGGAGAAAAACCTCTCGGAGCAAGGACGAGAACCAACAACAAACTCAACCCACATATGACACCGGGATCAGGAGTAGAACCCGGGCCAAATGGTGGGAGGCAAGCGCTCTCACCACTGCACCGCTAGTGGAGTGGAGCAGTGCTGTTATGGCTGATCGAAGAGTTAAAAAAGTGTGCAGAACAGGGTAATATTTGGAGCTTAAGGAGGTGTGGCACCGCTTCTTTTCCCTAGCTGCTGAGCAAAACGTTGCCATTCGTCCCTCATTTAGAAGTCGCTTGACTACATTTACGGAATGCATCGCACCACCTATTGCAGATGTTTGTGATTTTCGCGTGCTTCGCGACCAAGCGACTGTCGAGCGGCAAACAGAGTTAGTGCCTATTAAGCTCTGTCATATTCCTGTCTCACAAGTTTTGAATCGACAAACGTAGTCAGAGCCTGTAATTTCTGTCTACCAGCCTGATGAAAGGGATGATTTTGTCTCCATGTTACACGTGGAATAGACGCTTCGCTCTGATATATTAGGGAAGCCGACGCACCAGGGACTAAACGTCTGCAAGGTGGATGCTATTGCGTGTGCCAGAGAGTTTGCATATGTTCATACGGCTTATGCCTGGTAGATACTCTCTCCTTGAAAATGAGCTGAGTGATTGTGATGACGATGACAAGGATGTCGAGAGTGACGTCAGTGATGATGATGATGATGATGATGATGATGACGACGACGACGATGATGATGATGATGATGATGATGATGATGATGATGACGACGACGATGATGATGATGATGATGATGATGATGACGACGACGACGACGGCGAAGAAGAAGAAGACGAAGAAGAAGAAGAAGAAGAAGAAGAAGAAGAAGAAGAAGAAGAAGAAGAAGAAGAAGAAGAAGAAGAAGAAAAACAGTCGACTCCAAGACAAAATGCTCCCACAAGAAAACAAGAACATCTTGTGGAAACAAGAGTGCTGAGCATCGCACAGGATCTGGCTGCAAAACATGGTAACCAAAGCAACAACACACATAGAAGAGTCTGGACTTAAAGCAAACAGCCTCGGGCAGGGGAAACTGAACACCTCTTTGGAGGAAAGGCTAAAGGCGCCAAAAGAAGATGGAAATCATAAGTAGCTCAGGGATCCTCTGCCCAAAAATAAAGCGCCCACATTTTCTTCTCTTTACGAAGCCGAAAAGAAAGGGAGAAGTCTGCTGCCATTAAAGCCGACAGAAGCATCCTTCAATGCATCATTACAGCGTATGATGCTGGTAGAAGAGTAGATTTGCCTCAAATTCTCAGCCATGAAATTAATGGCAGTTCCCCTCGCTATCGCCGATACAAATAGTCAGCTGCTCACTGGAAATAAACAGGGATGATAGGGCTGTTTTATCAATTGGGACGGAACGTCCTCGCGTCACCCCAATCGCAGGACGGTCGCCATTAGTAGTAGATGGTCAAGCATTAGTCGTGGCTCTATGAAGACCTTCAGAGTGCAACACATTCGGCGATCTGGCGGATAAATTTTTGAAAGCTGTACTTGTGTCTGGAATGACTTTGGTCGAACAGATGGGATGTTTGACAGATACAGGGAAACGTCAATCAAGTGCGCAACTAGAAAGTAGCGTTCCCGAGGTCACGCACCGTTTCGGAGGGTAATTGAAGATGGCTCTATACCTCCACTTAAGTCTTTATCTAATCTTTTTGGCTCTTAAAGAACACAAGGCAGATCTAGCGCACTTCCTCTCACAAGCCCCAGCCAATAAGAACATTATTGTTGGTGGAAGATTAGAGGAGGAAGATACAGTCAAGTGTTTCTGCCCAAACGTAGACATCGGAGCACGTAAAGGTTTCCATGAAGAGGCGGACACTCGAGTGCTTGTACATCGTGTACACTCAAATGCGGAATTCCTTGCCGTCTCACCTCAAGACACGGATGTGTTTCTCCTTTTAATTTCGTGCTTTGAAAAAATGAGCTGCAAGGAGTTGTAGATGAGAGGTGGGGCATCTAAGAAGAAGCCTAAGTATCTGCCCATTCACTCGATTTGTGAGCGTCTAAAGGAAACAATCCTTGAAGTGGAAACCATTCTCTTCTTCCATGCGATCACAGGATGTGATACAGTCTTGCACTTTGCTGGCCACAGCAAGAAAACGTCATGGAAGACGTTCAAAGAGCATCACATGTTGCTGAGAAACCTAGGCAATAGTGACATGGATGATTAGACGGTGAAGTCCGCCGAGAAATTCATTTGCAAAATATGCAATGCAAGTGATGAAGAGAGCTGCAATTGAGCGCGTGCCACGTTGTTTTCCAGATGTTCCTTACCGGTAGTAAGCTCTTCTGCCGACGAGTGTTGCAGCGCGAGGGCATATAAGAAGGGCACACTTCCAAGCGATGATATGGAGACAAGCGCATGTTACACACCCTACCCTCCCACTATAGGCTGGAAAAAACTGAATGGGAAGCTGGCACCCAAGCTGATGTCTCTTGCTCCTGTACCCGAAAGCTGTCATGAGATGGTTTACTGTGGCTGCAAAATGTGGCTGCAAAATGCTCGGAATGTAAATCAAAGAGGTGTAGCTGCCGGAATGTAGGACTTCTATGCACAGGATATGCAAATGCAGCAGTACTACAGACAGCCGCTGCGAAAATGATGCTAATGATGTCGTTATCAGGAACCAAGGACAGTGGATAGTAGAGTAGACTAAAATGGTTTAGCATCTTTTAGTATCTTTTACTACAGGTTTGCTCAAACAGCTCTGCTTCTGTAGGACGAGGGCAGATGTCAGATATCCGGACTAACCTGTTACTGCCGTGGTGAGTTTCAGAAGATGCTTACATCAGGGTATGTTCGCGATCTGTGGGAGCCAGATACTACCAAGCATTTTATTCTATGAGTTCACACAACAGGTATCCAGATTGTTTCCGATGTCCCAAACTCCAGTCACGCGAACAAAGCCTACCATGGATTTGACGAGAACTCTGCTGTATTTTCATGCACCAAAGAAGAACATCATTACAGCTTTTAACTCTTTATCCTAGTTTCGGGATTTTTCGTGCACCTCCCTGCACTTAATCAAAACGATATAACATCTAGCCTCATTTTCAAGAGTCGCGTGACCAGAGAGCTACGTGACCAGCATGTGGTAACCACAAAATTCTCTAAAAACATATTGTATCTGTCAACTACTGATTTAGGTAAAATTTGAAGCGTTTTAGAGTGTTCTGTAACCTCACTTTCATGTCTTAATTGAGTAAGCTTACATAAATAGGCGATTTGCAGCATTTGGCAGCGGTCCCGACGTCAAATATAACGGAGTTAATTCATTTTGTGTTTTTTTCTGTCCACACCATGTATGGTTTTTGCGGCGGTCCGAATTGAAACGACTGTTTCCCAGCCGAAAAACATCAACAATTCTTTTAATTGCTCCTGTTTCCCCAGGAAAAACACCTGCGTGTTTATTTCGATAGATTTGAAATTGATCAACAGCTGGATAAGCATTAAATTTAAGACAAGCTTTGTTGTTATGGCAGGCGTGGTTAAGGTGATATCGTGGTATTCCTGTGAATCCGGAAGTGCATGGTTCGACCCCTGGGGGGGGGAGGAATTCAATAAGAGTACTTTCAGAACTAATAAGTACCAATGAGAATAAAAATGGGAGCTCTTCCTTGAGGCTTGGCTTAATATATTCGTTGTAGTTTAAATTTTTCCATGGTTCAATTTTGTTTTTCTTTTGTTTTATATTCATTATCATATATTTACATAAAAAAGAACAAAGGAAAATAAAAGTTCAACAAGGATAAAATTGAACTACAACATATGTTAAGTAATTGTCACATTCTCTTTGATGTCACAGACCATGTCTTTGAATTCCGCTATAATTTTGGTTTGGTTCCCACTCGTTTTAAGGAGGTGCATATTTCTCCTCCAAGGCGGCCAACCGGCATTGACACAATATTCTTAAAACAAACTGGGTGATGATCCAATCAAACCATTAACAGTCTTTTCTGAAAATGGCGCAGTGAACTCAGAAAGGTTATTAGAGGTAACGAATCGTAATTAAAGCTTCCAGTGAATTTTCGCTTAGAAACCTTTCGGTTACCCAGCTTTGATAAGAAAGACATCATTTTACCTGCTTGCGCTTGCATTGACCCAATCACGAGGACGAAATAACAGAACCTCGTTTTTCCACCTCTGATGCCGTGCTAATGGAGACAATTAGTAACAAGTTGCGCATTAGGCGAAAATTGGCGTTATTTTTTAATAAAGTAGCAGCGTTTTCTGATGCTGACCGCGTATCTATCTTGCAATTGGAAGACAAAAAATCCGTTTTAGACTCAGATCTTACAAAAAAGTTACTCTGCAAAACTTGTAAGTATCCAAATTGCCATCAGCTTCCACAGAGTAGAAAGGATCTTTCAGCCAAATGAAAATTGTGCCATCTCGGACACTCTCCTTCAGGTCTACTCGACGTTTTCTCTGCATCAGAAACAAATACATCTCTTGCACTCGTAAGTTAACTTCAATCAAGCCGTCTTCCGGGAAGAAGGAACGACGAGGGACGAGCACACAGACAATCACTTAAAGTCGGGTCTTATTGTAGCTGCGATTTATAACATCTTAATTTAAGTTAACAACATTTCTAATATTTATGCTATTCATGAAGACAACCAAATTCAAAGTACAATTTTTTTCTAAAAATTACAGTTAACTTTTCAATGCCTTTGCTTTTCCCATTAAGATGGTACTAGGGAAGAAACGTATCTGAATCGCTCAGATCTGCATTTACAATTAAAAGATGTCCTCGTTTAGAGTTTCTGACGAAATAGTCATGGGCGCTTGCCCTGGTCTGGGTTAGATATATGTTTCGAGAGTGGACCTTGGTCCTTATACAGAGTTCATTGCGCCTGTCCTCTTGTTAAAGGATTTTAGCGAATTGTAAGGCTTCCTGATAGGAGTATCCGGGTAAATTATCCTCAAGCCTCGCTTTTGGAGTCGCTGTTCTTCATTAGAAAGATAGAGAGGAAGGGTGTTATGCCAAAAAATGTAACAGTACTCTAGGATGGAACGTACGAGTGCGACGAAGATAGCAACAAGCTCAGCAACACTAACGCCACCTCTACGTAGAACACGAATAATGTGCAATCGCTTGGATGCCTTTGATATCATCGCATTTAGTTTGCAGATGTGCTTGGAATATTGTTGAAATAAAACTAGATCAATAAGACAAGAATTTCTTCAACAGTCAAATTATGTATGTATATGATCTGTCCTTTAGCTGACTTTGTACCGTTTTGGCTTAGGTTTTTATGTACCCTGCTCGTGTCAAACGCTTCGAAACTCAAATGAGTTACTAAAGGTGACTAAAAAATCGACACCACTTCAAACATTGTTCTCGGGACTTACTTGAGCTTTCAACCATTTGAACGGAACAGGTTGGTTAGAAACCTCAACCAATAATGTACACAGTTAAAAGTTAGGTCATAAGGGCCAAGTCATAAAAAAAGATCAAACACTAAACGGCTATTTGGTTTTGCTTCGAAAACGCAGCTTTATGTCTCGTTTACCAAGGTTAATGCAGTTCTGGTAGGATACATTTGATTTATTTGTGTTACTAGTTATTTTATTCCTTTTTTGTTTATTCCATTGGTTTTTGTCTGTTTTTATTGAATTTCTTTAGTTTTTACTTCTTTTTTGACTTTCTTTGTCTACCTGTGATTGCCCATTTTCTAGAGGTAAGGGGTATCTTCAGTCAATAAATGACCCCTAAGTCCCAGACGACCTGGCAAAGTTTCTTTTAAATGAGACCCAAAAGAGAATGAAGTTGTTCCTTTCTGTTCCTTCGGAAAACTGTCTTACGTACCGAAGTTAATGAGATGAAGTGAATTGAAAAAGAACATAATCTCGATATTGTTCACCATATTCAAGTTGTTCACAAATAATGCAATAGATGATCAAACCTAATAGCGAAAATCTTATGATATCCTTCTTTACTTGTAAACCTATATATATCAAAGCAATTTTTCACAGTATGGTATCGAGTTCTAAATTTAAACTTAAAAGACAGTTCACACGATTGACATGATTATGTCACACTTAAAAGGCAATTGCTAAACTTTTTCTACCGCCGTAGTTCTTTTATGTTTATTTGAATATACACTTAACCACTTTACTCAAGAACAGGAAACTTTGTTTCTGTTTGGGAAATTTACGATGCGCAAATTCAAGTCTCTGGGGCCTGTTTCTAGAAAGCCCTGGTAACTTATCTGGCCCGGTAAACATTTCTTCGAGCTCATTTATTTATCAGCTAATGACAATTCTTTGGCGCAAACTTAGTGCTACGCTTCACGAAATTTTAAGGGTTAAAATTTAGCTTTCAAAATCAATAAAAATTGTATAGCTATTGGACAATATTGTGAACCGGGCCCGGAATTTAGTGTGAAGAAATTTTGTCTCATTGATCTAGCTTTATTGTTGGAGGGTATTTCGAGTATATTCAGTGTTTTATGGCTATTCATCTATGTTGTTGTATCAGGCGTTGTTAGAGAGCGATACTCTGTTGCGTTAACACCACCTGCTGTTTATTTTCGCGGAAAATTATGCACCTGTTGTTTTGGCTTATTTTGGCTATCTAGGTCTCGCTTTTTGGTAAACAACGCCATGATCTCAACATTGTGGCACGCTTGGTTGGGGCTCGCCCCGGCCTCAAAATCTATTCTACCAATCTAACGAATTAACACGTCTTCAATTATTAATGCGATTTGGCTGAGGTAACAGCCATTGCCACTCACTGGTTTCCTTCCTGGGAAATCACACTGGGAATCGCAAAAGTAGCCTAACTTACAACTGATGTAATTTCGTTAAGGTAATTTTTCTGTAGCAAACACTTAAACAAAAACCGTGTAAGACAAGAAGACGGACTTATCAACAAACTTAGAGCTTACGCTTGCTATTGTAATCGCTACTCAAGCCTGGAAAATAAAGGGACGCTTCAGTGACGACAAAATCTGCCTCGTGACATTATTTTAACAATATTCCAAACACATCTGAAAACTAATTGAACATGCGATGGTATCAAAGGTATCCAAGCGATTGCACTTTATTCGTGTTCTATGTGGAGGTGGCGTTAGTGCTGCTGAGCTTGTTGTTATCTTCGTCGCACTGGTGCGTTCCATCCTAGAGTATTGTTGCATTTTTTGGCATAACACCCTTTCTGCCTATCTTTCTAATAAAGTATAGCGAGTCCAGAAGCGAGACTTGAGGATAATTTACCCGGATACTCCTATCAGGAAGCATTACAATTCGCTAAAAGCCTTTAACTAGAGGACAGGCTCAATGAACTCTGTATGAGGGCCATGAAGAAAATTATAAAAGGTGGCCCACTCTCGAAACATATATCTAACGCAGACCAGGGTAAGCGCCCATGACTATTTCGTTAGAAACTCTATCACTTGGACATCATTTAATTGCACATCGATGAGTGATTCAGACGAAGTTTCTTCCCAGGTACCAACTTAATGGCAAAAGCAAAGGCATTGAAAAGTTAACTGTAATTTTTGGAAAAAAAACTGTTCCTTGGGATATCTTTAGAAATAGTATAAATATTACGAATGTTAACTTAAATTAAGATGTTGTAAATCGCAGTCACAATAAGACCCGACTTCAAATGATTGTCTATGTGCTTGCCCCTCGTCGTTACTAATTCCCGGAAGACGGTTTGATGAGGTTAACTTTGGAGTACATGAAATGAGTTTGCCTCTATACAGAGAAAACGTTTGTAGGTCGAGTAGAGCTAAAGGAGAGTGTCCGCGATGCCACAAGTTTCCTTTGGCTGAAAGATCCTTCCTACTCTGTGGAGGCTGATGACAACTTGGAGACTTACAAGATTTGCAGAGTAACTTTTTTGTACTATCTGAGTCTAAAACGGAATTTTTGTCTTCCAGTTGCAAGATAGATACGCGGTCAGCATCAGAAATCGCTACTACTTTATCAAAAAACAACAACAACAACGTCAATTTTCGCCTAATGCGTAACCTTTTACTAATTCTCTCTATTAGAACAGCATCAGAGGTGGAAAAATGTGGCTCTGTTATGTCTTCCTTGTGACTGGGGCAATACAAGCGCAAGCAGGTAAAATGATGTCTCTTTGTCTTTTTTTGTGATAATTAAAAAATCACTGGAAGCTTTAATTACAGATTCGTTACCACTGATAACCTAAGAAGAAACAAAAAGCAAACCGCGGTGATAAACATAAAGAAATATAAACGCATTTCTGGAAAGAAAAAAGGCTTTATCTTTACGTTTCGTATGTTCCAACAGACATCTTCAGAAGTAGTAAACCGTTGAATAACAACAGAAATTTGAGTGTATAATAAGTAACTAATTATAGAAACAAAAGATAACAAATAGTAGAAAAATTTGCATATGAAAGGAAAAGCATGCAAACTAAAAAAGGTAAAGATTTTCATTGCTGAAATTTTTTATTTAGGGAAGGTTATAGAGCGTTTTCATATGACGTCACGGCGGCCATATTGGTGTACCAAAAACAATGAAACAGCGGCCATATTGGTGAACCAAGCCAATCCTGTGGGAGTTGAAGTCCTTTCTTACGTAAATACTTCCTTTTGTTCCAATAGATTTACATAGTGCTAGTCACGTGAGTGAAAACGCTCTATAAATCCCTAATCAACAGAGTCTCCTTTATCTTGCAGTGATTGTCCGACCGTCCTCTTGCCAAAATTTCAAAATGGTCCCATTTCATGTTATGACCAGTTGACGTGACGTGGCAGGTGACGTGTGAGAGAAAGCACACCTTTAGAAAACCAATTTCTTGTAAAAAAAAATGGTTTGCCATCAACTAATAATTCCTTATTGTTAAAAAGAGTGACATCGTTGCATTTATCCCAGTCGTACGTAGTTTTAACAATATAACACATTTTACTGACACTGATGTATTCCCTGGCAGCTAAACGGCAGCAAGTTTTGACAAAAACATTTCAGGAAGGTAAGATTTTACAGTAACATGTACAGTACGAGTAGATCTGGGAGATATATATATATTCTAACTAGGACTAGTGTTTCTATAAAAGTAGAAATAAGACGGTATACTTGCTGCAGTAGCAGTGCTTAAAGCATCCGACAGGATTCGATTCCAGTCGGGGACTTGGATATTTTTTCCCACGTTCGTGACATACTGAACGTTACATCTTTCTTGTTTCAGGCAAAAATTACTATCTTTTTTGTTTGTACCGTATTTTCTCGATTAAACGCCGGGCCCCAAATAAACGCCAGGTCTAAAAGAGGAAGACGGGAATAAGCCCCTCAGACGTTTATTTGTGGTATCATGAACTTTTAAAAGGTGTATGGCCAAGATACAGGATGTCAAGTAAAACGAATAAAAACTCATTCTTAAAAAATGGCGGGCCCAAATAAACAGCTGATTCAAACAAACGCCCGGTTCACCAGGCCAAGTTTGAAATAAACGCCGGGGGCGTTTAATTGAGAAAATACGGTAATTACGAGACTGTATAAGTTGATGGATGTTGTAATAAAAAATCGACATGAAAACAACATAGAAGACACGAAA
>Ga0126336_10002035_pt1 | contig 11234 bp, 7 predicted proteins | sample SidCmetagenome_FD_92530 | JGI IMG/M metagenome (GOLD analysis project Ga0126336, IMG submission 92530) | Coral microbial communities from El Islote,Puerto Morelos, Mexico - Siderastrea C C metagenome | ecosystem: Host-associated > Invertebrates > Cnidaria > Coral | place: El Islote,Puerto...
TAAGCAAAATACAGTGTGAAAGAAAAATTAATTCGAACTTCTGTGCCACTCAACCTCATTTTTGCCAAATATATTTTTCAATACCTCGTCCTGAAATCAACTCTTTTAACGGGTATCAATTTTTCATTAACTTCTATATTAAGTCGATTTTATTTCTATTGCATGGAGGCAAATGTTATAAATGACTTTTAAAGGCCAGATGAAGTAAAATTAGTCCAAAAATTGCAAATCGATAGAAAGTGAGTAGCGAAACGCTGATTCGTAAGTTCTGCGTAATTTTGACGGGGTATTTTTTTTTTTTTAGTTTTATGGTCAATTCTACGCCGGATTACGAAAATAAGAGGAATAAACGTCAAAACAGAAGTTTCAAACTGGAGATTGTTGGAGATATTTCAACTTGGGATTGAAAATCAGAAATTTCAGTGCTTTGGAGAGCAATTTTAAGGCTTATAATTCAGTCCTTGCTTAAAAACTTTTGCTATGAAGTGACAGGTGGTGGAGTATCATATTTCTGTCTTCCATAGTATTTGCTCAGTTTCAAGTCTTTCACGGTAAATTCCACGAAATTTCGTACTTTCTGCAGGAAACTAATTTTCCTCATGTTCCTGACTAGTGAACAGTTTACCTGCGTTTGTCATAAAATTTGTTGCTTTATTCTTCTGTGAGACAGGACTTTATATTGCCTTTGTATTTGAAAACAGTTGGGGAAGGGCGTCGTACTATGGTCGGGAACTCGGCTCTAAGAGTATCTTTTTTTCATTATGATTGCAGAAGTTTTTAAGCTGTCTACACAAAAAACTGACAAATGTCATAAGTTTGAGAAATCTTTATTGTATTTGTTAGGCAAAGCATTTTATTTTTACAACCTTTCATCTGGTTTCTCGAAGTTTGCCAGCAAGAATTTATTTACAGTTAAATCGCCTTTGAAATTTGTATATTTGTACAATACAACTCTATTTTGTTAACACGAATCTTTCTCTCTTACGTGTCACAACTTTACTGAATTCCGCTTGCGGTCATGGCTTTCTTGAGCTGTAATATCTTGACTTTATTTTCAACCAGTTTCAGTTTTATCTTTATACAAGTGTTATTTTGTAAACAGTATACTTTAAATTCCTATCTACTATGAAAGCAATCTTATCGAAAACACATGTTTTCAAAACGTTTCGCAAAATGGAGTAACGCTGTTAAACGCCAAAGGAAGGTCATTATTTTTCCATCTACAAAAGACAAGCGTTTTTTTTTTCATTTACAGTTCGTGTCCTTAGCTTTGTTGTCAGGACAGAATGAGTTCTGTTTTTTGCACTGGAAAGTAGCCTTTCTTAAGTCTTATATATGCTTTATAAGCCTCATTCAATATTGTATCATGTGATCCATGAAGCTATAACTATACTTTTTGTTTTGTGGTCCCAAAGGCGGAGCAAATATTGTTCTGTATGGGCGATCGAGTTTGATAAAAATCACAAGTTTTTCAACAGTGAGAATTATCCATGATTTCAGTTTCTTTCATGAAAACTGTAGTTGAAGGAGAAGAATCATGAAAGTTTTCTTTTCAGTTGGTAGATGTGAGATCACAATGAATGATCGCCCTCTTCCTTTTGTAGCTGACCATTGCTCAGGCCATGGCATTCGCTTACACTAATCCCGCCAGAACTTTTTGGCTGCGCTGATGCCTTTTCTTCGGCTTGTTGTCGCTTCCACTTGGTTCTTCTGTTCTGGAACCAAACTTTGATTTGTGTCTCAGAGAGATTAAGGAAAGATGCCAGTTGTTTACGTTCTGTTCCAACGATGTAGTGGTTCTTTTCGAAGGCGTTTTCCAAATGAAGAAGTTGAGTTGGAGTGAACGCCGTTCTGATTCTTTTTGGCCTGCGACATGCTACGAAACCTTTGCAAAATAAAGAAAACGAAAAACATAAGAATGGTTGCAGAAAAAAAAATGTCAACACGTTTAACTGTCTACCCATGCGTTAAGTAAGAAAAGGTTTTTAAGAAGGAGAACGCACCCATTCTTGCTTCACGCAGTTTTCTGCGTGCTTTCCAAAAGCAAATTGGTGGTTTTTGTCGAGAGCAAGTGATGGAAAAGTATCATTTTCAAAGTTAAACAAATTACAGCCCTGCAGGAAAATGCGCTTTTATGGTCATCATCACATACCTTTTTCGCTAGGAATTAATCCTAGACGCAAATCTTTCAGCATTTTCTCAAAATCAGTCGTCTTGTGCCTATAACTACTGCGTGTAAAGTTTTATCTCGTAATAATGTCATAACATGCGAGCGGACAAGGAACGTTTGCGGTGACTAACTTATCTACGCAATTCAGATTAAGTACTCAAGGAAAGTGAAGAAACTGTGAATAACTCTCACCACTGTGAAGTGCGCCGCCAGTGTAGCTGCAATTAAGGTCGTGTACATATCTATGAGTTGACGCGCATGGATAGAAGGAGAACGAGCCAGAGTTGTAAGCGGACAGGCTGTGAAGAGGGTGCGAATCAAATCTTACGGCCATAGGGTACTCCGTTTGAGACTTGTAGCTCGCGTAGCTTTGTTGCGGTGTGGAAGGCTGAAGAGCAGAGCTGGGTCTGTACATGGAGTTGATAAACGATGACTGCGAGCTTTCATAGGCGTGCATCTTGTAATCTGTTGCGACCTGACTTTTCTTCGGGCTGTGGTCGGTACGATCTGCTTGAGTTCAGGGCTAAGAGTGACTGCTTCTTACGGGCAATCCAATTATATAGCTTACAATTTCATTATTATTATTACAATACATTGTTCCCATTTTCAATTAATGACTTGGAACTAATTAAAAGAATAAGCAGCGAAAAACTGCAAGCTGCCGGATGGCTCATTGTAATGAAAACTGTGAAATTTGGAAATTAGGTTCGAGGTAAAGCTTCCACAGAGAAACAATAAACACTCGCCAATTTGCACCCAAGCAAACAGCTCAAGACGATCAACAACCGAGATGAACGGGTCATTTGCGATTTCATTTTTATTGACATCTTTGCTCTATTAAGCCAATGATAGCTGGAAACAGCTAATGAAAATTTCAAAATTGGAGAAAATGCTTCTTTCAATGAAATCAAACCTAAACACGGTTTCAAACTTCGGATGTGCTGTTTGGCACAAATTCTTTCCTTAATAAAGTGAAGCATGAGACAAGTTAATCAAGGCAATCTCAAATTAACTTCCAGTTAAGTTGTGTCCGGGATATGCAGTGTGTAAAGATAATAAAGGTGTCAGATGATTATTAGATTCAAGAACGAGGACGTACGAATGAATGCTGCAAACAGTAATTTGTCAAAGAATCAAATGTGACCAGCGATTCGTTCATCATCCTTTGTTTCGTTTGCTTTCAAACTCAGAGAGATTTTATTTTCAATGAAAACCGCCATATGGTTAACCGAAAATAGCTTCATTACATTTTAATAATCTCCCGTCGAATCTGTTTGGAAATCCACTAAATAATGAAATTCACTTAAGCACTGAACTTTAGGGTATTAGTGCAAAAAACAGCATTGTCGCGCGTCTAAATTGTAACTCTGAAAACCTCAGCTAGAAATGTCATACCGACGTGCTAAGAGATTGCGTTTTGGTTCCTTCGTAGTCTTAACCTATTAGCGCTCCACAAAAGACTAGCTTTGTTTGTTTGAACAAAGATGGTCCGTGGTTTATAAAGAAAGGCATTCGGTCTTCACAGTTCATTTATTTAAGCTAAGTAAATTTCAATTAGGAAATATCCGGTAGCTTTTTGATACTTTCTCTTCTTGTAGCGAAATATCATTTCCCTTTAATGTTACCCAGCACACGTTTCAGCGTTTCTTGATGTACATTTTTTGGCGGCTTAGGAAGTTCTTCTCCAAATTGTTTTTCCACGAGAAAAAATTTTCCATTTTGTTTTCACTCTAACAAAAATGATATAATATTTAAAGTCTGGAGCTCCCTAAAGCATTGGACCTTGTAAATGCATTCTTGTTTTGTTCACTTGAAAAGTAAAGTTTATGTAGTGCTTGATGAATTTCATCTTTTTTAGTGAACAAAGTGATATTCAATAAAATCGTTAAATTTCTTTGCACTGTTCCTCTTGTAGTACGATGTTCAAAATTTAATGATTTAAAATTATTTTTCAAACCTTTAAAAATTGATCTGAAATTGATGCTTTACTCACTTGGGCAGCGAGAAAAACTCTACGTAAAACCGTGGGATAATGGTCTCTTTGCCTTAAAGTTGCGGTAATTTCGACAAAATAAACAGGCTTATTACCCGACTGGTCTATACTGATGTTAATGCACTCGCAATACTGGCTATTTTTGTCTCGGTCCAAATGGAATACGAATTAGGCGATAAGAGGAGATTTACAGTGAAATAATCATGCTAAAGTTTGGGTAAATTAAGCGAGATGGTCTACTGCTGCGATTGAAAAGATGCGATTGATATTCGCTTAATGGAAGCGAAGCAAAACAGAAGCGGGGGGTATATGAGTTGACGCCCGAGTGAAAAAATGCTACTTTAAAAGTTATCATTTCAAAATTAATTTCTCAAAACAGTCGACTGGCTGTGCCATGACTTCTTTCTTCATCATCAATTTAACACGGTGCCGATTTAAGTTCTGTCTTCTGGCTGACCCCTTCCAAAAACAAATCGATAATTTTAAATTGTAAACTTCATAGTTTTTGTTCATACAGGTGATTCAGAGTTACTGCTAATCAACTTTCTCGTTACGTCATAACTTTAGTTTTTTTCCTTCTCTTTGTCAAAAATTCAGCGATATTATTTTTGCTTCTTTTAGTATTAAAAGGTTGAGCGATTCTAAATAAAAGATTTATGATATATTCTAATTGAGTTAAGTACGCGCTTCCGTACTTAAAGGTTTTGCAGATTTCTATTTTCTCGCCATGGGAAAGCAGCATCTGTTTGTCGCTGTTCTGCAAACACACCCCCGTACATTTTTCATAAGCTTGTTTATACAAAATGCAAACATGACCCAAACAGTGCCATTTGCCTTCACCATCATCGACAAACGATATTTAAAGTTTCTTAAACCCGAATAAAAGAGGAATTACGTTTTGACGAGTCAATCTGGATGTTTTGACGGGTCGTTCTCGCTGTCGACACTTCTGCCCCAACGCTGGAGCCAATGTTGTTGCTTAGATTAACTGATTCAAGAGTTCAATCGGCTTGGCGTATGTATAAAACTAATAAAAGTTGTCTGTAGCTAACTTAAGTTACAGGAAGTGGTAAAAATTGCAATTGAATTTTGAAGTCCCACAGCTGTAAGCTAAATAAACACAGACAATATAGCTGCGATCGAAACTAGATAAGTTTTTTTTTCTGGAAAAAAAGAAGAAGAAAAAGACAAATTAGATAAGGGTTCTAGGATGCATAGCAAGCCTGAACGATCTTAAAGAAAAGATTCTTCAGGCTGCCTAGACAAGTTGGTTTAATTTCTAATTACACATAATTCTCAAGAGTGGTCAATCTTTAAATTCTCCTTACGATTATCATACAGGTGATGAGAAAGTAAAGGGAGTTTGATTAAGCACCGAATTCTCATAACTGAATAAAAAGAAACATGATTCTGACTCCTTTAACTGAGTAAAATAACTATCAATTTGGCAGTGAGCCGGACTGGATTTAGCCCTAAAAGACAAGGAATGAAAAATGTTAGTTGCCAAATTATTGCCTGTAAGTGGAAAAAAGAATGCTTTGCATGTAACTCAAGTTTGTTTGGCTCTTGGTAGCATTTAAGTTACATCACGTGATCAGATCTTTAGAGATCAGACTCGAGGAAAACTGAGAAAGGTTGAAAAAGCTTCTTCTAAACGCGAACAATTTATTCATTTAGGTTTTTTGCTTACCTAAAGGCAATTCACGTTTTAGACTAGGCGCATATTCATCCTTCGTAGTCTTTTTATCAGACAAAATTAACCTTAGTAGATGCCTTCTTGTACGACATACCTTTTAGAATATGGATTTACACTAGCCTTACTCCCCATCCCTGTGTACAACGGAACTCAAAAACATATAACTGTAATCTTGCCGGATACTTATCGTTGGAACACTTAAAATACTCCTACGTCTGCACCCCTTTTCCCGCTAAGCAATGTTGAAAAAAGACGCGCATTTGAAAAAAAAAGGTGAACCCCTTTTAACATTACAAAAGGGAAGGAAGAGTTAAGATTTGTAGGGAAAGAATAATGTCGTTAAATCAGGTTTTACCTTTTTCACTTAATTCTCCAAAAAATATACAAAAAAAGTTTTTAAAAGAAAGAAAAGGTGACTTCTAAAATTACAAAATATTGAGTCTTTTAACCCATTTTTATTCTTAAATTATTTTTTAGATTGCGTCACTTGAGTTTTGAAATCACTTCGATAGAACTTTCTGAAATTACTGAAATAAGCTGACCAGCGGTACGTCTCTGTTTATCTAGGACGCAATTCTTCGCGAAGAATTATGATACTCACACCAAAAATATTGTATTATTAATATACACGACGGGAATATTATATTTTGGTTTTCAAGGCAATAGAGGGGTAGCGTACACTGTTTTGGTCAACTTCCATCAAATGATGGTCGAGTTGGTTTTAAGCCCGGTCCGGCTTTCAGTGTGACAACATTTGAAAAGAAAATCGACAGTTACTGGAGTACGAAATATAACTTGAATGCTGTTTGATATATTTTGAATTCCGTGAGCCAGCAAACATTAACAGAAAGGACTTGTCAAAGAAGTCTAAAAGGAGATATATGAAGACTATTTCCGTTTATCTTGGTATTGAATGTATCCTAATAACAGTGGAAAACTAACCGAATCGGCATAATGTTAAAATTCACGCACAGTGGTCAAAATGGAACTTAGCTGAAGTTGTTTTAAAAGTCTGTAAACAGTCTGTCTTTGAATGGCATGTTATCACTTGGTGCTGGTTTACCTCCGAAAAACTATTACTTCGAGTGTTTGTTTAAGCTGACTAAAATTTTATACCTATACTACAACATTATGATAGGAAACATCGCCGCTTTGAGGTTACATTTACTGATTGCAGCTCTAGATTTTCTAACACCTATTTACAACTATTTGTCATCCACTTTCCATGTTCATAAAAAATAAACTAGGCGAGACAAAATGTCGGACCATTAAAAAGTTGTTAAATGGAATCATTGTTAAAAAATTTAAAAGAAATAATTTTGCATGATATTTTTTTATTCAGTTGGGCACTAATGCTGCACGTGGTCGTTTCAGTAATGAAAATTTTATAACCCTAAAATCACTTCAGGTATCCTTTCGCAATTAAACGGATATATTTGTGTCAATCTTTAAGATTGATGCATACCCACAGCATAAGAAAATATGCTCTTACTTTGTTCTCCAACTGATAGTTGAAAATTGGTTATTCCAAATTTATCAATTACAATTATGACCGTGAAGACTAAGGAAAAAGGCTTTAACCAACTGAACTTTTTTTTAATGACTTTTCGGTTTTTCTTTTTTAACAGCGATATTCCACATATTACTAATAATAAATCATGTAAATCTTAGTCTTAGTTGTTAACCGACAAAGCACGTTTTAGAACCGCAGGCTGTGTGAAAAATACTGATAACGTCGTCACTTCGAAGTTTTGAAAGACTTCACTTGTTTTCGCTAAAATAATAGAGATAATCGTATAAAACAGTAAAAAAACAAAAGGCCAACAATAGAGGGGCTTGGCTGAGAAAATTAAACACGAATTTCTGTCACACTTTTCTCTTTATATTTGTTTTGATTTGACGCTTCTTTTCTTCCATGTTGTCACGCTGATTTTGCTCTATTCCCAATGCATTCAATGGAATAAAGCCTCTATAGGTAGTGGTTTATTGCGAAATTCATCGCGCTGTGGCGATTCAGGAGTCTCAGTATTTGCTCGATACTCGAAACACGTGAAAACAACAGGGAGCTTAAAATTTCATTGTCAAAATACACCGCTCATTTTGAAATCAATTCTTTGTTCAAGAGCCTTGCATTGTTTGAAATCAGTGTGTAGACGTTTCACTCAATTGAGCTAAGGGATTCGTTGCTGCTTGCGAAAGTCCTTGTTTTGTGTGAGAAAAATAACTGACCTGTATAGCTTATCACTCACGAACTGCTCTTCTCAAATATATGTCGCAAGTTTGAAACTGTAAATAGACTTATAACCACCAAAGTAACTGACACTTGGAGCGAAATTTACCTCTATATGTTTTTGTGTAATTGGCAAAATTAGAGGGTTTGTCTTCAAGATAGTGGTCAGCGCATTGTTCTAATAATAAAATGACATTTGGTTTTATTACACGGATGATTGTTTTATTCTGGCGGAAAGGCAAATAGGCTCCCACGGGAAATTCTATGCCATTTTCAAGCTATATGTTAGCGAAAAAAAGGGAAAAGGAAAATGGAGGACAAAACGGACGAAAATCCTAAGAGATATCTTCTTAGAACTCCTTCTTGCCTCAATAATTGAGTAGGACTTTTTTAATTCTATTCCGTCTCACAGGGTGTGGTCATTGCGTGATATAGGAGATAAAGTCCAACAGGAAATACACACCAGTCATCTGATAAAACTGCCTGATGATTCGAGAGCGGCACTACTAACAACGACACAGTGGAGACAAGGAAATAAACACAACATTGAATAGTGCATTGATTTAAAAATGAGAACATTCAAGTGAAAACTTTTGAACAGTACTTTCCTTTAGCGCTGTTCATTATACTGTACTGTACAAGTTGGTGGTAACCTTTGATTCTCTGGATGAAACCATGGAGTGGACTACTACTCAACTGAAAGCTATTGAGCAGTACCGACCGTGCTCAATGTTTGCCGTACGTGTTGGTCTTACGTTTTGAGTTAGTGGACAAAATTCTAAAGTGTGACAGGCTCCTGAGTGTGACCATTCAAAATGAAAGCTATTGAGCAGTACTTTCCGTGCTACACGTTTGCCGTACATGTTTTTCCTTACTTTTGAGTCTGTGGACGAAATCCCAAAGTGCGAACATTCAGATGAAAGCTATTGAGCGGAACTTTTTTTTCCTGTGGTGACGTTTATTATGCTGTACAATTGGTTCTACCTTTTAAGTTTGAGGATGAAATCTTAAATTGTACCACTCAAATGAAAGCTGTTGAGCAGTACTTTCCTGTGGTACTGTTTATTATGCTTTAATGTGCAAGATGGTTCTTACTTTTACAGTAATACTGTAGATAAAATCCTCATAATGTAACAGTCCAAATTCAAGCTCTCGAGTAGCACCGTGCTACTTTTAAGAGCTTAAAAGCTCTTTGGTACAGTTCCTCTATCTACAGAATTTTTTTTCTCTGCGAACAGTGTAAGGAAATGGTAATAAGGGGATCTTTCTAGAAAAGCTACTGCCATTGTAATTAGCAGATAAACAGTGGATCGAAATAGAAATTGTATTGTGGATAAGAAATGTAATGGCCAAAAAAAAAGTGGACCAACACCCTCAGCGTCAGCTAGAGTTGTAAGTCTGGGCACTGAGTTCAAATTCTAAGCCAGCTGGTCATCGTTTTTGAACCCTGGAAACGATGTCAGAAGAACCCGCCTGCCAAATAGCTAGTACTACTGTGTTAAATACAAATAGCATAGTAAGATCATGTGACCCTCTGTTAACAGTTCTTCCTCGTTTGACGTCAAATTTTTAAAGGCTGGTTTCCATATGATCGCTACGATCGCTGCGATCGTTGCCAAACTGCATGGCTAAAACCACATCTCGTTCGCGCCATTTCTTAAATTCAACATGTTAATTACTTTGCAGTCAATCTCAGATTCATGTTCGAAGCTTGTTGTTTTCTTGTTTTCTTGTTTCCACTAGCACTGTTTTCCTTTTTCTAGAAAAAGTTTACCGTACGATGTTATTGTGTTTTTAAACTTCTTGTCGGTATCTTCGGCAAACATTCCTGTCCAGCAGTTAACCCTTGTGTATTCATTCTCGTATATCTTTTGAAAACTTGCTGTGTAAGCAGTCGCACAATTTTACTTCTTCCATATCATGAAAGCCTGCCACACTGTTAGCCGACATCTTGGAATGCATATGGGACGCACACATTCTGGATATATATATTTACCAGCGCAAGGATCGCAGTGATCGCTATGATCGCTGAATGGTGGTTTCCGTTGTCCATATGATCGCAACGATCGCTACGATCGCTGAGATAGAACTGAAGTCTATACAATTATATATTTACCATCGCAAGGATTGCAAAGATCGCAAGGATCGCAGTGATCGCTACAATCGCTGAATGGTAGTTTCCGTTGTCCATATGATCGCAACGATCGCTACGATCTCTGAGATAGAACTGAAGTCTATCTCAGCGATCGTTGTCACAACGATAAAAGTGGTTTCCATATGATCACAACGATCGCTGAACTTCTTTTCAGCGACCGCAGCGATCATAGCGATTGTAGGGATCATATGGCAGGGTCGTAACGAGGTATGTGGGATCAGGGATCAAACGGGTGGGATCAGGGATCAGAAGGATGGGATCTGAGATCACAACCCTGGGTTCAGGGATCATAGACCATGGGATCGGGATCAGCAGTTCTTTTAGGGATCAGGGATAAGGCTGTGCCATATTTGTGGGATCAGGGACGAAAATTGGTCACGCTTTTCGAATCAAGGATCAGAAATTTGCGTACAAAAATGGGATCAGCGATGAAAAAACATACCTTGTTACCACCCTGATATGGAAACCAGCCTTTAACATGCTTTAAGGTTACTCAAACGAAGAAACGTTGTTGTGGAAACAGCACTGATTCCAGAACGTTTCTTTGGGAGCAAAACGAGCGGAAAGCGATGCTTCTGCAGTGATATTTCTGTTTGTACACATTTTAAAGTGACTCTGGCATTTAAAATCAGCCCTTATGACGTTTTGGAACACATTTTCAGAGTGATAACGGGCTCGCTACAAAGTGGCGGTCACTTGCCCCTGTGAGTCGACACGCGTGACCAATCTTCATTAGCAATCCGGCATTGTGCGACGTCCCTCGCTTCCATGATCTTGCTGTTCGATCGATAACAGACGGGATTTGCATTCAAATTGCAAAATGCGCTGAGTCACATTCTGTCAAATTTTGCTCGTCATATTCGCCGCTAACGGCTGGAATGTTTAATCGATTTTGATAATCGACATCTTTCAAGCACAGGTATGATCACGTTCTCCTTAAACAGCTTTTGAAATGCTAAAACATCTCGTGAGTTACTGTCGTTATTATAA
>Ga0126336_10002036_pt1 | contig 11233 bp, 6 predicted proteins | sample SidCmetagenome_FD_92530 | JGI IMG/M metagenome (GOLD analysis project Ga0126336, IMG submission 92530) | Coral microbial communities from El Islote,Puerto Morelos, Mexico - Siderastrea C C metagenome | ecosystem: Host-associated > Invertebrates > Cnidaria > Coral | place: El Islote,Puerto...
ATTTTATCATAATTTTTATTGGCGGGGACAAAAAATATGTTCAGTTTAGTACGGATGGGCCTTCAGTGCCTTACTGCATTCCAAGAATTTTGCACATCCGGTACGATGTCCCTTTTCGATTTTATCAACTTGCATTACTAAAGCACCAAATATGTACCTATAAAAGGTCTTCGCGCTCTACGGCGACATTGCGGGCACTGCTAGTACAATCCTTTTTCCAACACAGCACAGGCCCGACAGACAGTACTACGGTAGGCCATAATCGGGGACACAATCCTGTTAGCGCTCAAAATTGGTCTTTCTTTTCATCGTATCCTCCACTAAAAAGCCTATGCACACTCAAAGTCGTTTTCCTTTTTTTGAAGTTAGCGCAATTGTACTAGTATTAATGGTGAAGTGCATACTAAGAAATGTAATATCTTGCAAAAAAGTCGTTTTCCTTTTTGCAAGATCTTGCATTTACTAGTATTAAAAGTGAAACATATACTAATAAATGGAATATCTTGCAAAAAAAGTCGTTTTCCTTTTTGCAAGATTGCGCATTTACTAGCATTAATATTGAAACATATACTAATAAATGGAATATCTTGCAAAAAAGTCGTTTTCTTTTTTGCAAGATTGCGCATTTACTAGTACTAATAGTGAAACGTATACTAATAAATGGAATATCTTGCAAAAAAGTCGTTTTCTTTTTTGCAAGAATGCGCATTTACTAGTATTAATAGCGAAACATATACTAATAAATGGAATATCTTGCAAAAAAGTCGTTTTCCTTTTGCAAGATTTTGCATTTATTAGTAAAAGCATTTTTAAAAATATATATCGCTTCATTTATTTTTCAGTGGTATACTTTTTTGCCAAAAATTCGTTTATTAGTACTAGTAAAGTTTTTTACAAACTTTGTAAATATGTGAATTCCCAAAATATTTGAAGTTTTATTGTTCTCATCGCAACTGCTTTTTGTGTGAAGACTGCGCTGGGGCCCATAAGAAAGGAAAATTTTTCAGGGACCATCATGTTAAGGAAATTGGGAGCTTCGAGTCAAGCGATGTGCAAGATTACGCTCGAAGAGCAAACTTTTGCAAGAAACACAAAGGTGAAGTTCGGTTCTTCTGTGAAAAGTGCCAAATTTGCATTTGCCGTGACTGTGCTATACTAGAACATCAAGATCACAGCAAAATCTCTCTTGAAGAAGGGCTTGATAATAACAAATCCGAAATTGAGACCAGAATGCGCAAAGTCGAGGCGAGCGGCTCTCGTGTGATGACCCACAAAGACTTCTTGGAGAAACGAAAGCTGAAAGTAAACAACAGTATCGAAGAAGCGACAAGAGAAGTCAAGCGAGTCGCTGAACGCTGCATATTATTGATTCGCCAACACGAAGCAAGCGTGACTGAAAGGTTAGCCAAACAGAAAGCAGCTTTTCAAGATGCATTTGTTACCAAATGTCAAACTTGGACGGAAAGCTGATGGAGATACACAACACCTTGACGTTTTGTGAACATGTTCTTCTCCGAAATGATTTAGCAGAAATTCTAAACGTCAAAGCAACGATTGAATAAAGGCTTCAAGAACTTTCTGTACAGCCCGGTTTCGAATTTATCCCGAGGCTGGATTATTCTGGGGTCAAGTACGTTTCAAATGATGATCCTTTCGTACCGGGAAAGCCTTCATTGTCAGTGGCAGAAGGAAGGAGCCTCACAGAGGCTTTGATAGGCGAGGATTGCACTTTTACAGTTGTTACAAAGGATTCAGTGGGCAAAAAAACTTACAGTGAGATTGACGAAATTAGTGTTTCAGTTAAATCACCGTTAAACAAACACATACAGACCGCTTTGACGAACTTAAAGGATGGCCGTTATACAGTTTCTTACCGACCAACATTCGTTGGGGAATTCACCGTGTCTATAAAAGTAGCAGGGACCTCAATCATGGGCAGTCCGTTCACATTGAAAATTAGCAAAAGTACAGAAATTCCAGAGACAAAGACTACCAAAACGAGACCGAGAAACGAGAATACGGCTAACAGGATATTTAAGATAGCATGCGTTTTATTGAACTAAGCCATTCCCTGTTTTCTGTCGGAAATGTTGTCCTAGGATAATTAACAGTTATTCCACTCGGACTTGTTGGATATGAGGTGGTAACTAACCAACGAGGCGTGTAGCGCTAAGTTTGATATGATCACCTCTCATATCCAATAATCCCGAGTGGAATAATTGTTTTGTTAAATCCTCAACTGTGGTAATCATCGTTGAATTATTTGCATCACGGCGAAATCTTTTGAACGCCGAGGCGCTTGAGACGGCATTCAATTTCCTTATAAGGCAAAAGCAGTGTTATTTGCGGATTACTTATGTGTGATGAACCAATCAAAAAGCTAGAAATTTCAGCAACCGAGATTGAGAATGTAATAATCTAGTTTTTTTGTTTTACCCGTTTAGTATTCTTCTAAGTAGTTACCCAGTAGGTCACCTTTTATTCCTGCTCTAGCTCTGCCGGATAAATTATATTGCCACGGTACACAGGCTCAGACAAATAGGCACAGTATAGATGCAGTCCCAGCATAGGTGTAATATAATTATATAATTGTCGCCTATTTTTTTATTGTTGCAACCTTAAATATACTAGGCCCTTCACACCGGCAAATGTGGCAACTTTATGCCTATGCTGCAAATGAATCAAACCTTGGTATTTTTCTGGTTCAGACCACGTGATCGTTCGCATGAAGAAATATTTGTTTTTCCTTTCTGAGGAAGTACTACGTTACTGAAATATTTAAAGGCGTGAAGGAATGGTAATTAACCTGAATTTTAATGGACTTACAGTGTAGACAACGTCTAATGACATAGATTCAAGTTTGAGTTGAGATCCGGAGTTGAGATCCTGAGGTTAGCCCTATACACTGAAATCAATTCGCAGACTCAGGCTCAGTGATCAGCAAATGCTCGGGCATTTCATGCTTCCTAGTACTTCAAGAACTGCTAAAACTAGCAAAGTGGGAAAATGTTTGAAACGTTCTTTTAAAGGTCGTTGACTTTTGTTGCCACGGGAACACGCGTGTTTGTTGTTGTCCCAAACCCAATTTTGCACGCAAGCAAGAGCAATGTATGGCCTCCGTTTCTTAGGCGCATAAGAATTACCACAACGCAATACTTAATCCAAAATTTATTCAAAGCATTTATTCTAGTTTAATTGCTTGTGGATTTTAATTTTTTCTAGTGTGGTAAAAGTGAACGGTTGTCTAACTGGATTTGGGTTCGGCCATGTTTAATGATGTGCACATAACAGCTTGAGGAGGGGTCCGTCGCTGTAGGTTGTCTACTTATACGAATTATTGTTTTTTTTTCTCCTGGTAGATGTAGAGTTTCCTGATTATTGGGTTCCCCAACCATGCGATCCCACAGGACGAAAAGAAACCGTACATCTCTTCCAACTGGATCCTGTAAGAGATGCTGGGAAGTACAACAAAGTCAGAGACAAGTTTCGCCAATCCTGCTCCGCAAACATCATTAAGATAGAAAGAGTTCAAAATCCGACACTTTATGTGACATATGCAGTCAATAAACAGAAGATGGACAGAAAGCGGCCTCGAGGAAGCAACGAGATGAGCCTGTTTTACGGGGCAAGAGGGCCTTAACTGTGGGTCCATAAACCAATACGGTTTCATCAGGAGTTTTTCTGCAACAAGCAGTAAGTATAAGCTGGCAAATGGTTTCTTTTTCTTTGAGTGAGTTACCTTGAGGATGACGACAGTCACCGCTTGCATTGGACAATTGTACTGTATAACGAGCTCCTCACCTCTCACGGGAGGATTCACGCTCATAATAGCGTCCTTCGCGACAAGAACATACTTTCTGAACAGGGATTTTCAAGAACGCAGCTGTAGGAGTATGAGACAGCCTCCAGAGGATGTTGTAAGCCACATCACCATTCTTCCGAATCTCGTCTCCATTTTAAGCCCCATCTCGTATCCTTCATCCCTCTTATAATCCTTTATCTGTCTTGTTTATTTTTAGATTGTGTTTATGGAAAGGGCATGCATTTTGCCCTGCAAGCCCAATATTCAGTACGGCAGAGGTATTCGCCATTCAACAACAATGGAATCAGGCACGTGTACCTGGCACGTGCACCTGGCACGTGTACCTGGCACGTGTACCTGGCAAGGGTCCTGGTAGGTGATTATACCTTGGGAAACCAATATATGATTGCACACCCAGCGAAAAATGCTAGAGATCCATTCGATAATGTCTTTGCCCCCCCGCAATCTTTGTTGTTTTCTGCGATTGGCAATGTTATCCGGAATAATTAGCCACTTTCTAGTAACGTAAGCTTACACACTAAAAAAACTGTTCAGTTATTAATTGCATGTTAAAAAGGCGAACATATAACTCCTAAACAATTTCGTCAAGTCTTACGGAACCTCGTTATAACGAAACCCCCACTATAAGGAACACAATCCAGAAGCTCCTAAACGATATGACGAATATATAAGTCATCACGCAACTAAAGCTGAATGCGTAACACAGATCAAAAGAGATGCATGCAGAACCTAAATCACGAATTTTATTTGATCGTCCAAATCTGGATAGAACATTTGCACGATTAACGAACCGAATGCTGTGTGAAATACTCTTTGCGTAACAATTTCTAATATTTACGGCAAAATAATTATTTGGCAACCCAGTATAATGAAGATTTTGGTTGTTTTCTCCACAGAATCATTACTACCGGGTTTCTTTACATTTCTTTATATTGGGGTTCCACCGTATTTTGTTTATACGATGCGAGCATTTCTACTAGCAGGAAAATATGTCATAACCAAGTCTATAGCCACAATTGGTAGAGAGACATTTTAGCCTAGTACAAGTTTTTCCACGGGGTTTAAATACCTTACCCATCCATCCGTATTTCAGTTAATATCGTAACATAGTATGGTCTTCTACTTTTAAAAATTATTTTCAGAGGGTATACCATCTTTAAAAGCGAGCAGTTAGGACAATTCTTAAGGCTGATATTAAGGCACCAACTAAACCTCTATTCATTGTCAATGCCCTTCAAGTAGATACTTTTATGTATCGTTACAATAATAAACCGTTACCACGGTCCTTTGAGGGAATTTATAGAACAGGCATCCAAACTTACGATCACTCTACTGTATACGCTGAGTCCTGTAGGCCTCACGCATGTTGGTCCAAAATCAATTCACAATAATATTATTTCAGGGACCGAAGCTTTTTTTATAATCTCCTTTTAAATATCAAAACAGCACAAAACCCAAGAGGATTTAAAACAGCATTTAGAAAATAATTAAAATTCCAAATCGTTCCTAGCCTAAAAAAATGCATAAAAAAATGCATTTCTAAAGCCCAAGTAACCGTGCGTGTGCCATGCTAATTTAAAACTATTTACAGGGATCCAATAAGCCCCTATGGCTTCTAAGAGGATTTCTTACCCCTATTTTTTTAAATAAATTAATAAATATAATTTTGCATTTGCTATGTAGCAAAATTCAATTAAATAAAGCACCCCTTAAAAAAGAGACGACACAATGGAATTCTTAAGGATGATGTTAATTACAAGCAAGCTTTTTGACATTCCCTTTTACACTGATATTTACTGTTTTAGTCAGGCTGTGTTATTTTGATGATAATTGTTAATTATATAAGAACACAAGTACAAATGCGTGTTCACACTTCCATGAAAACCATAAGGTCGTATCTTTCACGGTTTACAAATTTTAGCCCACTTTTTTTCAAGCAGGGGAACGAAGATAGAAAAGACAACTCAGTAAATGTAATAAGTTCTACCATTTTTAGCATTACTTCAAAACGGTAAAAGATGCGGTCGGTACAAAATGCAGACTGCAGACTCGGTGCGAAATGCAGACTGGGTACAAAATGCAGACTGCAGACTGACGACTGCAGTCTGCCCACTGAGTACAAAATGCAGACTAAGACGATATAATTTCAATCAAAGAAAGAAAAAACTCGGTCAATTGACTAGCCACCTATCACATGCGAGATAAAACCACAAGCCGGAAAGTAAACAAACGGTCAATCACGAAACCACAGTTCGCTTTTCCTTGCAAAAATTTCGTCCTAGCACCCTTTTTTTATTTTTTTTACCATTAACATCTTTATTTTGTTAATTGTAATTTTCTTCGAACATGCAGTGGAATTGAAGAGGCCAGAGCTTAGTTTCACTACTACAATGGTAGGTATCGTGGGGCGCACACACACATTTTTGTACTTTGTCTTTTGGAAAACAGGGTAGACTAGCTGTAATGAAGAAAAAATGCAGGGTGGAAGGGAATTTAGTTATTGTTAAAAAAGAGCCGTCACTTAATAATCAAACACAGTATATTTTTCTCACCCCGTGCCACGCAGTCGCCTTTCCGAGTTCATCTATCCACGGAAATTTGAGCTATTCTAAGAGCACACGAGAATCGATAAATACCGCTTGTAATCATCAATGAACATAATACATTGGTCCTTTGCTTGCTATCGAGGCGAGTTGTCTTGTGCGTTCTTTTACCTCTGAAAATTTCCGCTAATAGATGAACTCGGAAAGGCGACTGCGTGACACGGAGCAAGTTAAAAATTAGAAATATACTGTGTGTTTGATGAAGTGACAGTTCTTGTTTTGAAATAAATAAATAATTTCCCTGCCATCCTGTTTATCCTGTTTTTTTCCTTCATCACTAGTTTACATTTTTTGACCGATTCATACCCCACGATACCTGCCGTCGTAGCAGTGGAAGTATAAAGCTCTGGCCCCTTCAGTTCCACTGCATGTTCGAAGAACAAAATAAAAATGTTAATGGGTACAAAAATAAAAAAATAGGTGATAGGACGATTTAAAGTGAAGTGTGGTTTCGTGATTGACCGTTTGTTTACTTCCTTGTGGTTTTATCTCGCATCTGATTGGTGGCTAGTCAATTGACCGAGCTTTTTCTTTCTTTGATTGCAATAATATCGTTCAGATGGTTTAATATACCATTTTGGTCTTAGTCTGCATTTTGCAATTGTACTTAGTCTGCAGTCAGCAGTCTGCAATTTGTACCCACTCTGCATTTTGTACTTAGTCTGCAGTCTGCATTTTATACTGACCGGTAGTGAAATCAAAGAAATCCTAAGAATAATGTTTCAGTTTTGTTTCAAACTAGCTTGCTAGTTTTTCTTTTCAAATTGTTAGAAAGTGTGTTTGGTCGTGGATGGCTGGGATGAAAGTAAATTTCAAGTTGGGACAATTTTTTTCCCTTGTGTCTAGGAAAACCCACCAAAAATTAGTCATTTAGAAGTATAATAGCTTGTTGTTTTTTTTGTGATTTTCGCAGGATATGTTCTCGCCTTAGACTTCCCGCGTCCTTAAAACATGTAATCAAAGTATCATCAAGAAATTGATCAGTGGGTTGTGAATAATGTAAGAGAGTGATAACATGGCGTCCGTGATCTAGCAGGATATGATCGAGAAAGGAATTTAAAACTGCAAAAGCAGTTCGATGAAAGTGCTAATTTTAGCCAATCCAGTTTTGATTTTGGGATCGAATAGTCGATTAACCGTTCCTTTTTTAGGTAAACCAATCTTCGATTGCCCTTGATCACAATCTTAACAGTCTGACAAAAAAAACTCCGTGGATATGAACTAGTGCCTGAAAGTGCCGGATTCGGATCTTTAATTTAGCGTGGCAAACCGGCTACATTGCCGGTCTTGATATTTTGTAGCACTGGGTAACCGTTCTTAGAGGCTGAGTTATAAGGTAATATAGACTATATCTTGATTTTTGAGGCACCATGGTAAAGGTCTTACATGTAACGGAGTGTTAGCTGTAGGGTTTAGTAGGCCAAAACCACCACACTTCCTTTGGCAGTTCTCCTAATATTGATCACCCTTTAAGTACTTCTGGTCATTCCACGTCCCCAGATGCTTCGGAGTGACATGCGGGTGCTAGTGATGCAAATCCACCGAAAGGTGGTGAGCCACGAGGTGCTGAAGGGAAGGGCAGACTTTCTCTCCCTGGTGGAGGTAGTGAAAGCAAGACGGACAAAAGGGAAGAAGGTAACTATGAGTTGTTTCCGATTAAAGTTGCTAATCATCCTGGCCGCTTACCTAGCCGGGTAGTTCGTAGCATGACGCAACTAGAAGTATGACCTCCTCGAAAGTCAGTCACCGAACGAGCGTTAATGCCCAAGCTCCAAAACCTTCTTGTAGCACGAGTAGACTATTTTGGGAAGACTGAGAAGTGAGTGCATTATCATTTGTAATTTCCCCCACTGATTGTTTTAGAAAAAGGAATTCAAAGAGTTGCTGTGTTGCTGCTGCTGCATTCATAAGTACCTTTCACGTTAGTCCAAATATTAATGATGAATCCCCTAAGCGAGTGTTTTTTTGCCTGTGCGATTTGACTGAGAATTTGGAGGGCGTTGTTTAACGACAAGAACCCAACACTCGGAAAACTGGGGCTAATTTTGGCTTCTTCCTAAGATTATTCAAAGTCATATTCAATTTTTTTCTCCGTAGATTGTCCTGTTTGTCTTGATACTATGACAAATCCACGAGCTTTGAAGTGCAAGCACGTTTTCTGTTCAAAATGTCTAAAAACATCCTTAGAATTGAGCAACAAGTGTTCAGTATGTCAAGAACCTCAGGGTATTCTTCAAGGCAACCAGCCTCCAGGAGAGATGAAAAGTCGCTGTGATCGATATCAATGTCTTCCAGGCATGTTACGAAGGCAATTGTTTATACTTCTTCAGCGGACGTAGTGGTTGCATCCAGCCATTTATAGCGGTTTTGAATCACGTGTGCCCATCGGACTAATTCCGTTTTTGGTGGATGTCAATAAAAGATCTCGAAAATCCGTTACATTCACGAAAGAGTGACTGTAGCCCAAGAGCGTGGTTTGTAAGGCTGTAACATATCGCACAAATTACTTTCTTGGTTTATTCGTCTTTTCAGATTTCAAACTGGCGTTAAATTTGATATTCATAACTTTTTAGCATTCTGATAACATTGAAAGAAATTGATTGCGTTAAGAGAATAGAAGAAAAAAAATTGAAAGATGTATATTTCCGTGAGGACAAGGTTACGCAAATCATGAAATCTGTGAAATTGCAACGTGGCCATACATTTATTAAGGGTCTTCAGATAACTGATAAGATCATGCTGGCTGGGCTGAACGCCTTATCTCAGTTCAGATGATGGGGTCATTGGTGGTACGTTAACCCTTTTTAAAGCGCTTAAAAGCCCTAACAGCGACGAAAGTGAAATTTCACTTTTCATCATCACTGCTTGTTCAAACATTCAATTGATGAGAATAAAGGAGACAATCACCAAGGATAAGATGTCTTGATATTTGGAGAACAGTATGGAGAATATTCATTTTCTTATCAGGGCTTAAAAGGTTAAACCATTGGCTTTATCTCATACACCTACACCTTCTTAGGAAAAATGGATGCGGTTTTAATACACAAGTGTCTGGCTTAGTATTTGTACGGTAACTTAACTCCTTACATGTACTGACATGGACGCTTTGCGCTTGGTTTATTTGCAGGGTACTGCACGATCATTATCGACTATCGCTTTTCGTCGGGAGTTCAAAGCAAGGAACATCCAAACCCCGGCCAGTATTATCAAGGCACATATCGTACTGCTTATCTTTCGGATACACGCGAGGGACGAGAAGTACTGCAGCTTCTGAGGAGACCCTTTGACGCGCGATTGGTGTTTACTGTTGGGACCTAAAGTACAACTGGGCGTGCAAATCAAATTACGTGGAATGATATTCATCACAAAACTAACATATATGGAGGTCCTTATGGGTAAGAATATTTACTGAAGCTAACATAGTATGAAAAGATGGAATAATCAACATGTCGCAAGCGTGGGACAAACAAAAAAAATCTGAGTCCCCGACGGAAATCGAACCCTACCGTACTCCGGTCGGGTGCTCTAACCACTGAGCTACTGGGAGTCTCGTGGCGAGAAAAGGTCATATTTACTGAGTTCGTAGTGACACGCGTCCTAGATATTGCTAGGGCCAGCAACGTCGAAGTGCCCTATAGGTGATAAATAAGAAAGATGGTGAATTTTAAGCTCGGAGAAGATATAAAAGATAGAATAGTCAACAATTCAAGGCAAAACTCAACAATTAATAAATTAAATCAAAACTAATCAACCATTCAAGGCAAAACTCTATTTTCCATGGTATATCCGTTGATAGAATTTAAACGGGGATCGCGTCGTCAGGCTTAAGAAATACCCATAACGCTTAAACGGTCAATTCGCATCCCTTATGCTTTTATTGTTCCCTTGAAAGTTTGGATATTCCAATCCAGACCACCGTTGATATAAGAAAAGCCTCTGAGCCGCCCTTGTTAAATTTCATGCAACCAGTTTATTTCATGGACTGGTGTTAGATATTTAGTACGCATAGTGACGCTTGTTCCTCAAAAATCGTCGATTGAACTGATTCTGAACCTGTGCGCTAGTTCAGTTGCGCGGTCATTCCGTTCCTCTTATTCGCGCACTCGTGTACTGTGTCTCGGTTGATAATACTTGAGGGAACGAGAGACTGCTCGCGATCTAGCTGGGTGTTCGGTGACCCCTTTTGTAGTTTCTTTTTGAAGCTTGTTTATAAGGTTTTTTTGATACTCGCATTGTGCTATATAGTTTTAGGTTGTGTGTTTACTGTAATTAGTTTAATATCTAGCTTTCTATAGATTTTTAAGTCGAATTGAGGAAATGGGTAGTGTAGATTTCAATGGGACAGGGGTGTGGCGTGGCGAAAGAACGAACTGCTCAGTAGGTCAAACACCATGGTTTAGACCATGGTACCGGCTGGTAGGCCGTCCACCAGGAAAATCAGGTACTTTTTAAATAACAAAACGCATATTAATAGGATATACTGTACGTATCTCTATGGACTATTAACTGACGCCTACTTAAAGCGATATCTATAAAGTGTAAATGTTGAGAGACTGATATAGTCTTTCATTAGAAATAAAACGATCACATAAATGCAGTTTTAAGGCCCCTTATCAGATTTATGAGGTGTTTTGCCATAACACGTTCCGGCCATAACTCGAAAGTAGCGAGGCAGCTATATAGTTTTACTCACTACAATCTCTGAAAAATATTAAAATATTGCTTTGATTTGTTGCATCAGTGGAAAAAGGCTATCTTGCAGTGTTATATGGTGACCACCATCTTTATAAAATTAGAACTGCCAGAA
>Ga0126336_10002037_pt1 | contig 11232 bp, 5 predicted proteins | sample SidCmetagenome_FD_92530 | JGI IMG/M metagenome (GOLD analysis project Ga0126336, IMG submission 92530) | Coral microbial communities from El Islote,Puerto Morelos, Mexico - Siderastrea C C metagenome | ecosystem: Host-associated > Invertebrates > Cnidaria > Coral | place: El Islote,Puerto...
AACGGAAAGAAGTAATTTTGGCGTTCACAAGAGATCCTCACACGATGGCCGCCATGAGCAAATGATGCGAAACCGAAACAAATACCAGCGTGCATTGCGGTCGTAGCACGCACACCACCTGAGAGCAGAGCAACTGGAAGTGTGTTGTGTAATATTCTTATCGCTTCGAAAACTATCTTTATGGCCTTTTATTTTGAGGCCACAGAGCATTACAAGTCCTTTAGCGTGACCCGAAACATATTAAACACGATCTTGAATACTTTCGTGATTTTAATATCTTGTTTGAAAGGTTCACAACGGAAAGAGCGTGTTTTAATTATTGTTCTGAGTCAAAAGTAGCACATTTTCATAAATTGATCTGAGCGAATATTTTGATTCATTGCACATCATTCAGTAACAGCTGTAGCTATACTAGAAGACTTCGCTTCTTGAAGGCGCTCACTAATTGTGTGACTGAAGCATTTGTAAACTTGTTCTTTTTCTAAACAAATTTCATTGTCTGTGAGTTGTTGTCTTTCGCTGCCGTGAATTTAAATTTTATTTTGAGTGGCAATAGATCAAGCAGCACAATAAATTTGTCTTGGGGGTTTCATTTCTAGTCTGGTTGAAAACAAAAGAAATACTTTTCACCTACATCAAGGAAATTGCGCTCGCTGAAAGTGTGCCGCGTGGTCAGCAAATACTCAGCATGAATGAGTAATGAGAAAAAACAAATAACTTGAATATATGAATACTTGACGACCCCAGAATTTAGGTTACACACTTAAACTGGCGTGAAGTTGTCATGAAAGCTCAAGTTTAATAGCTCGAGCTCTGAAAAGATCTGAGAACACTTAGTTTACACTCACATTTCCTGAATTTCTTCGGCGAATTATTCTTTCCACTGAATATGCTTTAGGATAGGTCTTTCTACGTTCTTGTCTTTGGGTATGCCACAGCACAACACTGAAAATATTATGTAGCTGTTGGTAATTGTGAGCGAAACGTGCTCTTTTGGTCGCCATTTTGGACACAATTTTTCTAGTGAAACTGCTGGTAGTTTATGGGCATGTCATGACTGGAATAGTTGGCAATGTGCACAAGTGCTCCATTGAAAGGCTTCTTTAGCTGTTCAACTTCCCATGAGACGTTAATTTTTGAAGAAGAGAGTAGACCTTGTCCACCCACAGTCCAGGGCATAAAAGACTCCTCCTTGGCCTGCGAGATAAAGCAGATTTTGTGTAAAACTGTGATTGCAGTAACCGAGAAACTTCTCCCATGTTTAGTGTTTCCAAATTCTCATTTAAAAAGACCTGACCAACTACGCCATTGTTGTTTGTTGACGAATTGACCTTGACGACATGCGCACATGGGTAGTTTACGCGTGATTACGTGCAAATTATAATGATGCAGTGCGCGAAAACCGATGCTTGCTAGGTAATACCCCTAAATGGGATCCTCACCTAGTATGCTAAATAAAGGCTGAAATAGCAGACATTTTTGTCTGAGGAAACAAAATACTGAGACCAGTACAGAACATATCGGTTGATCAAAATAACTCATCTTAGCAGTAAGACAAGACACTTGCTAACCAAAATAAGGAAAAGGAAAAAATTGACTTCATGCAGTATTAATTGTAATCTAAAAGATTTCCAACAATGGACTGACCAAGTAAATCCATGTAAGTGGCTTAGTATTCTACAGTTTAGCCTAAATGTTTAGTTTAAGTAATCTCACGTTTCATACTGTTACAATATGATAAATGTCACAAAAATGCGGTGCTAATTTGACACATGATCAGTGACGTAGTCTATTAAAAGTAGACCATGGCGAGCCGCATGCCTTAGCAACCTCAATAAGTGGGGAAATTTTTTCCCCACTTCATCAGAGGAGCCTATTGTTCGTGCCCACTAAACCAGATAGCCGGTGACAGTTCTAAGCCACATTCACGTGAAAAATGAAAGTTATGCTTCCGACCTTCGCTTTCTGTGGTTAAGCAGTAATTGAAGTAATCTGTCATTAGTTGGCTAACACACCGTCGGGCGTAACGCCGAAAGCCGGCAAGCAAGAAACACTAACGACGTGACGGGAAAACATACAATTCATGTTCAATGAGCAATGGCCGTTTAGAAGGGCATGTTTTTGTGGCATGAATTTTGTCTACGTTTCTCTCACGGTTAGTTGTTCTCCTCAAGGGGATAATTTTCTTAACGGGCAACTTTATTCATTTATCAAGTCACTCTTCACTCAGAGATTCCAGCCCAAAACGAATTATTAAAAGGGATATACCATCATGAATTATCCAAAATAGGTTTCAGCATAAATATACAAACTTTCTAAAAAAAACATTCGTCAGCTAATTATCACGTCAATGGGGAAGACACGACTTTATATTACATTATGCGTCATTCATTGCAGGCTCTTAGAATAACTTTAAAAAATAGAAATATTTTGAGAAAACAGTGCTGAAAAAGCGCTCCAAATGTAAAGTTACAGTTCATCTTTAAGTTCTTTCAGGGATATCCTGATTGGTTGAGGGGCAATACATCTGGCGCTAAGATTTTCATAGTCAAAGTTTTGTTGAACAAATTTGCTCAACATAGATTGAAGAAGTACTCCCAACGAGTACACGTCAGTTTTCCTAGTTTGGGTGTGTGTACCATCAATCAGCTCTGGTGCTATCCAAGGGTGTTTCGTTTTGTAAAACTCTCTCTGAGCGTCAGTCAGCTGATACCGCTTTGGGTTTGTCTGCGGTCTGGTCTTTCCGAAATCGATAACAGCCGGCTTCCACTCTTCTGTCATTTTATGCAACAACACATTATTTTCCTTAATATCATTGTGCAACTATCCGGCCTCATGAACATATATCAGCACATCAACAATCTGTTTTAATATATTACCCAATATATCAAAATCTACGATTTTGTGCTCAATTGTCTTACTCAGTGAAAAACTCTTAAACCCTTTCCATAAAACTGTGATCATTAAATATGGCTTTTCTCCCATGCAAATGCCCAGAACATACGGCAAGTTGGGATGATACTGTTGCTGTAGCTCCAAAATAATTCCTGCTTCTTTCTTCACTTCATACAAGTCATTCTCCTTATATTGTTTAACGGCGACTGGCAGATTGCCGTTGAAGTAGGCATGTTACTCCACACGTTCCCTCCCCAAGCAAAAAGTCTTTTCCATTAGGGTAAGACAGCATGTTTCGGTTAAGCTCTGCTACTGACGATTTAGGCTTGTTAGTGGAATGCCTATCTCTTTGGGATGGAAGTAATGCAGATCGTAGCATAGGGGCTACATGTAAAAGCGTCGAGCGAGGATTTCTTTTCACAGCCATGTCCACCATAGCACAGGCACGCGAATTTGGCATGATTTTACTTATCTTCGCCACAGTGCTAGATTATCTCATTTTATAGGGCAGGGCTCCCTCGACTCCTTTCTTTTTAAGTTTCCTTCTTTTTCTATATCGCTTCTTGTCCTCTTTAGAATGCCTTAACTTTTTCCCATGCCCTTCACTTTGATCCATTTCTTCGATTCGATGTTACTGTAGCTCGCTATTTCGTTTTCCTTGTTTGCTTTTTTCTTGTTTTGTGGAACAAAAGTCGACCGCACCACGTGGAAACGAACAAAAATTATCATTCCTTATCTAGAGGCATTTAAATTATTTCGGCCAATGATCACACGAGGGAAGTTCTGATAAAACTGCAGTCTCTTTTTTTTGTTAAGAAGACCTAGTTGTAACTGTTCACGCGACTTTGTTCATAGCAGGTTTCGCAACAAAAAATGGCCAATCGATTCACCTGTGACATCAAGTGCCCTTCCTGTCAGCACTGTTTCAAATCTTCTCGGACAATTTTGAAACACGCTACCGCAAAGCATGGGTTGAACCTTGAAAGCAGGCATTTGCAGTTTCTGGATAGTACAGGAGCAATGGTATTACCTCCTGAACGGAAAAAAATTAGCTCGTCGAGATTGGATGTATACCATTCATGGATAGGCTCTTCAACAGGGCGCATCAGGGAAGCTCTTCATCCTGCTTTACCAGGTAAGTTGTCGCTGTTTAAGTAAAATGCTGTACTGATATTGCCACATCACGCTTAAGTGCATTATTCAGTGTTGTTTCCGACATCCTCTCCTTTTTCGTTTACTTCGCTAAATGGGACACTGTCTAGTCGTTTTTGATGACATTGCAATTCATTTGTTCAATGTGTTCTGACACATCACGACTTTATAAACTTCTTTTCCCAGGGTAAGAGTTAAATAAATGCGTTTTGGCAAACGAACCACAGTAACCAGAATTAAAAAAATGCGATTTCCTTTTTAATTTTATCTTTGGCTTTAACTGATAGGCGAGTCAAGTCATAAAGTTTGTTGGAATACTAGTGTCGTTCTGTAGGTCTTTAGATCGTAATAAGAAATTGATCATGAATAAGAAACACCCCCCCCCCCTTCCTTGAATGACAAGTGAATTTTTGCTATAAAGTACATTAAATTAGGGTCTGGCTAAACTAAGAAACTGCTGCGGAAACATCTTCTCGCTGTTTCCTCTGTGACTAAACTGCGCAACACATGTTTCTGAACCTAAGTTTGCATCTGTGAAGCAACAATGCAGCTGTGACTCAAAATGTTTTTTTAACGTGATGGAAAACATTTTCTTGTTTCCAAGAAGCAAAATTTGCTTCCACAACATCTGTTTCTCGTGTGGCTACACTGGGAAACATCCAGACAACAGCGCAAAGTTGAGGTGGATTTCCACTGTCGCGAAAAAATTTAAGTTGGCGCGGGCGTGAATTAAAAAAAAATTCACGTGTGTAAATAAAATTGAGCGCTGTTCAACTTCTTGTGTTTACGCGAGCCTTTCATACCTCTCCTCTAATTTTTTTTTCGTACCTAAAGTCACTAAAATTCACGTCCGTGCACACCAGTAAAATTTAAGCGACAGTGGAAGTTTACCCTTTACTCCATAATTCTACTCCATGGTTTATTTAATTATTAGTATTATAATTTTTTAATCATAAAAACAGCAGTAAAATATAGAGAGCCCTATAGTGCATCAACTAAAACAGTCAACGAATGGAAAAATGCAAATACCAGAGTTTCGGAGATCATATAATAGCAACCCAGTGTGGAATATGTGAAAATTATGCCGGGTTACACTAGCAAAGGGTAAGGGTAAGGTGGATGTAATGCTCACATAGTTTCCAAATCATTTCCAGGTAAATTGTGTCGTATTGAGGACGCATTTTGTCCGGCCGATTTATTTGAGAACCTTCTTTATGAATTGTATGAACAACATGCCCATTTTGGACCTCACTCTGTATCCTTTGTGCCTCATCGGAAACTCCCCTATAGACTGACAACAGTTAAGGTGTCGTACAAAATTTGTGATATCCAGCCAATGGAAGGAGTGTTATACCAGCAGGAGGAAGTTCCCCTAAAGACCTCAGAGTCCTACTGTGGTCACACAAGCATTAAAAAGGGTGGATCTATGGAGGAACAGAAGGCAATGGCGAGGTCTGCTGGCATAGCAGGATTTCAGCAAAGCAATCAGCAGCGTCCTACCTCCATAAGTAAGGTCATCTGCTAGGAAATCGAAGAGAGGGCTATGCGAGAATTTGAGCTGATATGGTGGCCAAATTTGCTGCAAAAGTCCAGATATGGAAAATTTCAGCTGCGCTTTTTCGTGCAGAAGACTTCATTGTAATGGATTTGCACTCAGGCCAGTTTCAAACGTGGAATTCTGCATGTGCCTAACCTAAAGCAAATGTTCATTGAAATTCAAATTGCTCATTACTCCGTCGTCAGGACGGGGTCTAGTAATACCCATTTTTTTATTATTTTCCTTTTTTTCATGGTCACTTGCCCCAGACTACCGGTTCTCGCTCGGCCAGACAAATACTCGCCGTGTCTTTCACTACACGGGCTAGGACTTGTATCTTGAGTGACCTTAATATGTTTTACACCCCGAGGGGAGGGAGAACAACAGCGGGGTCTAATGCCCCTGGGGCTTTTCTTGTTTTCCTCTTTTTTGGTGGTCACTTGCCCTAGACCTACGGTTTTCGCTCGGCCAAACAAATACGTCTTGCAGACGTTCCGTCAACATAAGCAATATCTTCAGTTGGTTGGCGTCGATTCACCAAAATCTTCGTGAAAAACGGTGTAGAAAATTACTAGCGATGCAATGGCATAGGACTCTCTTCGACAAGAGCGAGCACGAAGATGCTAGCAAGCTTTGGAGGTCAGAGATTCGATGTCGTTTATATTTTCGTTGGTTACTCGATGCGAGTCAAATTCAACAGTGAAATGCAAGCATTTTTGACAGGCTTGCTTTCCTTCGCCAAAATCTTTTTGTACAAAGTTACAAGGAATTTTATGGAGTTAACTTTTCTCCCACGAAAGCATGGACGAAGTGTTAGCGAGCTTTGAAAGCCAACGATTCACGCTGACATGAATTGGCCTTTTGATGCTGGAATAACAAGACTTGGCACGTAAACATCACGTCATTCAAGACAGAAGGCGATTCGGGGCATTTCCGTACTTTCGTTAAAGCATTCATCGAATCATGGCCTAAAAGTCGACTTTTACGTTTCCTTTTCAGTAAATAACCGTTTCCTTTAGATTTTAGGATAATCTTTTCTTTATCAATCTATTTAAATTTCCTTGCCGTTGTTGTTTAGAATTACGCTGAGATGTCAGTTCGTAAAAAAAACGTGACGTAACTGAGTCGTGCTACGGTCAAAACTATTTCGTCACGTTCTTCGCTAGTGCCAGAACAGGTGGATTACCAAGGAATGAGGGATGGGAAAGGTGTTCATACTATTAGGGAGTCATGTTATCACAAGGGGAAGGGTGCAGTGAAGACGTGGGGGAGAGGGGTGGCAGCGAACACGTCAAAGGAAAGATAAATCACCAACTTCAAAAATTTACACCACTTGAGCTCATATCCAAGTGACTGTGCTGTATTTTGCACCCCGAGGGGAGGGGGAAAAACAGCAGGGTCCAAGGCCCGTGGGGCTTTTCTCGTTCGCATTAGGTTCGGCACATATAACTGAGTTCCATGTTTGAAACAGGCCTCAGTGAACTCGTCTTTCACGATGATACATTAACCAGACAAATATATGTATGGGTTTCCAAAGCAGGCGTTTGAACGTTAATTATGAATAGAAGTTGCCAAAAAGGGGAATTTCGATTTTTGCTGGTCACGCCGAGCAACATTGGAGCTAACAATTCCTCCTGGAAATGGCTCTGTGAAATTTCCTGTTTCAGCCTGTATGTGAGGAAAAAATTACGATGTTAGAAACTCCTGATCACATTTTTTTACACTGCATTAATTGATAATGAAATAACATTTGATGCACCAAGCGAAGGAGACTCACCCAATCGCTCACTTTTATCAGGCGACACACCCGAGATAAAAGCACGTGCAGAAACTGAACTTGGGTAGCGGATTCCTCACCTACATTGCTCATATAAAAACTCAAAAACAGTTGTTAGAACGTCATGTGAAAACACAAAAAGTTAGAAATTAAACTACGCTTCACCATCAACATCTCCCAACTTTTATAAAGGAAGAACAGCCCATTTTTTTTTACTTCAGTTCCATTAAGCTAGCGAAATGTCATAGACGTATTTTCTACCCGGCGTTGAGTTACATTCCTTTTCGTTGTACGGTGGAATGAAGAGTAGCCCAACCGAATTTTCCAGCCTTCAGTGGAGGCGATTCATTCAATCGCTTACCTAACTGAGCAACAACAAAAATCCAAAAAGTGCCTGCAGACATGTCTTTGTCAGTTCAAAAGTGTTTTATAATCAGTGAAGCAAAGGGAAACTAAGAACTTGTTTTCTTTTGCTGCCATCGTTGGTATATTCGATTTGCTTAAGATGAAACGTTTACAGCAACTTTCTGACAAGAAGCGAAGGCGACTCACCCGATCGCTCGCTTTTAATCAGGCGACACAGCCATGATAAAAGCATGCGCAGAAATTGCATAAACAGTTTTTAAATTTTGATTGCTTTGTTCAGTATCTAAATTTACGATGCCCCAAATTTTAGAAATCGCGAAAGCTGATTGTGTTTTAAATTTTGCAGGCATCTACGACAAAGTCTAAAGTCACATAATCGCTTAATTTTACTAAGCCGGCGGCTCATCAGAAGGTTCACAAATTACCTCTGCCACTTCATTTCCATAACAAATCGACTAACGACAGAACATAAACTTTTGGTCCATTTGTTAAGGTACTAGAGTTACCTGGGATAAAAAAAAACTATTTACATCAAATTTACAGAACTAAGTGAAGGCGACACACCAGATCACTTACTTTTATCAGGTGACACACTCGCGATAAAAGTACGTGCAGAAATCTGCATAAACTTTTTTTTTCAATTTTGATCGCCTTTTTCATACTTCTCGAAAAACCAAAGAGAACAATCCTAGTGCTTCCGAGGCCAACTCTGCAATTAGGTTGTTGTGTCATGTTACTGAGTGAAACAATGTAGTTTGAGACAGGATGAGTATTTAAAAAAAACGAAACAAAACAAAACAAAAAAGTGACATTACCTCGTGATTGGACTTCAAAGTATACGCATGATGAAAGGGTAAATCCACGTGTCCTCATAAATGTTAGCGGACCAGCCACAACTCCGGAACCTCGGGACCTGCTCTCGAGTAGACTGTCATACGTGAACCATTGAGACATGAACCGGAAACACCCATTGTAGTAATTGCCATTCCAGAAGGTACATCCATTCAACTGGAACTGTTTGTTTTGAACGGTTAGCGTATCAGGTAGTTGAGAAGGTTCGGTGATTAGCCCATTGGTAGCAAAATGGTGTAAGGAAATCGGCAAGGCAAAGGGCATCCCATTGCAGAATCTTCTCTCAGTATGGGTGCAAACCCCATTGCAAACATAGGGCTTGCAATTCTGACCAGAGGCAAGGTCATGGCACTGGGAGCCGAGAACTGGATCAGCACTGGCTGGAGGTGTTCCAGTGAACTGTGTACCACACGGGCCAGGGGTAGGCACCAGCCATTCTCTCAAAGCTGCCTCCAGGTATGTTTCTCCTTTTTCGAGGGATGAAGCTTCCGTCAGATATGGTCCAGTCGCGGTCATTATGTACTCTTTGTTGGGGCAATGGTCAGACAAACACATCGACTTCACCTCACTCTTGAGCATCGACTTAAACCGTTGCCAAAAAAAGGTCGTAAATTCGTGCTATCAATGGTGCTATCAGCCACACTGAAGTCAAACTGCGGGAAAGCGCGTAACCACTCCACTTTTCCTTTTGCAAACTCTCCAAGGTCGAACAACTGTTCAATTGTAACAAGACTCTTGGCCCACGGTTCTGGCATCTCCGACAGCTTAGTTGAAGACTGCGGGAAGTTTTTCAAACGCGTATAAATTACTGTAAGGAAGTTATCAATGGGACAGGTATTTACCAGTTGAATGGTACTGAATGTACCACCCCATGCTGATACACGAGGAACACGAATACAGGATTGGAAGACAGCTGAACGAATCTGTTTGCAAACGATGAATTTTTCACTCCAGCACCAGATGCCAACTTCAACGTGCGCTTCGCGGGAGGTTTAGCAGCTGATAGTTTAGGAATTTTTTTCTGGGTGGTTCAGGTGTTTTAAAGGGCTTTGGTAACTGTGGGGCAAACTCTTCTTCCCATCTCTGGTGATCATACTCGTACTTGGGCATTGACTGGGGGGCAACAATACAGTGTTTTGTGTCAGGGGTTTGCTCAAACTCAAAATGGTCTGGCCCAAGCATCATGTTAGAAGGTTGTTTATGGTCACAATCCATTCTTTGTCCTCATCTGTCCATGGCACATTCTTCTTCCAACCGCAACCTTGGAAGAAGAAATGCTTCCCTATAAATATAATTCGAAATACAAGGGTCACTTCACTGAAACTGCACGTCCATCATTTCCTTTCTACAGTTGAGTCAGAAAACGAACGAGTGAGCGCAACGAACAACTGAGTTTTCTTCAATAAGTTGGGTTAACAACATCGTACAGCTTGAATTTGGCCGTGTGAGCTTTGACTATTTCATACGTACTGAGACTCCATGGTAAACATTTTATGGAGTCTAGAGTGATTTTCCAGTCTTCAGAAATTTCTGGCCAACTCTGGTTAATCTCCTTTACAATATGTGAACCGGGATCTTTTAGACGAGGCAGGCCTACGTTCTACTGTGGTATTCTAATGTACCTGAATTTGAGGATTCTTTAGCCTGTAGGAAAGAATATCTCACTGAAAGGAGACGTTCAATGTAACTGTGAACCAGGATGTCCTCCACTGCAGGAAAAAAGAAAAATGTTGATTTTTATTTCATAATTAAGCAATACTCCCTATTATTTCCTAAATCTTTTGTCTTCTTTTTACTTTAGTATATGGTTCGCCGGCCCCGGCATGAATGCCTTTAGCTTTCCCTGGGTAGAGGTATAATGGAACTAGAATATCATGCTTGTTGCGATTGGCTGTTGACTATTTAGCCCAAGCGACATTGCGCGCTTGGCTTGAACAGTGCCTGAGGACGCCATTGTTGATGACTGAACGGTTTTTTAATGCAATTCTTTTGCTTCAAAGTAACCCAAAAACCTGAATACCGTTGAGGAAAATTGTGATTATTCAGTTGATTTGGGGTCCGAGGATGGAGATTTGATTTGACATGCATCAATCAGCTGATGTGTCGTAGAATTATTTATGTGATGTGTCATAAAATTATTTATGATTTTTGTGCTTTGAGGCTTCAAATAGGTTCGATTACGAGCCGCTGTTCGGGAAATGACCCCGCGCCGGACTCGAGAGAGCGGCGGAAATCAAGCCTAGGCTTCAAAGCATCAAAATGAAACCTTTTTCCTGCCTTTACCTGGTAATGTCTTAAAGGCTCTCTAAGTTTCCTCTGTAACATTTTGTTTGGGAGAAAATATCATCATTAATAGTAAGCTTAATAGTATGTTACATTTCATTATTTTATCATTTATAAGGGGATTTTATTTGTTATTTAAATTTTATTTTAATTTTGCAGTTGGTTAACCCTATAGTACATTTTCTTGGACCCAATGGGAAGAATTGTCGTAACTCATTGAGAGACAAATTGTCTGCTATAAAAGACAGTATTTGCCGTTGAGTATTCCAGTGTTGCGCGTTCAAGTAGCTTTGCGCACATGCCTTGAGAAATTTCACTTCTGTTTCGCTTCTACTACTGACGTTGTTTTAGACAGCATGCATATGCAGGA
>Ga0126336_10002038_pt1 | contig 11230 bp, 8 predicted proteins | sample SidCmetagenome_FD_92530 | JGI IMG/M metagenome (GOLD analysis project Ga0126336, IMG submission 92530) | Coral microbial communities from El Islote,Puerto Morelos, Mexico - Siderastrea C C metagenome | ecosystem: Host-associated > Invertebrates > Cnidaria > Coral | place: El Islote,Puerto...
AGGTGACGATTACTTTGCGAGACATCTCAATCAGTTCCCAATACCACGAACCAGGCTTATAGCTTTCAAAGAGAAAGCGTAATCCAGTGATCACCTCTGTGCCGGAGTCTTCGTTTTGAGATGTAGCGGTTTCTTCTGTGACTAGTATTGCTCTCCGTTGCCTCCAAAGAGTGACGAACGTGGCTGCAGGAAGGGCAATGATATAAGCAGCAGAAATGTACGCCACGATAGCCAAGTTGTTGTACCTTGATTCATGGCATCGTACGCTGTAATCGGCTTTAAGATAAGCTGGACACAACTTGTCATCTTTATCTGCGCAAAGTTTGCGGCAAGCAAGTGGCAAGACAGTGGCTGTTTTGGAGCAAGTTCCGAGATATGTGACGTACAAGAAGAAAAACAAGCTCCTGTACACGAGTTCTTTTGCCTTAGATACCCTTCTGGACTTTTCCTCGTCTTCAAGGTTTTTGTTTTTCAAGATAAGCAATTTACGCACCCCGTACGCAACTCCAGAAACGACAATGGCAGCGGCATTTATGGACATTATTCCAAACAAGTTCCCAAAGGCATCCACTCGCAATCCAGAAGAAAGGCACTGAATGGGTGCCATCTGAAGAACATTCAGCTGAAGTATCTCTGAATACTTTCCGATGACGTGCAGGGAATCTGGCCATTTTACGTAGGAGAACGCTTCCAATAAACCATAGGTCACTTGATAAAAGCCAATGGCGATCTTTAATTTAGCTAAAAAGACGTCTATTGGACTGCGTTCTTCTTTGTTGTTCTTGCTTTTCTTGCTCTTGTAGCTGGCCCACACTGAAACCACAGCGATTACCAAAAAAATGGCCCCCATTATTGACAACTGACCCGCTATCCATTTTTTGGATGGACACTGTTTACATGTTTTCAACTGTTTATAATGATTTGAACTACAAACGTCACAAAGCGTGCCTTCGTATCCATACGTACAATTGGAATCCAAACCACCTTGGCAAGCCGTTTCTATCGGGCACTTGTGCTGCCTTGGTATCGGGTACGGGTATTGTACATCATCGTTACCTAATGAAGGTGAAGGTGCCAAGAGATTGTTTATAAAGTCTATGTAGCGGCGTTTGTGACTCTCGTTCCTCCATTTCCACCAATATCCAGATTTCAAAGTGGCGTAATCATCTTTGCAGATCAATCCGTGTACACATTTGACACATTCCTTGAACATGTGGGTTCGATGCATTCCCTCTAAGCACGGACAAGCACGGTATCCAGCAAAGAAATCTGTCTCTGTTCCTGTTTAAGATTTGAGAATACTTAAATTACTTATGGAGGACAAGATCTAGTATAATTTTAGCTTGTCAATTTCAAAGTTTCCTTTCTCGTCAGACAAGTGAGGGACACTGAAGAAAGGTTTTTTCAGAGTGCATGACCAGTTAACTTTAAATAAATAAAAACTTAAAGTACTAGTTCATTTTAATATTGCAAAAAGCGTGCATTGGCTAGACATATGTAAATCAACAAACTGTATTTTAATCATGCGGCAGATTTTGTGTTCAATTTTCTTTGTGTTTTTGTTTTGGCCCGCAAAAACACACACACACACACAAAAAAGAAATTGCGATGCTGAGAATACGGCATTTAAAAAAACATTATTTTCGATACTGGACGGAGTCGTTCACTATGGAATACAGGTTTTCTTCCAATCAGACCGCGATAGAACACATTGCCTTCTCAACAAGTTTCCGGTAATGCACGTATTTGTAAAGCGTTAATAATCGGGATGAACCACAAGCTAGCAATACCCGTCCCACGGCCGAGACCTCGTGGTTGTTGCACAGTCTACCCAGGCTCACGAGAAGACCACCTTTTCAGTGGCAAAATACCGCATTTTCTCGAATAATAGCCGTCCCTCGGTTAATCGCCTCCTTGAATAATCGACCCACATCCTCTTCACTTTCCTTGAATAATCACTCTGAGGATGGTGCTGAAGTGGGATCTATCCAGCAAGACTAAGTGACGACTCCAGCTCTCTGATGCCGAGGATATTTTAGAACATTGAAAATTAGACCAAAAAAAAAACAAATTGAGAACACTTAGAAGCTAGTGGTAAGTTTACTTGTTATGATTATGTTATGATTAAATGGCATAATAAAACAAAATATTAAGGGCAGGACTTCCAGCGAGTAATATTTGCAATAATCGCACCCCCTCGATTAATCAACCTCCCCACCCTTGAACAATCGCCCCATTTTGGTGCCAAAAAAATAATTGCCCCCGGCTATTATTCGAGGAAACACGGTATAAGGATTTGTATGGAACTTGATTGGTAATTTAGTCAGCAAACAAATAACCGTCCCATGGTCAAAAACTCGTTTTGATTGCACTGGGCACCCAGGCTCACGAGCAGACTACTATAGTGGCAAAATAAAAGGAAACTAATAACCGATCCACGGACCGGGAGATCCCGTGGTTGTTAATGCGTTTTTGCTTGTTTGTTTGTTAGTTTTTTTATTTCTGCAACGAGAGGTTTGTATTTTATTTCATCAATACACCGGTGTTTTTCTCTCCGTTAATCGTAAAAAACAACAATGACGTTTGATCTGATTCTATAACTTTCTTTCTCTTGTCAGTCTCTCTTCTCGCGAATTTTACGCATACAAATCTCGGTTTTACATTACTCGGTTTTACATTACTCGGTTTTACGTTAATTACATTACATTACTCGGTTTTACATTACTCATATCTCTTGTTGGGCTGATAATTAAAAGCTTCTTCTTCTTTTCCATTCACTCTTAAGTTTGAACATATTATCTGGTCTACATTTTCAAGAGGCGTAGCTGGGATATATAAGTTATGAATTTTGTCTGGATGACCGATGTATAAAATTACAAACGAAACACTTAGGGGCTCTGAGGTTCGTTTAAACGGGTTCGTGCGCTCAGATCTAATTGGAATTTGGAAGCGTTGGTTTTTGAGGAGAGGGGAAATCCGGAGTACCCGGAGAAAAACCTCTCGGAGCAAGAACGAGAACCAACAACAAACTCAACCCACATATGTCACCGGGACCGGGAGTTGAACCGGGCCACACTGGTGGGAGGCGAGTGCTCTCACCACTGCGCCATCCCTGCTCCCCAAACAGTAGGATCTTGTTACAAAAGACCACAAAACAACTTGCAAGCGTTAATGGAGCATAGATTTCATTCGATTGTACGTGTATAAGAATTGATAAATTTAAAGAATATGCAACTGCTCGGAAAAACCACATTGTTAGCCTAGAATATAGAAGTCCAGCTACACGCAGCTCTGGTAACCCGTTCATTTCATAAGAAATTACGCGATCAAAACTTAAATATAACTATGCTGTACCATTTTTAGCCGAGGGCGAGTAAAGACAGTAAAGCTACATGCGTTGAGCACTCTAAGGTGACTCTCTAGACTGTGAAGACTTCTTGATATCACGGACACTACCTTTAGCAATCCAATGTCCAATCCAATGTCCGAAATTTATCCGAATTTCGTAAGAAATCACATGGAATTAGTCTGAAAATTATTCGTCCGAAATACGACGTCCAAAATTAAATGCTTCCGAAAGTTTTGGATTTTGAATAACGCTCAGTATTTCGAGAGAACCATCGATGTACTAAAACGATTTAGGTTTTCCGTTGCCATGACAAAGTATGGTTTAATATAAGTGTGATATGTGTTAAAGCCAGCTTTTAGGTTGCCAAAACCGTTAACCTTCGATTAGCACACTCAACAAGCGTCTTCGCATTACATCAAATAGAATATCATTAGCAATTTTCTTACATTGTATATACATCTATGATTTGTATTTAATTACTTACTTCTTTTTATGTTTGTCTCTCCAATTAGCATGTTTGCTCAAGTATTTTGACACTTAATAAAGTTATAATTATTTTCGTCTCTTCTTAAAAGAACAAATTATTCCATTCATGACCATTCATGTTTCCTTTTTTCTATCGTTAAAACAATTCTTTCTATATATCTCTTGAATAACAATCCCCAATCGAAAGGAGACACAAAAGGTGAATTGAATGTAATAGAATCAGTAATAGAACCCGGAAACCGACTGTTCTCATCGACTGTGTATGCTTCACAGTCAACAATAAAATCACGATATGCTCCTGACAAAAACCTATCCCAAGAACACATCGCTGTTCGCTGTGATCTAACGCTATTTCTCTTAAATTTGTCGCAACATATTAAATACTACTGAGCGTGAAATCACTGATAGTTATCACTCTAAACGGCAGGAATTCCAAACACCCTACTTATTTGATACGTCAGTGCCTAAAAATAACGAAAGGGTCTTCGACATAGCCCAATGATACAGCGAAGTTCCTCTCGGGAATGCCGAAGATCTTGCGAACATCAGCGAATCTACGCGACAGCTCACGAAAATAATCACAGGAATGTGCTCAGGAATGCGCTCAACTTCACTGCAATAGCTCGTGGTTGCGATAGCAAAACGAATCAAACAGTTGCTTTATAAAAGCGTCATTAAAATTAAGTTTTCATTCCGTTAAGGTAATTTAGTGTCAGATCTAATTTATTCGGATCACTCAGATCCAAAAAAAAACTGACATCCATCGAGCGACCTGAATGTACACGTTCTACACAGAAAGAGATCTAAGATCGCTAAATGGAACGCAGAATCTGAAAGCAGATTTAGACACCAACCTGAACAATCCACCTTTGTACCGGTAGATCTTTCAGGTTGCAATATAAGATTGCTTTGTTCTTAAACGCCACGGAAAAATCAATTTTTCCGTTGCAAAGTCAGGACCTTGGTCAGCTAATTGGAATGTAATCTTAATTGACTGCTTATCTTTACCTTGGGGACAGGACTTGCAATCTTGAGTTTGAGTTCCGGGTGCTTTATCAAATGAAACAAAGGAGCCATTTGGACATTTCTTACAGCTTGTACCAACGTAACCAACATCGTCAGAGTAAAAACCTCCTAAAAGCAATTAAATACAAAGGAAACTATACTTTAGTACTCTGGAATTAGAGGTCTCTTTATCGATTTTCGTGAAGGCTAGCAAAAGAGACCTCTGCAAAGAACTTTCAACAGGCAGTATTGTTTTACAACTTAACGCACAACAGAGGCTTGTAGAAGGCACCGTTCTGTTTAGATCAGTGAGTAAAACAACGAGGGTTACATTTGACGCTTTTCACTGTGCAGTGAAATTACTGCGTGGTTCAAATTAGGGTCTGTTAATTTTGACCCTACGATCGCTCAAGAGATCACTTGTTCAAAGCTTTATCGAGATTGGATTTTTTTAGAATAATAGGAGTTTGAAATTTTCGCTAAGGTACCAGTCAGGGTGCCCAGTTCCGACCAGTGCCCTTAGTTATCGAAGCAAAAGTCACGTTTAACATCAGGTCACGCAAATTTGATTCAGATTACCACGGACAATTCAGACCCCTCCACACTCATTCAGATTGCTAACACCTTGCTTTCTTAGTGAGAAACAACGCAAAACGTTGAGAATCTCTGAAGGAAATGGAAACTTTACCCCCTTTGGAAAAGCACGTGTTCAAGAGGATTAATTGCCCAACGTAAGCCCTCTAGTATCAGGTTATAGCAGTTTCATGTTTTATTTCGCGTCAGTTTGACTTCGAGCGACACGTTTGTATTGTACTGCACTGTTTCGCTTTCTTTCAATGTTTCTATGTTACGATGGTTCGTCCAAGTAAGTGCCCTGGTTGCAAGATTTTAGTCTGCTCATGGCTTTGGTCGTCCTGGCAAGAACTGCACAGGTACCGGCAGACAGGGATACCGAGCACGCAGATGTTGAAGAGCCCGAGAATGTCGCCCGCGCTTCTTCTACCGATGAGCTTGGCGTTACTGCTGCTAACGGCGACCTGTAAAATCGTTGGTGGAATCAGTTCAGCGTTTGTCTACAGAAATGACGTCTATTCGGGAAGAAACGCAAGAGTTACGCGCCTTGGTAAACCCTCCCATTTCCTCCCAACAACAAGTTCAAGTTCCTTTTGTATTGCCACAGGCTGCACATGTTACCCTGCCAGAGCTACGTGCCATGACGGACCTAGCCAAGACAGTCGAGAAGCGCGTGGATCAACTTAATGTTCTTCCTTCTGATGATAGTGACTCCGAGACTCACGAGGGCGACCCTTTACAGCATTCACCGTCCGCACCACCGCCCTCGCGTCCTGGTAAGTTAAAATCAGGCCGTGAGGCAAAACCCACGAGTGAAGTTTTGTAATCCCCAAAGATGGCCTCATAGGTTTCTTTGTCTTACCCGAGCACAGCGCGAGGTCAAACATGAGGACTTGACATTAGCCGCGTTTGTTGCTGGATATGCACAAATTTTATTATCCAACGACTTAAGTTCTTTAGAGCGGACAGCGCACCAACGGCATCTGGTTGCATTGATGTACTTCACACAGCAATATGAATGGTCTGCCGTCCTTAATTTTCACGGAGCCGTTTTGCTCGAAATAGAGCGTGGGGTTATTAAGTGGGGTGAGTCATTTCTCCATTTGGAGAGCCGAACACTTTATGGAAATCCCTTGCAGGAGACATCGTCCGCTTCATCTTCTCGAACGCCCGTTTTGTTTTGTCGCGATTACCAGCGAGAACAATGTGTGCATTCTAAGGATTACTATGGTTTTATCCGCGGAGAACGCAAATGGTTGAAACATATTGTGCGGCTTCCTGGGACACGTCTCCGTAAACGAAAGTCGCATCGGAAGAATTCTTCTGACTGTCCTCTGGGTACGAAAGATTCACCGGTGTCTTCGAATCCTTGACTAGATTTTTGTTCGCCTCCCAGCTTAACCGGAACCGAGGTTGGGGACGTGCCTGCCTTTGATAATTGTTGTGGTTCCAGCGCATTTACTGTCACAACACTTTTCTCCAACAAGACTTTCGTTTCGGACCTCCCAACGTTTTTAACCGTTAATTTTCCTAATCGAGACACTGAACTGCTTTACGTTTAGCAATCGAGACAATCAGTTGTTCATAGCTATAGTGCACCGTCCCCTTCCATGGGTTATTTTCTAGACTCTAATCGTGCTGTCGTCTCTTCTGGACAGTTTAATTGCTCCGGCCTTCGTATTCCAGTTCCTATTCGACTGAATATTCCAGTGTGGCGCGATTTGCTTCAGGAGTATAAGGACCATGTTATATGTGATTTTTTGGAATTTGGTTGGCCACTCGGTTACACTTAGCAGACTCTTCCGGTATTTGACCTCCGTACTCATCGTGGCGCGTTGAATTTTCCCGCAGCAGTTTCAGCCTATATCAACAGTGAGATTTCCCTCGGTCGAGTTCCAGGACCTTTCGACGCACCGTCTTTTCCCGATGGTTAAGTGGTTTCCCCTCTTAACACAGTGGCCAAGCGTGACTCTAACGACTCTAACGGAGAGTAATACTTGATTTCAGTTGGCCGTGTGGCTCATCCGTCAATGATGGTATTCCTTCGGGTTCTTTCCTTGGTGGGCTCCTCGAACTGAGTTATCCTACTTTAGATGCCATCGTCTCGGCGATTATTTTTCTCGGTCGGGGTTGCATGCTCTACAAGTGATATATCCGAAAAGTGTATCGACAATTTCCAGTCGACCCGCAGGATTATCATTTACTCGGTTATACGTGGAATAGTCAATTTTATTTTGATACTGTTCTGACCATGGGTCTACGCTCAGCCGCGATGGCATGTCAACGATCTACTTCGGCAGTCACTTGGATTCTCAACCGGCGTGGACCTAGTATCTTTAATTATCTCGATGACTTTATCGGTGTTTCCCCACCCAGTTTAGCGCTCGCTCATTTCGAGGAGCTTGGGGAAGTTCTGCATCATCTTGGTTTAGAAGAATCTCAAGACAAGTGTTGTCCTCCTGCTCCAGTTATGACTTTTTGGGCGTTGAACTTAATACTCTCGACTTTACTTTATCTGTTAGCCCTGATTGCTATCCGAAAGTGAGACTGTGTTAGACTGGCGACACAAGCGCACAACTACAAAATTATCGCTCCAATCTTTGGTCGGCAAGTTGATATTTGTATCAAAGTGTCTGCTTCAAAGTCGGGTCTTCCTTGCACGGATCCTTTGTTTGTGAAGGACCGCGAAATTTAATCATCATCACATTAATCTCAATTCGGAATTTTCGTAAGGATATCTAGTAGTAATGCCGATTTTTGCGTGATTATAACGGTGTTTCCATGATTAACACCGCAAACTGGTCGTCTCCGGCCGAGGTGTTCACAACCGATGCTTGTCTTACTGGTTGTCGCAGCACTTGTGAACGTTATTATTTTCATGCGGAGTTTGTAGAATTCATATTATCTCAACGTCTTGACATAAATTCATTTGAACTTTTGACAATTGTAGTGATGTTATGACAAATCAACACGGGCTTATCGTTACTTTTAAGTGTACTAAGACTATCTAATTCGGGGAGCGTAAATTGCATATTCCCTTGCTGCGTTTACTCGGCTCCCCTTATGTCCAGTCTCCGCATATCAACGTATGGTTCGTTTTATTCCTGCTAGTTCTCAGTCAGCCTTGTTCCTTTTGCCCAGCCACCACGGCCCCACTATTCTTACTCAGGATCGTTTTATCCCCGAGTTCCGTCGGGCGCTTTCCGCTGCCGGACTTCCGAATGCTTCTTCCTTTCGAGGCTAACCTTTCGTAGGGGTGCCGCTTCTTGGGCCTTTAATCATGGTGTACCCGGCGAACTAATACAGTTGTACGGAGACTGGACAAATGACGCGTATAAGGTTATTTAGAATATAGCGTTGAATCTAAGCTGGCCTTCGCTCATCAGCTTCGTTCTGCTGTTCTTTCACGTTCTTCGTAGTTGTTTAGCGGGCAGTTCGTTTTTTGGGCGTTCCGTTTGGTGGCAGAGAGGTTTGTTAGGTATATCTATTTCGCTTTCTCAATAAACTTCTCTCTGTGCCAAAAACGAACTGTGTTTTGTTTGCGTTGGGGTTTAGTTGGGGAATTTAATATACTGCGCACTGTTGAAATTCCTTTTCCGACTACAAGGCACGTTATGCCCATGCTATTTCCAAAATCTTCGTTAACAGAAAACTTGCTGTCGGCCTCACGATTGGAAAGTTTGCGGTTTTTTTAAATTAGAGAATAAATGTGTAAAATGAGCATAGTATATACCCAGAAATTAAGGCCACTTACAGTCGATAATCAGTTCATCCAGGAGATAAAAAAGTGGGTTATTCGGAAAGGAGCCAGCCTTACTGTATACAGTAAGGCTGGCTACAGAAGTTCTTCGTGATCGAAACTGTTTCATTCTTCGTGTTTCCTAACCTTGCATGACCTCAATTACCGAATTTTTTGCATCGAAGTCACTGATATACACGCTTAATTTCGTCGTTTGATTTAGACTCAATTCTTACTTGTCCTATCTAAACGACATTCGTTTGGTTTAATAAAATTATTTTTACATTGCTTCGGCTAATATGGTTGAACCTGGGTCGAATCAGAGCAAATGTTTAGCCCAGCGGAAGGAGAGTTTGATATGGTGACTTGATAGTAAAAGCACCAACTATCATGATGCTTGTATCCAACGCTGAGATCCTACAAACTCATTACTGTTAATTTTCCGAATCGAAGACTTAACTTCTTAAGTATTTCAAAAGATAAGTATACGTCAGTTGGGTGATGAAATGTTTTACGGATAACAAACTTATTGCTGTGGTCAGATGCTAGGCAACTTATGAGCTTTCCCATTTTTTCTTTTTTATTGTGCAACAGATACTATACTAAAAACGTCATCATTTTTACTTTATATTTGTGACTAAATGCATTTTCTCAGCGCAAATCTTCCGAACTCTCTCTCTCGAGTTAGAGGACAAACTGAAGTGGTCGAATATTGAGCAACATACTGGACAGGTCAGGTTATTTCCACTAGACAATCGAACAAACGATCAATCAAACACTTATCCACGAAGCACCGAGTAGCGTTGGAATACTGTCGAAAAAGCCCTCGTAATTATAATTTAAAGCAAACTTTAATATTTAAATAGTATATTTATGTTTATGTTTTTATTTTAATTTTTAACACACGGGCGAACATGCATTTATTAAAATAGCTGACACAATTGATGGAAATTTCAAGTCTCATTAACGACTAACTGTTCCCAAAGTCAAAAGTGTTCCAGGCATGTAAACTATTTTTTTTTGCGAGATTTTTTAGTAACAGGTGGCCGCAAACAGATCGTCTTCTTCTGTTTTTAATGTTGTGGTTTCTTTCACGTTCAGTTGACGAAAGAGCTCTATTAGCCTTTCAGATACCTGGAGGGCATGGTGTACATCTTCCAGTTCCTTTGGAAAATGTTCCCACAGGACATGGTAGAAATTTGCCATCAGATGTTTCTTTGAATCCGGAAGCCAATACAGCAGTCTGAATCCACCCATAGGGGACTGTGATAGCCTCTACTTGTGAGTCGTGAGGATTTCTAGGAGAGAACATTTCTTTCTGTTTAAAATTACAATTGACACTTGATTTTCTTCCACATTCTCTAATCGCCACAAACTCGTGCGAAATAAGTTGTACCCGAGACTGCTTTACTGATTGCTACTCTTGCCCTGAATATGTTCTCATGGCGTGGGTGTCTGGTTACAGTTTGATATATTTGTATGACGTTTTGATTCCAAAATCGACTTGTTAATCAGAAAATCAATGAAAACATAACATCCCCTCCCCCCCTCCTCCCCACCCCCACTCCAAGCATTGTATTAAACTTAAGGTATTAGAACTGGTTGAAGCTGAAAAATAAACCACATCCAAAGGTTCAATTATTTGAAAGATAATACAAAATGTAACAAAACTGAAAAAGATGAGAGCTTTATTCCTATTAGGAGCGGAGAAAACGAAGAATGAAGTTAGTTGTTATGCGTGTTATTTTCCGTCGATTTGTGAAATTTGAAACGATATGATCTCGTGTTGACAGCTATTTCACGTTCACTCAAATTCGAACATGCGATCATTGAGTGAAAATTGCGGGCGAAATTCGACGAAAAGACCGTGAAACACTTTCGCATTACATTTCTGAAAGCAGTTGACGACCACCGTTTCAAATCTTTGACCTTTCTTAGGCCTTAAAATCCATCAATAACAACACTTGCGCTTTATTTGCATGACCATAAAACATTACAGTATTGCAAAAGCATAAGATAATATATAATAACAATAATTACAATAAAAAGTCATTAAACAAAACTAATCAAATAATCAC
>Ga0126336_10002039_pt1 | contig 11227 bp, 4 predicted proteins | sample SidCmetagenome_FD_92530 | JGI IMG/M metagenome (GOLD analysis project Ga0126336, IMG submission 92530) | Coral microbial communities from El Islote,Puerto Morelos, Mexico - Siderastrea C C metagenome | ecosystem: Host-associated > Invertebrates > Cnidaria > Coral | place: El Islote,Puerto...
AGCGCGCGCAAGAAAGGTTTTCAGCTTGCCAGCGCGCGCAGAATGGCGTCACGGGCTACTCCGTGCATCTGTACTCTGATAAAGCACGCTGTTTCAACCAATCAGAGCGCGCGTTATATCGAATCTTTATTATAAAATCAGATCTAAAACCAGAGACTTGGACCAAGTCTAGAGCTGAAGCTACTCAGTGAGCGGTACTCTCCCTTGGTGCGTCTCGTTGTGCTGTACTTTTAAGTCTGTGGGTTGAATCCTTGAGAGTGAACAGTACTTTCCGAGGTGTTGTTTATTTTGTTGTACAAGATGCTTCTATCTTTTAAGTCTGCGAACGAAATCCTAAGCGTGACTATGCAAATGAAAGCTCTTGAGCAGCACTTTATGTGGTGCTGTTTATTGTGCTGTACAATGTTTTTCTAACTTTTGAGTCTCTGGATGCACAACAGTCTAAACAGGGACTTCACCGTGCACTTGAGAGTTACCAAACATTACTTTCCTGTGGTGCTGCTTATTATGTAGCACAAGGTGGTCCTTACTTTTAAGTCTTCGCGTTAAATCTTGAGGTGTGGCCATTCAAATGAAAGCTACTGAGCGGTACTTTCCTGTGGTGCTTTTTATTATGCTGGACAACGTGTTTCTAACTTTTTAAGCCTGAGAATGAAATCCTCAAGTATGACCATTGAAACAGTGTCGAGCAGTACTTTCCTGTGTTGCTGTTTATTCTTGAAGCTGTACAAGGTGATTCTAGCTTCTGATTCTCAGGATGAAGTCCATTGATGTGACCTGTTTATTGTGTTATACAAGCGATTCTTTGAGTCTGTGGTTGAAATCCTGAGGTTGAACCATTGAAATGAAAGCTGTTGAGCAATACTTTCCTGTGGTACTGTTTATTATGCTGTACAAGGTGGTTCTAACTTTTGAGTCTGTGGATGAAATCCTAAAGTGCGACCATTCAAATGAAAGCTACTGAGCAGTACTTTCCTGTGGTGCTGTTTATTATGCTGTACAAGGTGGGACTAAGTTTCGAGTCTATGGATAAAATCCTAAAGTGGGATCATTGAAATAAATGTTATTGGGCATTAGTTTCCTGTAGCGTTGCTTACTATGCTGTACAAGTTGTTTCTACTTGAGCCTCAGAACAAAATCCTATGATGCGACTGGTTTGTTATGCTGTACAAGCTGGCCATTAAAATAAAAGCTCTTTAGCCCTTTAGGCGCCGATAGCGAGCACTCTCTAATTTCTTCTTACAGAGACACTAAATGTACATATAGGTCATGTCTGTTGAGATTGAAGGAAATGATCACCCAAGAAAAATGTCAAGTTTGTTAAACACATTCTTCCAACTTATACCAAAAGAAATGTATTGAAGCCATTTAGGAGAATAGGCAAGTTGACACTAAGGCTTGAAGGGTTAGCAGTACTTTCTGGTGATACTGTTTTATGTTTAGCACTATCTTTTAAAGCAAAATTTGAAAACATTGTTCAGGGATCTCGTGGAGTGATCCCTCTTTGGGCGAACGTTTAACTGACAAGCAAGTGGTATAACTGCGACGTATGCTTAGGAAGGTTTGTTTTTTGAGATGCTGTGAATTTTCAATTTATCTTCTCCATAGAGCGCATTGGCTTTTCCTTTCCGGTCTAGGACGTCTGGAGGACCAAGTGTCCTATCTATATGAGGAATATGTTCACTCTCCGTGATACTTCCTATAATTTACGCAGTAACTATATTCTGACACTCCCTGTACCTAGAACTACTATTTACGGCCTTCATTCTTTTTCTTACCATGCTGCTAAACAATGGATCTTACTACCAGACTCTGTAAGGACTAGCAATTTTGCTGACTTTAAGAGAATTTTAACTAACCTTGACATGCAGGCCTAAATATATAAATTATACAAATAGAATGTAAATGTAGTACATTTACAGTAACTCTTTTGATTTATTTGATTTTTTGTGTATTTTTTATAGTGTATTTTGTTGTTCTTTTCTCGGAAATATTGGCTTTCTGGCTACTCTCAAATTAGAGAAAAAATAAAGTTTATGTGTATATGTTATGTATGTGTGTAGGACTTCGCGCTCGATTCTTTTTTGGCTTTCCGTGAAAAATTATTCCTAAGATCGACTTGTGGGCATTTCTTGGGTGCTTATTCTTCATGCTACACCATCCGGCAGGGAGTTTGATGTATTGTTAAATGGTAAATCCTTTGCCTTGTCCTTTAGAGGGGCACAAAAGGAAATGAAAAAAGAAATACCTGCATCAAATGGATGAAACCTTGGATCATCAAAACCGTTGGTCCATAATTTCTGAGCATGTCTGAACATGACGCGTACTGAGCGTACTATTTGATTTTCTTGTGCAATTTCTGTTTTTGTCCGTCCAATTAGCTAACACAGCTGGTTTTCATCCCATTGTTATTGTTATCAAACTCAGAAGATAACTAGATTTTATACGTGCTTTTTCGTTGTAATGATAACAGGAGTACCCAATGGATCATTTTGCGGTGGAATATACCTGTTTGGAGGGCATCAGCAGCCTTAGTAAATTTTTTATTGGGATCTAAATGTGATGAAAAACAGAGAGGTTCAACAACTAAAAAAAGACCAGTAATTGCTTTTGTTTTGGGAGGGACATAAATGTCATCGTGCACAGGAAATTAAAACCTCCAGCTGAAAAAGCAAACACGTCTCGTCATTCTCCGAAATAAAACTACTTTTCCTGAAATTATTCCTACAATTATTCAACTAGAACCTTTTTTTTAAGGTTCATAAACAGTCGTACGAAAACCAAACAGCGAACGTCTGAGAATAAAGAACTTAGCCCCTCAAAGATTGCCCACTCAGTTAATCGCACTATTGATTAGTCATTTAGATTTTGTGTCCCCAAATTAGTATGGGATTTTCCCAGGCTATATGGCATTGAGTCTTCTACGCTTATAAGTAGTCAACTGGTCAGGAATAGTTACCCTGGTAATCAGACTGTTTCTCTCGCCCGCTTTCGTAGAGCAGCGCGAGATGCTTTATTCGTGCGTGGTCGCGCGCGCGCGTGAAACCCCTCTTGCACCCAGAGTAAGAAGTCAGCGCTTTCATCTTTTGTAGTTGTCTCTTTTACTTCCTTGATTCTCTCATCTGATTCTCCCTTTAGAGCGTTGACCCTAGGCCAATGGCTTATGTCTGCGTTCCAGACCAGAAACTACTACTAATGCTAATGTCTTCTTCTCGATGCATTTTCGATTGGCTCCTCATCTTGTAAGTCCATCTTTGGTGCTGTCTACGTGCAGGACTAGTTCCTTGTTAGGGTCAAAGTAAGCGAGCAGAGGGGCCCCTTTAATCTTCTCTTTCATTTTCTGGAATGATTATTCACATTCATCAGACTAATTCCACTCGACACCTTTTCTTGGTAGCTCTGGTATGGGTTGTCAATCACCAGCCAGGTTTGAGAGGAACTTTGTAATGTAATGAATTATTCCACATACCACTTCACTCTAAGTACTTCAGTGAGAGCCGACACGCTGAGGATAGCTTCGACTTTAGACTTGCCTGCCTTTACTCCTTCATTGGTTATAAGGTGACCCATGAATTTGTTCTACGCTTGCTTTAGGACGGACGTCTCATCGTTCAGCCTTATTTTTTTTCCGTGCACCTTTGCTGTAGTCCGCAGAGGTGTTGTTCGTGATAAGGGAAAGCTTCTCCTCTTGTGTTGCCACAACCCATCACTAGTAGCTCATCTGCATCACAGATTTAAACCACTGAGCGTCAGTTCAGCTTCCTTTGGAAATGTTCACTCAGCTAACTTTTAGCCAAAAAGAAAATCTGGCCCATATATACCGCCCGAAAGGGGTGATCGTGGCCGTGAGCAAACTGGATTCTTTCTTTGTGGTTATGCACATGCCAGTAGGCTTCTTTCACATTATGTTTGAGGAGCACTTCTGCGTCGTTGATGTTCGGAACCACATCATCTAGTTTTGGCAGCTTGTATAGTAGCCTTATAGTGCTCTCGTTGAAGAGCTTCGCTCAACGGCGGTGGGTCAATACAGATTCTCACAGACCCAACTGGTCAAAACCACCATTTGGCTGACCTACGCTGTACGTTCCTCCGCAGGTACTAGAACTCCAACTTCAAATTTGACCAGTTGGTCAAGCTCCTGCTTAACATACTCTTGTAACGCAAGGGGCAATTTCTAGGAGGGTAGTGCTCTTGGTGGGACACATGGTTTGACATGCAGCTTTGCTTCACCCAAGTTTCCTTTGAAAATTTGACCTTGACATCGATCATTAAGGGTAACCAGTCCCATTCCCTGCACAGTTTTCAGGCCTAAGAGCCAGCCTTAGCCCCTCGTACATTCTTAGGATTCCATTTAGGAGCAACTTGTTTATAGTTTTTGCGTGGTGGGTTTCGCTTGTGACTATTTAACATATTCCTGACATATGAGGCCGATTACTTAAACGAAGTCTAACTTAGACTGAACTTCTACCTCTCTTTGCAAGTGGGTCGTACATTTTAAAGAGATAAATGTTTTGTAGTAGTCTGAGCTATATGCCTGTTTGACATAACTTTTATGGTAAAGAACGCTCACGTCTTCGGATTGGCTACATTGAAGTCGATTTAGACCGCGGTTTGCATAGATCTCGTCTAAAACTTCTTTAAATGACTGACCCATTCAAAGTCTGTTAGCTCCAGAGTGTAACTGAGATCTAACACCACTACTGCAACCATTCACTTACTTGCATCAAAGCGTTACTAGTTTCTTGTCAAGTTAGGCCATTTCGCTAATTTTGACACGTTCTTTCACACGTTATATCCCATAATTTAGACTAAAGGACGTCATGTGACCCCTAGCTGCAAGGTCCTATTCATACAGTTGAATCCCAATAGCTCAATCTTATTTAGGGAAATCGAAAAAGGCTCGAGTTATCGGGAGATGGCATCAATGACCAAAAATTAGAGAAGGCAGTGATTTGCTTAGAATCATCCAGTGCTACCTGAGCCTTGCACGTCAACTAAGCTTCTAAGTCTAAACCTATGAAAATATACCATATCATCTTTTGGTTGATTCTCTTCCGGCAAAAGCACTAGTTTTTTCTCAAATCTTACCTAGCAGAGTGCGAGTTGTTGTCGGTTTAATTTAAAACATAAACATGTAGGTTTTAAAACACATTCTGATGCTCTAATATATAGCAGTTGTTGTTGGAGAATGTTTAAAGTCATTTTACTTCGTAAAATATGGTTCGTCTTATCGGTGGTAAGATTACTCAGAAAATGATCCGAAGGGAAAACGAAACTTCGAGTTAGCGAGGGGTTCGAGTTATCCAGGGTTTTAGTCAATTCGGTCACTAGCAAGCAGAGAAGAAATGTCACGCAAACGGGGTCGGTAACTGTGATCGTGAGAAGACAATCTCTATACAAAGGCCAAATAAAGGGAACAATGACTTCGCATGTGCTCTATACAATTCGAATCTGTTCTCTTGCAAATCAACTTGTGAAATAGCTCAACGAATTTTTTCTACTATTAACACTAAAAGCTGCTGGGAAAAACTGGGAAAAACTAAGTGAGCACGGGAACTTCACACAGATGTAAACTTCTGGGCTTCTCCGTCGTAGCTACGTCAACCCCGTTTTACCGTTACCAAGAAAGAGTATGAACAAAATTACCCAACACCATTTTATTGTTTTTTTGTCTCCTTTTTTCGTTTTTATGTTTTTTTTTTCAGTCATGCATTGCGGCAACTAAAAATGGATCTTACAAGCTCTATTCTGCGTTTTAGCCTAACAAAATGGAACAGAAAATTACACTCGAAATCTTATTACAGCGTTATTTTTTAATCACATTATCCCCCACATTAGCTTGCTATACACCCCCAAAGCAAAACGGTGCAACCCGAACAGATAACCTCAATTATATCGGTATCCTCATGAGAATAGTGGTTGCCACAAAATCTCCAGGCTTCTTGTTATTCATGACGGAATAAGGCGAATGTGGTTGAAATCCTCCCTTCTTTTGTCCCCATCATCAAAAACCACATTGTAAACATCTTTCTGGTAACATGTATCGCTGCCTCTACTTATTATGGACTTGACTTTAGCAGGGTAGTATCTGGTTCTTCCTGGCCAGTAGGCTATCACACGCTGACCAGCGTGGACATCAGTGTAACACGGAAGCTCGTCGAGTATTACCGCTGAATGGTCTCTTATCGGGAGAGTGATGGAGCTCCCATCGTCATATCTGATATAGACGGTACTGGAGGTGACACTTTCAACGAATCCGCGATAGTATTTACCATTTGTGTAGCGTGCAAACACTCTGGCGCCCTCTGTAAGAGAAAGAACCGAAATTTTATAGTGAAACACCGAATGAAGCAACCACCGAAGAACCTTAAGAAACCTAATGGACAGCCTAGACTGCAAAAAATACTCACGGACCAAAATCACAAAAATAATAGAAGGTGAAATCTTTTAAATTCACATCAATGTCAAATTTGTGAATTTCAACCTTCAACTCAGTCCCCAAACTTGATGGAGCTTCACATTCGTAGCATTTGTATCGATATTTCTTGTGTGTGTTTTACGCAAATCAATTTTGTAAAAGCGGTAAGCAGCTTTTTCGTAGCGGGCTCATACGAACGTTGAGAGAGAATAACTTCAAACTGCTGGCTTATGAATACATTTACAAAATACTTGGAATAAGGAGTCGTCTTTGTTTTAGCCCATGTTCATGAGGGGAGCAAAAGCCACCAAGTTTTGTGACTTTTCCGAAAATATATCTGGAACAATTTGGTATGACAGGTCATTGCTCATCAAATTTGAGGTTGGCATGGCAGCCTTATGTTGACAGCGAGAAGGTTCAAAATTTTGAAATTTTCTGTGTTAAATGAAAAATTTATAAACAAACTTAAAGGAAAACTAAACAAGCAAAAGCCACCAAATTTGGTGGTATGTCAATGTTTATCAAATCTGATCTTGCCATGGCAGCCATACATTGACAGCCAGCTAGTGAACAATTTTAAGTTGTTAGATCATGCAAGTGTTGTTTTTTTTCGGTTTGAATTACCTTTTGGCCAGATTGGTGGTTTTCGAAGATTTTGGAAAGATCAACTGAAGATATCCAAGATGGCCGCCGTTTACAAACCATGACGTAATTCCCACGTCACGTGGCGTTGAGGTCCCTGGTCCACACTAATAGTTACCAATGTGTTTTGTTCTTGAAAATGCGCCTTTTGGTGCGTTTTTGTATCTTAAACACTAAAATGATTAGAAACGCTGATGAAAATGGAGGTTTTCAAAAAATGTTTTCGAAAATTAAGACATTAATTTTTTTCACTTTAACAACGCATTGATGTGTGAACGGGTTAAGCCGCTGACGCTCTTTTCGATCGCTTTAGTTTGGAAAATAGTCGGAAACTTATGGAAAGAAATTTTTTCAAAGGAAAACTCATGATCGTTGACAGGTGGTGAAAGCCCTGCGATACCCTTTTGTAGACTAAATGTATTTTGAACCGTTCTCGGACAAAGAGACTTTGAACAGGGCCTAGCAGTTTAAGAATTGCTGTTTATTCCTACTGTTCATATGTCGGGGATGTGTATCTAGACCTATCTTCCCAACTTACCCTTATGAGGCGAATCTTGATTAGGAAGGATCCTCAATTGGCTTGAAAAATAGGTACCTATGTCGCCGTCGTCAAACGTAACCACGTAGCCGTCTGAAGTTTCAGCAGTCACGAAACCTATGTGGTATTTTTCACTCCACTTCCACTTAGCCACGACGTGTTGAGCCAACTGCACGTCATTGGGTGCTTGATCTGAGAATACTGCTGAAACGTCCCCTTTGCTGTAAGTGCGCTTGTCGCCGTCTGTGAGGATGACAGTTGTCTGGTGATTTGATTCGTAAAGAATGTTGCCACTGTAATATTTGTTATTTGTCCAACGGGCGATAACTGCACGCCCGTTTGCTGCAAAATATAACAAATAAATAAATAAATAAATAATATAAAATATATCAGCTCAGCTCTTGCGATCATTAATGCATGAAAGCTTCTTGTCTACGACAAGGTGACATGTCTAGGGCGGGGAAGGAGGGCCAGGGGTCCAAACCTCTCGCTTCCCTATTTCTCCCACTTCCCACCCTTCTTTTCCCGCCCCCAGTACACTTCCCGTTCGTTTTTATCCCAGGTTCTCCCTTTTCCCCAGGGGGAATCATGTCGAGTGGAAGGCTTAGTTTCAGCGACATAGGTAACTATAGAGAGGAGGAAACACCATAAATTGGTTCCTGTTTACCTTCAACGCCTTTGGCAATTACACATATAAGGACTCAGGTTTGCAAGAACGTCAAAAAACTTACCTTCATCTTCATCCAGTGCTTTCACATTCTTTGTGAAATCTTCAACTTTTCCCTTAAGCTCTAAAGGATCAAAATTACAATCAATGCCGGTCTAGCGATCCGTGATCGTATATTGACGAACTAAAAATGGCGGTCAGACTCAGGCTAAAAAAACACTCTGCACCACACGCGTTCCAATAACAACAGCGTTTGTCCTTTCATTTCGTATAAGATTTTTCAAGGTTGTTGTTCTTTGTTTGTTTGTTTGGTTTTTTTTTGGTTAGTTTTTGAATGTGTTTCAAAGCTTAAGTGGGTCCTTAACCGTATTCAGACCAGGCTTTTTTGGTCTTCTGGGACCGTGGGGGGAATCCGCCCCCTCCTTGACTCCAAGAATTTAAACTTGGAAGACAGATAATACGTCCAGAACTGTTTCCTTCTGATGGCGTCACATGTCAAACGGCGGCCATCTTGGATTTGGCATCTTGGAGTTCTTGATTTTTTTCCAGAACCTCCGAAAAGAACCAAAATCGACCGAGACGTTATCAAAGTCAATGGTCAAAGAATGTCAAAATTACCGCAAGAAAAACACTTTTCCTTATAGGTCAAAGATTGAAAATTTAAACTTCTGAAAAATGCCTTTCAAACTGCGTTTGCCATGGTAACGTCAAATTTTGTCGAACGACGAGTTGCTATGCCAAATTGCTCCCAGTTAAATTTCAGGAACAATTACCAAGTTTGGTGGCTTTAGCTTGCATATTTAAAACGTTTTAAGCGTCCAAGCTTCGTGCGGGCACATTCCGCCCCCTCCGGGTCTGAAAAGGGTTCCAGCTGTGGTACCACAGTTTGAGACGCATGAGCGGAAAGTTTAGAATTCCTCCCGTTGTGTACGTTAACGTTTCCTTCCGCGAGTTTTACTATTTTGCGTTTTTCAAACTCTCTACGAGGTCTGTTCACTGTGCCCCTGACATCATTCTATGCGGTATCAAATTTAAGTTTGGTAAGCTCACTAAAATTTTTTGGCAATATCAAACCAATTTCTACTAATTTTATATAAAGCCGCTCAAAGATACGGTTTTTTTAAATATTCTAAACCAAACTGGCACTGGTTTTCTTGTTTCGAAAGAGGAATAGTTGAATTTCAGCCATTTGTTGGGTTGCCGGGTTTGCAGGCGTTTGTTCGTACCATTGGTCCATTTTTCTTTTGTTTGGCTGGCATTTCGCTCGTGCGACTGCCGGGTTTGTTCGTTTGTTCACACCTTATGTTGTCCGTTTGTTTATTCGCTACTTTCTTTCGTTTGTTTTGTGGTCATTCATCCCGCTTGTGTGCATATCCATTTCCTTCCGCCTCGAGCTTCCCTTCATCTGACCTATTACTCATGGTTAACTCATAAATAATAAACCCGATCATAAAGTCCGAAATATATTAAAACCCATAAGAGATTCGCACCTCTCGGGTTTTTATATTAGTGAAGGTTACCACATATTCCCCTTCCCAAAAAAAAACAACAACAAAAAAGCTTACACCCCAGTTGTTCATAGTTTAATCCATCACCCTGCCTCCTAAACCTAGATAAACTAAGCACTTTTACAGTTTTATGACGCATCACTTACGTCTGTAAGCTCCCTCTTCTTTTGCCGCGGTGATAGTCAGAAGAGCCAGAAGAACACCAAAACTCTTCATGGCAAACGGCGCAAATATTTTTCTGGATACGGGAAACATGGATATGAATATTAAAAAGTTAATCACAATAGACATTCATCTCCGAACTAGGTGGGCAAATCTTTTCTCCACGATTTACTGCAATCTAATTCTACATTATTAAACATTTGTTTTGAAATTCGCGTGCCCGATTCTCTGCCCTTGGAAATGAATCAAACACGGTCTTTAGCTCATTACACGGCCATTTAGGAGAAGAATATTCCGCTTTTGGCTGTTTATGGCTTTATTCATCAGCTACGAGTTCTCGGATGAGTGGTTCAGATGCAAAATGGAATGTCTCAAAAGTACAAAGTAGAAATTGGCGTTTTTGCTTCCAAATACAACAAACTAGTTGAACCTCTACCAAAAATAATAAGATATAATTAAATTCTTATGAATGATCCCCTGGTTCTGAAACGCACTTTGACAGTACCGATTTTGCTTACCAGAGACAATTCCTAGTTTTGTGAGTTCGCCTACTTTTCTCCTGAGTTCGTCAACTTTGAATTGCCATTCACTTCCACTTAAAATTGCTACAATGCATTGACCAGACTTGCAGGGTATAAGCAGGGAAAATTAAAGGTTTTTGTATAATGGTATTACAAGTAATAAACTTGCTTCTGGATCGATTTTATACAAAAAGTATTTTAGGAAATATTAAGAAAACTTTCATATAGATGTGTATCATGAATTATCGATATCTGTATTTTCGCTCTTTTTGGAAGCTCCTGGGATATGTACTTTAAGCTTTGACTGAAAACCTACTCACCTCAACGAAGACTTTTACTGATTTCCTTCACACGAATCTACACCTAAAGACAACGAAAATGTTCATTTTTTGCTAAGCTTAAAACGCTATTGTCGTGATCTACGTTTACTGCGGCTGAGGACTTTTGGCTAAAACCAAGCAACCATAATATATTTTTGTCTTCACGTTACATGGATAAACACGAAGAGAAAGCTTCCGTTGACTTCCATGAACAGTGTTAGTTGATGATTGATGTTATGCTAGTGCAGGGGCAAATGTGTCATTCAAATTGACAGAGTCTTCGTGTTTTTTTAGTTTCAATCCTGTTTCCTGTTTTTGAAGTAGATCTGACGGTATCTCAAGTTTAGTTCTCGGAGTTCTTCTAGGTTCTTCTAGTCTCTCTTTCTCTCTCTCTCTCTCTCTCTCTCTCTCTCTCTCTCTCTCTCTCTCTCTCTCTCTCTCTCTCTCTCTC
>Ga0126336_10002040_pt1 | contig 11225 bp, 2 predicted proteins | sample SidCmetagenome_FD_92530 | JGI IMG/M metagenome (GOLD analysis project Ga0126336, IMG submission 92530) | Coral microbial communities from El Islote,Puerto Morelos, Mexico - Siderastrea C C metagenome | ecosystem: Host-associated > Invertebrates > Cnidaria > Coral | place: El Islote,Puerto...
ATGTGATGGAAATTATTCCTTAAAGAGTTATCAGTGTTGTGACTTTGATAAGAGGCCATGAATGAAAGGCAAACTGTTTGAAAAATTGCTCCTAAAATTGTCAATTTTAGACTATCGAGCCACTTAATGAAATGTTCAATTGTTTTTGTAACAGTACATCAATTTGCTTGCTTTAGTTTGACTTTAAGATTTGACATTTGTGATTGTTTTCCTGGAAATAGCTTTTCTATCTTTTTTTTCCATCTTTTATCAAGGACCTAAATTTTATAACACCTTAAACACCGACATCATCAACTCTTCCTCCCCTTTCTCCTTTAAAAAAAGCACTTAAGGCATTTATTTGTAATAATTATTAGTATATTTTTACAAAAATCTGGAAAAAATTGGTTAATGTTTAGCACTTGTAAACTTCCTTAATACTGATTGTTACTTTAATTTCCTTCTGATAATAATTTGGATCCGTGGCTGTAATTTTATGCCATCTTTGAAAAATTGTAATTGAGGAGGCCTAATTAACATAAGCTTTAGAGTTTCCTTTAGGCCTCCTCACCATTACTTTCTACATTTTTGTATCTTTTTGTAATTGTAATCGTGTAATTTATAATGTGTGGTAAATAAATAAATAAATAATAATAATATCTTACTTTTAGCATATTTAGCACAATTTCTTTGTGTTTCCTGCTGAATTCGCACCATTTAATATTCCTTGTAGTGATTGCTTTTTAGTCGGCTTGTTTTAAAAGGGCAAACTTTAATTCACAAGTGTTGTACAAGACAAATGGTCTGTTGTTATTTGTGCTATGTCAAGTTCCGTTTTGAATGTTAATTTTTGCTCTCCAAGATTGTTAGTCATGTCCACTTTTAATGTATTGAAAAGGCGCACCTTAGATTTGGAGGAGAAGCTTTTGTACTACATGTATATTTAACTTACTGAGCTTACTGTTGTTATGTAATAATATTCAACTTGTGATTTCACTTGTATTTAAGTAGAGTGTGTTGAATTTTAATTGATAAGATTGTTCTTTGTAATTTTTACGTTGCTTTTTTTACTTTATTTCGTTTATGTACCTTGAGAATGATGCTGAAAATTTAGGAAGTACTAGATTTTGTAACTGCGTATTGGTCGAAGATTTTTATGCTAATCACCTTTGTGCACAAGTGTACTTTTGCAAAAGATCTACTGCGCAAGGTATTACGTTAGCCTAAATTTGAGTTTGAGGGTAACAGACATGAGATTGAGAGTTTTCCCTGGTCAGGAGAGCGATAAATCTTGTGTGATTCGAAGCTAGCCTCTGTACTGTAAAGTTCAACAGTTGCCATTAAACAGTCAAGCCTTGGAAAAAGAAAACTAGTCATTTAGTTTGTTGTTGGTCTGCAAGCTTATCCCCCTTAACAGACCAGTTTAAAGACAAAAACTTCCGTTTTGGACCCAAACACACATGTCATTAAATAGACAATACCAGTATTTGCACAATTTTCATTTGCACAGGCAATGAAAAGACTCACACTTGTATTTGTTTTATTGAGGTTTTCTCGGATTTATTCATGGTTTGGTGTTGGGTAACATTACAACGAGTGTCTTACTTATTATGTAAGACATAATGGGCAAAAATAAAAAATGTTGAATTGTTTATCAATCATATCTATTCTTACTTTCAGTATAGCGCTGATCTAATAGTGTTTTCTCCTATAGGAATTCGGCACGAAGCAGGCGTTTTGATCGAGAATCATTTACAGAACACTTCTTTGTAATTTTTATATTTCTCCCGTTGTTTTGTTTTGGCTGCAAATGTCGAGGAAAACAATGAAAATCTAAAAGAAAAGTGTTTCGACCCAGTCAAACAAACCGAAGAAAATTATGGAAATGTATCAGAACATCCAATCACATCTGTTCAGAGATTGCGTAAGCGTGCATTTCCAGCTGATGAGAGTTTGACAGCACTGTGTCAAACGTTTGTCAATCATTCCCAGCCAACATAAAAGCAATGTGCAAAGTAGAATCATTCATTCTGTTGTACTGAGCTGAACTGTAAAGTAATTGAAAGAGAATATAGAGGTAAAACCATAGAAAAGTGTGCCGTCCATTTGTGTACGCTATCCCCCAAAGTTGAAGAGAAAAGTACTTTAACAATTTGTCAGTGTCTTTTTTCTAAATCCTGTGAAACATCCAATAACAGACACACACAAAAAAAAAGAACAAAATACAGTTTTCATGGAAGACCTCGATGAACATCATGATCAAATTAATCGCTCAAGCTGATTGATGTGTGACTTCATCATCAATTTTACTCATTGTCTAAACTGTGGAAATTATCAACAGAATTTGTTAAGAGAGAATAGAAAAGAAAGTCCCAAACGGCCTTAAGTGATGACTTGCAGATATCCTACTATACCAAAAAACAATATTGGAGAGACCTGGATGTGCATTGTGATGAAATTAATCACTCCAACTGGCTAACAGGTGATTTTGTAACCAATTTGACACATCTTCTGAGCTGTGACAGTATTCGAGAATAGGAAAAGTTTGGTATACAATGCTATGCTATCGCCACAAACGGGCGGTCCATTTTGTACATTTAAATGCCCTAATTTGTAGATATATTTCCCCGACTGTGAAAGATATTGATCTACACGTAATAGATCGAAAGTCTTGCACTCTGCTCCACTGAATTTGTGGAAACAGAGAGAAAGGCGTAAAGGGAGAATTAAAAAAAAAACATGCAACAACACGAAAGTGTATAGGGAGAATTATTTTTTTCTTTTGATGACACAATGGTGAAACTGTTCTATACTTTCGTTGTCTGTGCCGCATGTATCAGTGTCAATAATGAATTTGGCAGAGGAAGTCTGCTGTATTTGCTTTTGTTGCTTGTGCTGCATATAAAAAAAAAAATTATGATATTTGCATTAGTTATGGTGTTTCACAATAAACCTGTTTCACTTACTTTTGGTGGCTTTTTAACATGCTGCCACATCCACCAGATTCAGTCAGAACTATGCCTTTCCACTACCACAAAATCGAAAAATACCAATTGGTTTGGCCCATATTGACAAAAGAGCTTATTATATTCTTTTTATTCTTTTTTATGTTGTTAAACATGGAAATGCAATCCCAAAAGAAATTGTAGAAGACACAATTTTTAATAATTTAAAACTAAAGTAAGAAACTTTTCAAAAATTAGCTAAATGTTACAGTATATTTTGGGTTTATTTTGTGATTTAGTTATTTTAGATATTTTGCTGTTGGAAAAATGTATATACAAGATATGCAAATGCAAAAACCAAAAAAAAATGGAGCATCAAAATTAATACTTTTGCCTCAGCACAGAACAAACCTTAACATGTATACTTAGTTTGATGCTGAGCAAATTTCATTTAGTTTGTGAATAAAAGGAGGATATCAGCTGCTTCACTTTTCCAAACAAGAAATTTCCTGTTTCCTGCACAGTTTACTTTAAGGTGTGTTGTACATTACAAGTACATTAAGTGTATTTCAAGTTAGACTTTCTCCTCCCCAGTGAGTCATATTTATTGTATGTCATGTGACTGAGCATGATAATAACACGCTCTCACTGCCTGAGCTATCTTGACTAGCCATGTATGACATTACCAGTATTTTTTTTCTCAGTCAAAGCCACTTCATTATTATAATCATCATCATTATTTGCACGTTTGGAAACAATTTCTCTTGGTGAGTTATCAGTGATGTAATTCACAAAATAACTAATACATGTAAGTGGATAAAATAAGCGGTCAAAAGTTGTCACTAGAAACAGTGATGTTCAAACTGAATTAAGAGCAAGCTTTGATATTTTCAATACGATGCATGGTCAAAACACTGGGTGATCAACTTAATGATGAAAGCATGCACATGAACATTCCCTATTTCCTTCCTGCACAGGGACAAGAGACATCTACTACTGCAGTCCACAATTCTTTGCCAACAATCAAAGAAATCACAGTGCAGGTGTCTCTTTATCGAGGCAGGTAGAAAGTAGATGTCTGCATGCACATGCTACACTTCCAACATACCGGTAAGTAAAGAGTTTTCACTATCAAATTGGGAATTGAATGTGACCATAAGCCCAACGAAGATAACACATGAAAACTCATGTGTACCTTGAGTTGCTTTGTCTCCTACACATTCCCTCTACAGCCTTGGAGCTTGTATTTATTCCATTTCCTGTGAAAAACAATTACCAGTATGAAACTTAACAACTGCATCATAATAATGATGGCAAGAAAACTAAAAATATCAATCAAAGTACACAATTTGAAAAAAATGCCCTGAAAGTAGAGACTTAAAGTTCAATATCCGTTTCAAAATTTGTAGTAACAATTCTACATTTTGATAGTGAATGCTGCTGGTGCTTTAGAAAATTAGGTACATTACAGATGAATTACAAAAAGTGACTAAAACTGTAGTGAGAAACAGGCAACAGAAATAGAAATAAAAATATCCTATCATTTCTGTTGAAGCTCACTTTTTATCAACCTTGCTTTTAGTTAAAACAGGAACATAAACGTTTTAGAAAATTTCCAAAAACAAACAGTATTTCTTATCTCTAATGCAAAATTGAACTAACTTTAATTTGTTAGTTCACCTGTGTGAAGACTGGTTTTCACTAGCGACGGAGTCGAAGTCAGAGTCACAAGCGGGGTTGTAAGAGCGTTTATGACCTAGTGAAAATAAAAGATCGGAGTCTTAAGCATAGTCATAAGCTCGACGGAATCGGAGTCGGAAGAATCAGAACATTTCCATTTTGTTCCGATTCTGCTTATGATTCCGTTGCTTACAATCTAGTGAAAACCAGATAGTCCGAGTTGGAAGCAGAAGCGGAAGGATAAACCAATCACAGTGCTCGTTCCCATGCTTTGTGACTGGTTTTGCTCTTCTGCTTCTGCTTCTGACTCCGACAACCTGGTTTTCACTAGATCATAACCGATGGAATCATAAATGCAATTGGAAACTCTGCGTGACTCCGTTGTTTGATTTTCACTAGATCATAACGTTCTATGCTTCTGATTATGACTCCGACTCCGACTCCATCGCTGGTGAAAACCAGCCTTTAGAATATTGCAACCTAGTGGGTGAGTGTTAAATGCAAATGCTTACATTATTCAATCCAAATATTTTGCAAGGGAGTGAAAACATTTATAAGTATTTTTTGTTTACAAAAATGAAAAGACGATTCTTGCCCCATAGACTCATAAATGAAGATTTTTTCTCTTTTAACAAATAACGTTTTTCACTCCTTTTGATTTTCTCCATTAGTTTGGCATTTAGGGAGGGAAAAGTTCCATAATTTTTTCAAAATTTCAACAGAAAAACTGTTTCCATTTTGTGCCCATATTCTGTGGAAAAGCAACACCCAATTTTAAAATTGCACCAAGTAATGTACATTGCTCTTCTCTTAAGTGTTACAAATAGCCGCTGGATTTTAATTAGGCCATCCCCTTTTTTTGATTAGGGTTGAATGTGTTTTTTGAATGTGATTTTGGGTCAGTCGGTCAGATTATTAAAAATGGCCCCCAAAATAATCTGGAGGAGTCTGGAACTACGTAGCTTGGTGCCCCATTATCATTCCTGCGGAGGCCGGAAACAACAAGACGCGGTTACTACAAAATCAACATGGCAGCAATGAGGGTCGAGGAAGACAAGATCATATGGCGGTTAAGGTTGAAATTGATATTCAGCGTTAAGAAATGCCGTTAATAAAACTGTATTTGCAATAACAATGATTTTTCAGATTAAAGGTGAAAATATGTTTGCTAGGTCATTACAAGTCCTCATAACATTTTTTTTTTTGAAAACACGAAAATTTGGATCTGTAGGACGACACTAAACAGAAGAAACCGGAGATGACCTTACTAGCTTAGTGAACATCATGGCTTTGTAGTCATGTTTATTTGGTAAGCCTTCATATTAGCACAGAAACCACCAGTTTTGTGTCTCAGAATTCAGCACAGATATATATGTCGAATTTTCTGAACTGACACTACAGGGAAGCAAACCAGGTGTATGTACTGTAGATTGACACTACAAAAATTTTTAAAGTGCAACTAACCCCACAAATTTTTTTCACTGAAAATCTTTGCACAGTGGAACCTCGATTTAACGAACCTCTGTACAACGAAGTCCTCAGTATAACGAACTATATTTTTCAGTCCAGTAATAGGGTAAATGTATGGAGGAGAACCTTGATATGACGAACCCTCGATATAACTAACCAATTTCCCCAGTCCCTTGGCAGGTCGTTAAATTGAGGTTCCACTGTAATTCACTCATTAACTTCCCAAAAATGTTAAGGGATAAAATACTCCTTTACAAGCTTATAACTTTCATTTGAACCTTGAATCACAAACCCTGCTGTGACCAAAAAGGTTTTAACTGATCGATGAGTAGAGATGACTCATCGGGTTTTACACCTTAGACTTGGCAAGCTCAAGGTTTTACCAAGGTATGCTATGCCAAACGTGACAAAATATCAAAGATCCAACTTTATAATTCAAATCCTTCAATTCATTGTCAAGATCACTGCAATTAGCATCATCTTGCTTGTTGAATATAATTATCATGTTGTTGGAATTTAATTTGATTTTTCGCGTGTTTCCTTTCATGTCATTTGCGTTGGTATGAAGTGCTACGTTTTCTAATTCAAGATGCGTGTTTTATAAATCAAGAAGAGAGACGACAGCTTTTGATCAATTCTCTTTCCGAGACGGACTGAAAACGAGTACAGAAGTTCGAACAGCCGGAAGATGGCTTCCAATCGTTTCTATATTCCAAATGCAGGTGAGTTTTTTAAAGCCAGGTTGCTTTCTCTTTTACAGCAGTGCAGGGACCGGGGGGCATGCATACCAAGGCATGCAATGTATCTGTTGTACTTCAGTTTTATCCTTGGTTCAATTTTTTTTTGTTTTGTTTTATTTTCATTATCATATATTTACATAAAAAAGAACAAAGGAAAATAAAAATTGAACTACAACATATCCACTGAAAAAACAATCTTGTTGCACTTCAACCATAAACCAGGTTCTCTATTCAGTTCCAAATGAATTGGCTTCCAAACATCAAAGAATTAAAGCTTTTAATGCAAGAACTCAACCAAAATTTTTGCCTTCTAATTTTATTCATGGGAAAGTAATTAACCACGACCTTGAATGACACATGCTAACAAACACTATTCAGAATTATTTTGCATTAAATCCACCTGCCTTTTTCTTTCATCCCAAAACAACGAAGCAAGTAATATCACAGTTAAATTTCAGAAACTTTCAGCAACAATATTACTTCCCTCTATATCTATATGTATCACTCACAGAGATAAAAAAAAATTGCCATTACTCGGTAAAAGCGGTCGTCCTTATGAAGAACAATATCACAAAGCCCACCATACACACTGGAATATTTGAACAGCTGTTTTTGAACTGTAAAAAGTGGACATCTCGATCCCTAGATATAGAAAGTACATGAACTCTAGCCATTACTGTGCGAGGCCGAAACGGTGAACGTTATTATTTCGAAATAAGCATAGTCAAAATAGAAAGCAAATTTTAAATTGGGAAAATGACCAAGAGGGTCCGTGAATGTTTGTTTACATTCATGACAGATTCAACTCTCATTTTTTCGGGGTTTTTACATCGGTAAAAAATTTCTTTCCGACCAATTTACAAGACTACAGACCGAGAACAAACTAACAGGTCCTTACCTTTGTTGAATTCAAAATTCAGTGCAAATCCAGATCGATTCTTGTCAAAGATCTAAGCTTTCGTTAACGTAAGTATCCAGCTCCTGAGAAATAAAAAGGAAATTTGAAGCACAGTTTAATAGCTGAATATTTAAGTGAATATTCTGTGAACATGGAAAGTAGTAAAGTATGAAACACGAAACATTTGAAAACTCTAGCTTACGAAAATAAGTTAGAATTGTTTACTTTTTAATATGATTTGGCGAAGCTCGCGCAAAACAGCTGAATTTCTGGCGATCACAAAAAATTATATCCACGATGAAACTGATTACACTTTTAACTAATAAAGTAAAGAACTCACCATCAAAAGATCGCTTCCTCGGTGGAAGGTATCCAACTTATTTCCCTTTCAGAAACACCTAACAAAGGGCACCGCGTGCCCATCGAACGTGTAAAGAAATACTGCCGCATTTCTCAGTCAGAAGCTCGTCAGAAGGCTAAACTGTCCTCAACGCGACCGTTCTTAGAGGTTCATAGAAGTACTACAAACAAAAAAGGGGGTTAGAAAGCCAGAAAATTCAGATTGGCCACATTTAAATGCTGAAGCGAAAAAAACACGACAAAGACTTACCTGTAAGTATATTCCACTCGCAAAGCAAACTGAAATTTTAATGAGGTTCCTCTCATGTCCTTTCACTTTGTGTAAGCTTATCCAATGTGTAGCAACGAACTCACCAATCAGGAGAAAGTAAACAAAGTTTTATCCAATCAGAATATTTCAACTCGCCCTCGGTTGACCTTACTAACAATAAAATTTCATCAACAGCAATATCCCTTGCTCGGCAATAAATAATGAACAAAAGACATACAAGAGAAACCAAACAAAAGCAGGTGTAATTACAAATGCAAAAACTTCGGACAACAAAATCTCACAAACAAAAATTGACTTGCACGGTAGGAAAAATGAGTACAAGATATCCCTTTTATAATACAAAGTGAACCTTGTCCGTGTGTGTTTTTGCTGTGTTTGCAGCGATATAAAGGCTAATTTTCAAAAAGACGCCAAAAAATGAAAATCAAATGGACCGCATGCATGGTCGGTTTCTATGACTTCAGAAAAATGTATTCCCGGATTCTTCCCGGGTGCATTGAAGGTCCAAGAGAGCTTCATTTACAAGGGCTACCTGCAATTGAAAAACGTTGTCGGGTAAAAACATAAATCACCGACGATGCGAGCCAATGGTGCTCTGGGAAGCGTGAAATAGTGCGTCTATTGTTAGACAAGTGAGCATTATAATAACACAGCATGTCTTAATTTACTCAAGTGGCACATACGAGCACCAGCCTGCGGTGTGGTCATTAAATGTATTGTTTTTTCATATACAATAATGGAAACTCCAATGGGCGACCAATATGTCGCTTACGGAAGGTGGTCACTTATTCCATCAAAATAGAAGGAATATTTAAAATTTTCTTAAACTTGGTCCATGTTCTGAACTTAACAAAAACGCAATAAAAAAATAGGAGTCATCTTGCTCGTTTTTGTTCAACATGGATAGGCACAAATAGCAACTATTCTACCGCACAGTTTTCCCGAGAAAACACTGGTAATCAGAAGTGAGAACTATAATTTTTTAAAAAGGCGTCATTACTTGCGTTTAAATATTGGAGCAGTTAAAAAAAATAGACATTTATCTTGTATTGTACACTATTTTAGTTGAACAGGAATTAAGATTATGAAGTAAATTAAAGGATTTGCTGTGTGCGTCGCACATACCTTGTACGTTGTACTAAAGACGTGTTGTTTTCGGCATTCAACTAAAAATATATAAAAGCAGAATTTTCTACTTTTTTTTAAAATCGCCTTATATGGTAGACATTTGAGATAAGTGAGTCCTCAATACTATTCACTACAACCCACCGATACTCTTAACTACCCTGAGTATACTTCCTCCCATCCTACCCATTGCAAGAAAGCCATTCCATACAGCCAATTTCTCTGTCTTCGTAGGATCTGCTCTGATGATGGCGACTATGATAAAATCTGCCGAAATGGCGTCATTCTTCGAGAACAAAGGCTATCCCCGAAAACTAGTCATTACTAGCCAGAAGCGAGCCAAAGAGATCAGCCGAAAAGAAAGCCCTTCGTAACTATTGTTGTGAAGTGAAATTCTTGTTGTTTTGGAGCTTCGTTATGCTAGACACACTTGAACGATTGTGCTAAATGTGCGTGTTTACTTCACGTTGTAAAATTAGTAACCTTGACCGTGCTGATCATAAGATCAACACAGGTGGTCACATTTGCAAGCAATGACAATAGGGATTAAGATTTTGAGACATCTTATCTTTTTTAACCAAAATATCGAGACCACCACCAAGAATTGCTTTGTCTAGTTTAGTAGTATGACGTAAACAAAACATTAGGCTTAGCTGTTATATTAGGGCACTCAACTCTGTTAGTCACTTCTACTTCTAGTCTTCTTTGCATCTTGTACTCAGTTTCGAAGCAAGACTAGGATTGTAGCTCTAAGTTGTACTTTGAGTAACAGACCTAAGTAAGGAACGTGGATGAGCAAGGAATTCCTTCCGTCAACCACACCTTCTAAGGAACGTCTTACAGGTCAACTTGGCTATAACCTGTAGCTTGAGCGCAAAACCTCTCGCATAGCTTCTAATTACACAACGGGTAGAAAGGTCAATAAACGAGTGATAATCCAGAGTTCCCCGGTTAGCGCTCTATTACACTATGACCGCGCACATAGTCTTGAAAGATCGGAAAAAGTGCCCTTGGTCCCCACTTTCCATCCCCACTTTCTACATCCTGACTGAAGACCCCACCACTAGTCATCTCTTTAACACCACATCTTTGTGCGTCTATCGGCGGGATACTTATCTTCAAGACATCCTTGTTTATAGTACCGTTTCGTGTTAAATTGGTCTGTTTAGGGGGATTAGCGTACAGACCAGCAACAAAACTGTAGACTAACTTTCTTCTCTCAAGTTTCCTCTTTTTTAATGCACACTGCTGAACTTTACAGTACAAGAGCTAGCTTCGAATCACACAAAAACTATCGCTCTCATCTCTTTATTTTGACCAGGAGAGAACTGTCAATTTCATGTCGGTTACCCATCAAACGCAAATTAAAGCTGACGCAATGTCCTGCGCAGAAGATCCATTACGATAATACGCAAGCGCACGAAGATGATTAGCATAAAAACCTTCGAGCAACTACGTAGATACAGAATCTACTTTAAGCTAAATTTTCGGTATCGTTCTCGAGGTATCTGGTCAAAATAAAGTAACAAGAGCAATATGAAAATTACAAAGAACAATTCTATCGATTTAAATTTAACACATTCTACTTAAATACAAGTGAAATCGCAAGTTGAATATTATTACCTAACAGTAAACTACACGTAAACTAATTTTAGAACAAAGGCTTCTTCTCCGGATTTAAGGTCCGCCTTTTTCAATAAATTAAAAATGTACGTGATCGGCTATCTTGGAGAGTAAAATTAACATGCACAACAGAA
>Ga0126336_10002041_pt1 | contig 11221 bp, 6 predicted proteins | sample SidCmetagenome_FD_92530 | JGI IMG/M metagenome (GOLD analysis project Ga0126336, IMG submission 92530) | Coral microbial communities from El Islote,Puerto Morelos, Mexico - Siderastrea C C metagenome | ecosystem: Host-associated > Invertebrates > Cnidaria > Coral | place: El Islote,Puerto...
GTTGCATTCAAAAACAGCCTTTAAATTACCTGCTTTCAAATTCACTTCGCTCCGCAAAAGGCTCTGCAAAGAACACCGAGTCCTCGTGTTCTAAAGGGATAACAGGCGGTGTGTACGATTCAGTTTCAACTGCTTTCTTTTTCTCTTTACCCTGCCAAACGTTAAAGCGTAAAACAAACTTAGCGTTGCGACATCTCTGAAACACACAAAAGAAAGACAAATACTTCTTGCCTTATCTTCTTGCTCATTTTCGCTGTCAACTTCAACATCATCTTCGTCATCATCGCTAGCCACGTCCTCAGCCCGTGACAAAGTACAAAGAAGTACTACAAGCCCCAGATAAACAAACAACTTATTTAGCCGCATGGCGAAGAAATTTTCGTGCCAAGTTCCCGTTTCCGAGGTCTTGTCCAAAGTTTGAAGAGTTAAAAGGACCAGAAAAAAGTGCTGAGAGGGCGAAGCCGCTGAAATAACAGCAGAGAGAGATTCAAATCAGACGCGTGGATGAAAATGAATGGTCAAGAGAACGGACACATGGCTTATGGGCCGTGAAGGACTGGAAACTAACTCACTCCATCAGCCAATCACAGGTCTTCTACTATCTGGCCCATTTTGCAACAAAGTCCACAGTCCAAGACCTCTAGGCCTTCTAAGGCGGCTGCATTTTATTTTTTGCTCATATTTTGAGATCACGTTTTCATTTAGTTTTTATGTTTTCACTCAAAAGTTGCATTCGTTCAGTTTTCTGAACACCAGGCTCTATTTTCGCTTTGTTTTTAGCGACCCTCATTACAGAAAAAATACCTGCTGGAATCTCACTGCAAAAAAACTAGTACTGGGCCAGGAGTTCATGAATTGAACATAATTTTAAACCTTAAAAATACATATAATTATGATACTTCTCACTGTCATACTTTTAAGTCAGGTCTGCTGCAAATAAATGTTGAAAGACAGTTACAGTGTAAGTGTTTAAAGACAGTTACAGAATCATAAATTTCATACCCCAAAAAATCATTTGCTCTTCCTTCCCCCCCCCCCCCCCCCCCCCCCCCCCCCCTTCCACCCTCCCCAAAAATGATCTGACGAATTCATCCTCTCTTGTACTGGTTTACTTCTGAAAATAAAAATATAAAGCAAAGGGTGCTTTTCGTTAAACATCTCTTTTAGTAATTGGTGTTAAGAAAAAGCTAATGAACATTTGAACCAGTTATACATATTGTGGATAATACTCACCATATTGACATCATTGTAGGTGTTTGCAGTCTCATGTGACCCAATCAGTGTAATCAGAGCAATTAGATGCACAAGGTAGGCACAATACGTCAGCCGGCTCAGTGGAATCCAGAAACGAGCTGATAAAATCTTATCTACCAAACCTTACAGATATAAAAACAATGGAAATTAAGGTAAGGTTAGGGTTAGGGTGGAGGTTAGGTGGTACAATACAATACAATACATAATATATCGCTTTAGCCAAGCCTAAAAGCGGAGCCCTACTTATTTTTAATTGATGAAAGTTATTCATTTTTTAAAGTAACAACCCAGATAAGAAAAGAAGAAAAGAAACCAAAAAAAAAAAATCTGCTCCCACTGTAGGTCGAACTGCCGAACCGCCAAACCGCGGGAATGAAAAGGGACAGTGCTAACCACTGCACAACTTATGCTATGATACTTAAACAGTTGTTTATTGATCGCAGCTGGATCGTCATTAACACGGGTGTTTTTCTTAGGGAAATGTGTTCGGACCGCCGCAAAAACCATGGTTGTAGAGAGAAAATACTGGAAGACACTAGCTCTGCTATGTTTCATGTCCGAACCATTGCCAGATGCTGCGAATTCGAGCGATGTGCTTTGACTCGATTCGATGTTAAGCGAGTTACGCAAGTTACTGTGTTACTGTTTTTCTTAGGAAAATGTGTTCGGACTGCCGCAAAAACCATGGTTGTGGACAGAAAAATACCAGAAGGCACTAGCTCTGCTAGGTTTGGCCTCAGGACCGCCAAATGCGGTGAGCTCAAGCGTTGTGCCGTTGGCAGCAGAACGGACAACTTGAGATGAACTCCTCGAAGGCAAAATCGTAACTTGGACTTTTCGCCTTCCACCAAAAAGGCAACTGAGTATTCTTTTGAACTTTTTTTCCATTAATAAAATTGTTTTTGACTTTAATGTGGTCTTTGCTAAATTATATATAAAACGCAGGTCACCATACGATTTCGGGCCAAAAACGCGGGATAAACACACAGGATTATCCCAAGTGTGTGCCACCTCATATTGGTGATCCTGTGGTGTGGACGGACGGACGAACGGACGGTTACGTGACTATTACGTCACTACCAAAATTTCTGGCTTGATAGCCAAATTTGCTTAGTAATGGTGCTCCGCTACAGTACAATACTGGTTTGTTGTGGAAACACACTTAGCTATGTAATAATGTGTTATCTCAGTCGTAACCGAGAACGGGTTTATGACTGACACGCCAGCTTATTTACAGGTATTCCACATTAAAGAAAAATGAAAAAGAGAATAACAATGTAAAACTAAAATACTATTTACAATGAATATTTAAGATTTTGCTGCTATAGTAGTAAAAGTGATTATAAATATACTATAACGGACTCGTTAATTATAATAATACTGTAATGATAATGAGTACAAGGTCTCATACGGTGTAGTGGTTAGCACCCGCCTTGCTACTATTGTCTAAAAAGAATTATCGCAATAAGTCCTTAACAAGGTTAACCATTAAGCGTCCAATGGGTTAGCTTCTAACCACCAGTCAACACCGTAGGGTATTTTTTTCAAACTATCCTAAACCGTAAAATAAGAGCAAGTTTTTGAGAGTCAGATAAATCAAATTTTCATCAACAAGTGACAAAGAAAATGGGATGTTTTTTGTCTTCAGCAGTGAACGTTGTTTTGCCGTGAAACCTTCCAGGGGAACGCTTCACTTAAGGTTATCTCTTATTCTCCGTTTCTGAAAAAAAAATGTACACATATATTGTTAATAGGACTTAGTGGAGTCCAATTCGGTCTACGATCATACGAGTGCCAAAAAACGACAGTTCAGACTTCTTTTTTTTTTCAGGATCATGTAAGCAGGAATGACGTGTATTGTGCAGTCAACCAGGGCTGCTTGTAACCACTCAGATTCCAAAATTTTGTTCTAGTATCAGAATAGTTTTGGTCTGATTACACGTATCTGTAGAAAACGTATAAGCCATGTCTGGGAAATGACCACACTTACCTCCGAGCCCGCGATGACAAGCAAAAATCACCCAAGCTAGTGCCAGGCTCCAAGCACATCGTGCAAAGGTTCCGTACATGATGTTCTCGGCGCGAGTAAAGGGATGTGGATTGTTTTTTCTCACAGTTTTGTACGGACCGTACAATGTGGACAAGGAAAGAAAGATAGCGACACTCCAGCCAGACACATTGAACAAGTAAGTGCGAAGCTGAAGACAAGACCGACACCAAATCAGCTGTATTTATTACGTTTTGGTGCAAAGTTAATCAAGTATATAAACATATCATTTCTTTTACGAGAAACTTATATTTGTACTATCCACTTAGTTTTATTTTATTATAGCATATCTATTGTGTGTCTGTGTGGCATTTGCTGTTTGTATTTTGATTCGCCCTACATTCAGCACAACTCGTAAAAACATACAACGATACTACATACATAAACATCTAAAAAATATATGTATTACACTGTATTGCATCGTACCCTGGACGTGTTCCAGTCCTTTGTTTGTAGTAGCAGGTAACCCAACATCATACCAACGAGGTATGGCGCAATGCGACAGTAAGGTTTCTCATATACCAGAGACTGGGGATCCGCACCACGAGCCCTGCAACAACACACAGCTGCATGTTGAAATTCAACATACTTTTCGAACTGGTGTAAAAAAATTACAATATTAACAATAAAATGAAGAAATACTAAAGCTAAGAGAGAGTGGAAGATTAAAAGAAGGTACGATTGATTAATTAAAGTGGACAGCAAAAACATAAAGTGAAAAAGTAGCTTTACTAAGGTTAGGTGTGATCATTGTGAGCTTTGGTTTGTTTCCTACTACTTGACTATAATCCAGTATCTTAGGAGAATATATAAGTTGATTTGGGGCTCGAAAGTAACAAGATTCTTACTTTCTTTCTGGAGCCACGATGTCGTAACGATAGTAAATAACAGCTGTGCTGATAAAACTGGCAGTCATCAACAAGCCCACAATTCCAAGTAGTCCTCGTAGACGAAACCTACAAACAAAGGCAACTCAGTTCACTAGAAGGGTCTTTCACTCTTTAATGGGCATGAGGAAACTGAACAATTTTTATTTACAGCAATTAATGTTCCTAACCCATGACTAAGAGAAATGGCACAGAGCAACTAGTTTGTGGGATAAAGGGTAGGGAATAAAGTACTCAAATTGTCCACATACAGACCTGCAAACTAAGGCTACGTGGCACTGAGAGGTCAGTTATAGGGTACTAAGGGGGAGGTCATAAATCTCTAGCCAGGGGGTCATAATCCCCCCATCCCCCCATCCTCTCCAAGCGATCATAATGCCCAACGAGAAAGGTCCTTATCCTTTAAGAGTTTTTACCTAGTTGCTATGGTAACAATGTCAATAAGCTGGATGGCAGCACGAAGCCCCAAATAGTGTAACAGGTTTACAGCTTAAAGAACTAAAGCTTGAAGCACATGGCAAGAGTGAAACATGAGTCACTTATTTATGACATCACAGCCTGCGTGCGATTGGCCAGATGTAAATAGATTGTTATCTGCACGTGAGAGATGACCTTGAGTGGACTTTGAGAATGTCACACAGTGAGATTATGTCCTGGTTGGTGCAAGGGTTATAAATAATTGGTTACCATTACAGTGCCGCGTGCGCTACCGTGAACACCAAACAAACTGTCACGTTTGTCACATAAACTTCGTGTGACAAACGTGACTCACAGTTTGTCTAGACGAACTGGTATGTTTTACGCTAGAACAAGCGCGGAAAAAAGTTAGCCGTTCACGGCTAACCGTAAACTTGGGAAAAAGTAAAATCGAGAACTTGGAAAGCGTCGATCGAGTGCTATAGTTTTCGATCCACAATATTAAAAAGACCGCCGCTTAAGATCAATCAATGGCGCTTGCAATTCACACTTGATTACTCCGACTTACAAGATTATCTGCGTTGTGATTGGCCAATTGCGGGATATCAAACATCAAACTTGTCAAAAATATGTCAAACAAATGTAAAAAAGTTTGTCTGGTCTTCACGGTAGTGCGCGCAGCACTGTAAAGGGATTAGGAATTCTTGGCTTTCTAACACTGCGCTGTGTTGGTTGGTTGGTTGGTTGGTTGGTCGGTCGGTCGGCTGGTCGGTCGGTCGGTCGGCTGGTCGGGTGGTCGGTCGGTCGATTGGTTGGTTGGTTGGTGAGTGAGTTGGTGGGTGGTTGGTTGGTGAAAGAGTTGCTGCTGGTTAACTTTTAAAGAGATCTTCAAGTTTGACCAGTCGAATGAATTATGATAAGCAAGACTTTTCGATAAGTTATTTTTCCTTAAAAAAGAACAAGCCAGAAAAAGGAAAGTCCGGGCAATGCAAACCGCAAATTTGCCTGAAAATGTGAACATACTTTGTCTATTAAAAAATGGAATCTATAACTTATAAGGTATTCAAGGTTGTTCCGTTGATAACTCTTCTATCAGAAGGGATTACGATCAAGAAAAACCTCTGGTTTCACGTGCTTCCCGAGTGAAAATTTACCTGTAGGCCATAAAAAGTATAGCTGGAGCGATGATGTAGAACTGCATGTCGTTAGCCAGATACCAGCCCCATCCCATACACTGAAAGGCAAAACAAAAACATGTACAGCTGTTAACAGGTAGACAAGTAACTTAAATATGAGTGACTGTAAACTTAGATTTTAATATTAATTCAAATGTTATGTGTGGCTAATTAACCTTAAAAGTAAACATCCTAACACGGATTCATTAAAGCTCTAGGGTGTATAGAACGTCTAATAATGTTTCCTTTGAAGTTCACAACTGAGCTGATAACGTCACATTACTTGTCAATTACGTCATGATTTTAAATGGCTTCCCTGTTGGAACCGCCATTGAATGGATTCTTGATTCCTTCATTTTTTGTGCTATCTTTTGGTTACCTTTCTACCCACCACTGACCACGGTCTGGAAAGAATAAATCTCAATTGCACATTCAAAACGCAAAATAACGAGAACAAGAGATCATTTGTGTTCTGTCCTAAGAGGTCGCTATGCGTTATTTTGAGAGGTGGGGTGGTAGATAGCGTACACATCACATGATTGGAAGATCCAGTGGCATTCTCCCTAGTTCTCCCCAGGAGGCATGTCTGTCGCGAGCAGAAGCGGCGTCTTAAGAGGGACACGTCACAAAATTTCAAGAAATGGTAAGCACGCGAAATTTCCTGACTTTTTTATTGGCGGAACTTGCTTATGAATACCTCTCATCATACGTACTAAACCATTTAACACCGGCCTATATTTATTAGAACTGACGAGCTTTAAGTAGCTTATAGTCTGCTACACAGTACTTACCCCAGGTTTGCTGGCAACCTCGTCCCCAGGGCCTCCCCCTCGTTCAAAATGGTGGATCGGAGAAACCCCTGGCCAAGGCTGCTGAAATACTCCAAGAATCGTGGAGTATTTTGTCACGTGACGCATGATGAAATGGCTTCTTCGGAGATTGTTTCCAGCGTCTAGTGGCCCTTTTTGTTTTCTGCAATCTGGAACTGTTGTTCAAACGAAACGAAGACATTTCATCGTGTCTATGTGACAGAATTCTAACGAATGTTTGGAGCCATTTTGGCCGCCTTGGCCAGGGGCTTCTCCGATCCGCCATTTTGAACAAGGAAAATGCCCTGAGATTGGCTCGTTAGATTCAGGTGTAACCTGGCAGTTAGTTTGCTATAGGGTACGGTTATGCATGTTCTCTGCTTTACAAATAACAGAAAAACTACGGTAGAAAATGTATAATATATGTACTTATGACGTCATATCTTCAAACATAAATGCAAATTTCAAGAAACCGATAAGTCGTGTTTTGCATCTTGATGATCGTTAAATACTGGTACCGTTTTCAGTAGCTAAAAATTTACGTCATTGTGTTTTGGGCTTTTTTTATTCCGGTCACTTAACCTGCCCAATATGGTCGTGACTCGAAAACTTTGAAAACGTTTCTCATGGAACAAAAGTGACCAAGCGGCTTAAATGTGGAAGTTATGGTTTCCAAGACATGAGGGTTAGAAACTTTCCCTGAGCAACAATATGATGGTTAAGAGTCTTCCCCTTTAAACAACTCACCTGATCATTAAAGGTTGTAGGATAAAAGTTGTTGATATAGAGCAGATTTGTCCACCAATATTTATCACATTGAGGATTTGACTGGAAGAAAAACCAATAAGGACCCTCACCAAGAAATCCCATCAGTTTGTCAAAAAACAGCAATACGAACATGTAGGTTGGGGTCAACCTGGTGAATAAATGAAAACTACCGTGGTTAGAAATGCAGTAAATGCAACCTCAAGCAAAAGTACCCAGCCTTAAGGTTACAAATCGTACGTTCTCTCGATATTTTGCTTGGAACTGCGTACTTCTGGGATGCTTTTTCGCCAAGTTATGGAAAATTTCGCCGGAACATACACCTAATTGTAGTAACGTTGTCATACAAAAATGAAACAAAAGAAGGAAGAAAAAAGCCAAAGAGGAATTTATTAGCCCTGCAAATTACATTGTCAGATTTTCATAATTCTTAAAACTACATTTTAAAACTTCATTTTTGTGTCAACTGAGTTGAAACAAGGCTATATTGGCCACGGAAAAGACCTTTCAAGCTTTAGCCATTCGTCAGAGCAATTTCCTGGATGTAGTTAGAGTGCCTAGTTTATTCCCATTTGGCTTTTTTTCGCTTTTTTTTTTTTTCATTTTTATACGTATACGACAACGATATTGCAATTAGGTCTAGTTAATTTTTTTTAATAATCTTAATTTGGCATTTCACACGTCCTAATTACAACATTAAAATATCTGAAATTAAACACACATATTAAAAGGAAAAGTAAGAAAAGAAACAAACAATTACTGAAACATAAAATTTCAAAACTGAAGAAAGAATACAGACAATTTAGTTGTACATTATGCTTAAGTTAAGGCAAGGGCAGAAGAGATAAGGGAGGTGGAAGAGACATCTTCCTTACACGTTACGTTAAAATATATTTTTGTTTGATTCTTTTGATGAAGTCCTGGAGAAGCAGTGCTTCTTCGTTTAACTTTCTCTTATAAATGTAATAACGCATAAATAGAACGGTGTTGTTGAGTTTTTTGCAAGATGATCCTGGGCTGTTAAGAATTCCGAACAAAAGCTCTTTTGTACTTGGTTCAAAGTTTGAACGATTAGACTCATTAAACCAGTGGACAACCTTTTCGCTGAAGACTGGTAAAATGACAGTGGATGAAGGTGTGATCGATAGAATCAAGATCACCGCAGTATAAGAATTCACCATCCTCTTTGATATTCAAAACATAGGCGAAATTTCGCCAATGTTTCGTTTGACTCGAAAATTTGCCATTTTTCGCCAAGATACGAGAAATTTTACGAAGTTCGACAAATCTAATTCGCATTACTTTTGAACAGTGCTCTACAAATGAAAAAGGGAAATTTTCAGTGGAATATCCAGAATGGCTCTTCATCAACTGTTTTCAAATCGAACTAAAATTTAAGCTGTTGCTCCTTATTCTGCGAAGGGGGAGGAGGGCGACCGGAGAACTCGGAAAAAACCCTCGGAGGAAGGACGAGAACTCATTCCACCGACTCGAGGTATTGAAGTTGGGTCACAAAAGTGGGAGGCGAGTTCCTCCCACCATACATGCTTGCTACTCTAGAGGTCTTGGTGGAGGGGTTCTTTACTTCTGGTCTTTGCTTCTTTTTTCGTGGGTACCGCCTAATAGTGCTTTTCGATTTCTCTCTCTGTTCCCACCATCACTCCTGGGAATCCCGCTTCCCACCAACCGTAGATTTCCCCTCAGTACTCCAGGGTTCCCTACCGGGGGAACAACTTAAAATACTCTTTTTCATTATAATCCAATACGCGGATTCAATAAATATCCATTCCTCCCCATGGATGGTTTTTTTTTTAGTTTGACCCCTCCCACATTCCGGAAATTCCAGCTTAGGTATATGCTTTCCCTAAATAATTTTGACCTTTGAGACCCACATCCCCTCGGATTTTCCAGTCACCATCCATTGCGGAGGTATGGATATTTTCTAACTACACAAAGTTTATTCTTGCCCTCAGAATAATTACTCAACGCAATACTCACTATTAAAAAAAGTGCCTTTTGAATGATTAACATGCTCTTCCTCGATAGAATGTACGACCTTCATATTCTACAATATTTCCACCTTTAACTCGTGGTCATTTAAGTTGCGTTAATTACAAACACTTTAATAAAACAAGCCTTCATTTCCTTCGTTACAGCGCGAAGCGTGCTACCGTTTCCACTAGACCAAGATTTTTGATGAATTTTTGACACTTTTTTGACACTTTTAACAAAAAAGGCGGAACGTCAAAGTCCCGCCACATATCAATCACTGTCAACGCCCACGGGTAGTCTCGACTTACATCGAATACATTAGTCAGTCGGCATGAAGTTCCAAATAAAAGTTGAGTACGGCCAGGATGAATTGGTAGAGTTTTATACAGAAGCAGACGTTGTCGACGGAATCGCACGAAATTATTCGTTTTCTTCGCTTGTGGAGGATATCAGACGGACCTGCGACATCACATGTCCAACACTTTGGGTATACGATACAAGGACGAAGATGGCGATTATGTGAATCTAAACAACGTGGACAACTCAGATAACTTTCAAGAGATGTTTGTTCGAGCTCGTTCGGTAGATGAAGGGATATATCGGAGAGTCAGTGTGCTAGATTCACCAGTTGTGCTTGGGTGTCTGTAAAACCCGGAACAGACCCGGAACACCCCGGAACACCCGCAACACCCCGGAACATCCCCGGAACAACCCCAGAACACCCCTGGAACATCCCATAATACCCTGGAACATCCCATAATGCCCCGGAATACCTTCAATACAGCCAGGAACACTCTTGAACATCAAAAATAGTGGTCAGCGGTCAGACCACTCAAGGCATAGACTGACCCGAGGACCTCCGAAGATTAACGAAGTTTTCCGAATTTTTCCGAAGACCTTTGCGGATCACCCGAAGACAAAATGACAAAAATAAAATAAAAAATAACATTGGTGTCCTTTAGATCGACAAAGATTTGACTTTGAATATTTCAATTCAATTATTTGAAGTTGTTGTAACTCATGCAAGATTTGCATTATAACTCTCGACAAACCGATGTGACGTCTATAAGTGAAATTCTGGGGGTTGGGCATCCCGTCACGGTCGCGATAACTTACTCTTGGGCATTGCGTGACAGATTTTGCACGCAAAACAAAACAGATTTTGCAGGCTGCTAAACATGGTCTATAGGATTTATTTTGTTTACATAAAGGCTGTTCCTTTTCAATTTATGTAGCTAGTACTACCGCATTTTCTCAATAAGTGCCCCACTTGCTGTTACGGTACGAACTGGGCAAAGAAACACCGCCGCTCCTTCTAAAGACCAATTAGAAAAATGTTTGAATAGTTTTGAGAAGTAAGTTGTCACTCAAGGTTTATCGCAACGTATAAAGTTGGCTTATTGAGGGAGCACAGGAACTTTGCAAAGTTCAAGGAAATGTGGTATGTACTCTCATCGTTGATATTTTCCTTTTTTCGTTTACTGAATTTTTTCCCTTAAAGTCTAACTAGATCTTGTGAAAGTAAATAAAATACTTGTTCCTTTTCTCGCTATAAGAGTGTAAACTCGTTCGATCGTTTTGCTCGCGGGTTACGTTGTGACATCCCTATAAGCCCTCGGACTGACCTCTACAAGTACTTTTTTCCAGGCGCACATTTCTCCAACTCATTTATCTTCCGAGCTACGCTCTTTTGTTAACCAAAAATATATGCAGGCCTAACTGCAAAAACGTTGTTATTCAAATATGACAAGCGAAAGCTGCAAGATGGGAATTTATTAGACATGGAAAAACGTTCTCGGATTTTAACATTCCTGAAGCACTCATGCACTACGGTATGATACTTCAAATTAATATAAACTGAGGTTTTTTAAATGA